>Ga0315291_10002031_pt1 | contig 26754 bp, 19 predicted proteins | sample YL17G12_20_MG_FD_203070 | JGI IMG/M metagenome (GOLD analysis project Ga0315291, IMG submission 203070) | Sediment microbial communities from Yellowstone Lake, YNP, Wyoming, USA - YL17G12_20 | ecosystem: Environmental > Aquatic > Freshwater > Lake > Sediment | place: USA: Wyoming | collected...
ACTGGGCATCTCCCCGCGAGGAATCGACCGCGAAGTGGTGGACATCATGCACCGCACCCACGTGGGAACCGACCAATCGTACGAAAGCCTGCTGATGTCCGCACTGCGCACTGCCTTGGCCGATGGATGGGGCGGGTCCATGCTCTCTACGGACATCACCGACATCCTGTTTGGCTCGCCAGTCCCGCTCGTGGCCAAGGCGAACATGGGCGCGCTCAGCATGGATCAGGTTAACGTGGTAGTCCACGGTCACGAACCTGTGCTTTCTGAGATGATCCTGGTGGCAGTGAACGATCCAGAGATGATCGCATATGCCAGGTCCAAGGGGGCAACAGGAATCAATCTGACCGGCATCTGTTGCACGGCAAACGAAACGCTGATGCGTCAGGGGGTGGCCACCATCGGCAACTTCCTCAGCCAGGAACTGGCGGTCGCCACCGGGGCTATAGACTTGATGGTGGTTGACATCCAGTGCATCATGCAGGCGCTGGCTCCCCTCACGGAACAGTTCCATACCATCTTGGTCACCACGTCCCCGAAGGCACACATTGACGGCGTTACCCACGTCGAGTTCGACGAACACCACGCCCTGGAGATCGCCAAGAAGATTGTGAAGATGGGGATAGACAACTTCTCCAACCGCAGTGAGGTACATATCCCCAAAGGAATCGATCACATGGTCGTTGGCTTCTCGCACGAATACATCAACTACGCTCTAGGAGGTCTTTACCGAGGCTCCTTGCGCCCATTGAACGACGCGGTGATACAGGGGCGGCTGCGCGGCGTAGCGGGAGTAGTGGGCTGCAACAATGCCCGCTCTTGCCAGGACTATTCCCACGACTACATCGTGCGCGAGCTGATCAAGAATGATGTGTTGGTGGTGATGACCGGTTGCGGGGCCATCGCCTGCGCCAAGTATGGGCTCTTGTCTCCCGAGGCGGCCCAGTACGCTGGGCCTGGACTGCGAGAAATCTGCGAGACGGTTGGTATGCCTCCGGTGCTGCACATGGGTAGTTGCGTGGATAATACGCGCATCCTGACCGTGCTCAGCCAGATGGCCACGGAAGGGGGATTGGGAGAGGACATCGCGGATATCCCCGGTGTTGGATTTGCTCCAGAGTGGATGAGCGAGAAAGCTATTTCCATTGGCTGCTACTTTGTCGGTTCCGGTGTTTACACCATCTTCGGCAGCGAGTCACCAGTAGCCAACAGCCCTGTTGTTGAGCGCTTCATGAGCGAGGGCTGGGAAGAGCGAGTAGGCGGCAAGTTGGAGTTCATTCCCAGCCCCGAAGAGGCCGTGGCCAGAGCCCTGGCGCACATTGACAAGAAGCGCGCTGCGCTCGGGCTGGTCGAATACGACGCCAAGCGCTTTGGCCAGAGCGGCGACGCCCTGCTGCTCAAACTCCTCGAGCAACCCGGCGAGCTGGAGCTGAATCTCTACAGTGCACGAGTAGCACACTAGGACCGTCCGGGCAGGGGGGCGCTGAGCGACGCGCCCCTATATGGCAATCTCTGAAGACAAGGAGAGAGCGTCTATGTCGAGATACATCGCGACCCGAGCGATTCGTGGCGCCAACCTGATCGTTGCCGAGGCGCAGGCGATGCTGGACAAAGCCATCGCGGAATTGGGCCCTGAGACCCGCGTGGCCTTTACCAACACCGCGTATTATCTTCCGGTGACCCTGGCATTCAAGGGGCGGCAGGTGTCCAAGCTGGCCGATCTCGTGCCGGCCCTCGAAGACGCGAGAAAACTGCTGCACCCGATTCCCAGTGACAAGCTGTGGCTGCCCTACCTGGGGGAGACCCTCGACTGCGGTATGGCCACGCTCCTGGCCGAGGAAGCTATCGAGGGCATCCGTTTTACCCGTGGTCTGGAACCGCAGAAGATCACTTGGGATGGCAGCTATGTCCCCAGCACCAGTTTCACCTCCCCCGATATGGAAGCTGGGGCAGGTAAGCGTCTCAATGGGCCCATTGACGACATTCAGTTGCGCGCCTGGGGCATCCAACTGGTGGACGGGCGCATGCCCGGTTTCGCTGCCCTCGTCGGCTGCGCCAAAAGCAACGAAGTGGCGGTGCAGATTGTGCGCGAACTGCAGCAACGCAGCATCCTTGTTTTCCTGTGCGGCAACGTCAATGGGCGCAGCATCATCCACCAGTTGATGGAAGAGGGCGTGGAGATGGGCTATGATACCTACATCATACCCTTCGGCACCGATACCATCGCTGCCATCTACCCTCTTGGCTTTGCCGCTCGCAGTGCGCTTACCTTCGGCGGCTTGAAGCCTGGACAGAGCCGCGAGATATTGCTGTACAACAAGTACCGCGTTTTCGCTTTCGTGCTCGCCCTAGGCGAGGTTGACGACCTGAAGTACGCTACGGCCGCGGGCGCCATCAGTTACGGTTTCCCCACCATTGCAGACACGGTGATTCCGCAGATACTGCCAACCGGCATCACGGCCTATGAGCACGTCATCAGTATGCCTTTTGACGACATTGAAGGCAAGGACGACCTGGAACGTGCCAAAAAGCTGGTGCAACGTGCTATCGAAGTGCGCGGCGTCAAGATCAAAATCACCGAAGTGCCCATTCCGGTGCCTTACGGCTCGGCATTTGAAGGCGAACGCGTGCGCAAGGCTGACATGCGCATCGAATTCGGCGGCAAGAACAGCCGCTGTTTCGAGTATCTGCATATGGCCGACTTTGACGCAGTGGAAGACGGCAAGATCACAGTCGTCGGCCCAACCTTCGACGATGTCCCACCCGAAGGCTCCATGGATATGGGTATAGTCGTCGAAGTAGCCGGACGCAAAATGCAGGAGGATTTCGAGCCCGTGCTGGAGCGTCAGATCCACTACTTCATCAACGGTGCATCGGGCATACAGCACATCGGACAGCGCGACATCGCCTGGATCCGCCTCAGCAAGGCCGCTGCCGAGAAAGGCTTCAGACTGGAGCATTTTGGCAAGATCCTCCACGCGCGTTTCCACGCCGACTTCGGGGCAATCGTAGACAAGGTGCAAGTCACCATTTACACGGACAAGGCCAAGATGGAAGAGTGGCTGGCCAAGGCCCGCGGGGCCTATACGTTCCGCAACCAACGTCTGGCGGACATGACAGATGAATCCGTGGAAGAGTTCTATAGTTGCACCCTCTGCCAGAGCTTTGCCCCCAACCACCTGTGCGTGATCTCGCCGGAGCGGCTGGGCCTGTGCGGAGCCTACAACTGGCTGGACTGCAAGGCCTCCAACCAGATCAACCCCACCGGGCCGAACCAGCCCATCAAGAAGGGCGCCTGCGAGGACCCGGCGTTCGGGGTGTATACCGGCACCAACGAGTTCGTGTACCGCGCCAGCCACCAGGCTGTGAACCGCGTCTGCATGTACTCCATCATGCAGGACCCCATGACCGCCTGTGGGTGTTTTGAATGCATCGCTATGGTCATACCTGAAGCCAATGGCATCATGGTAGTGTCTCGCGAGGATCCCAGCATGACCCCGGCCGGCATGACCTTCTCCACATTGGCCGGCATGGCCGGCGGCGGACTGCAGACTGCCGGCGTGATGGGCCACGGCAAGTACTACCTGACCAGCAAAAAGTTCATCTCCGCAGACGGCGGATTCAAGCGGGTGGTCTGGATGTCGTCGTTCCTCAAGGAAACTATGAAAGAGGAACTCAAGGCTGTCGCCGAGCGCGAGGGCGATCCAGACCTCTTGGACAAGATCGCCGACGAGCGCGTGGCCACCACCGTGGAGCAGTTGCTGCCATACCTGGAGGAGAAGGGGCATCCGGCCCTCACCATGCCGCCCATGCTGTAGCCAGTCCATCTCGAGAAACCCGTCTTCTGCCAGAAAACGGGTTTCTCACCTGTCATCAAGATTGGCCGTTGAGCAGCATTCCGAAGGCGTGGGGCAAGGATTTGACCAAAACCACGGCCGCGGATATCCTACAATCACCGCAACTATGGGAAAGGAGACACCGCGCACATGCCTGTGACAGTAGCGATTCCCAAGGAAAAGTGGACAGGCAAGGTTCGGGAAGTGACGCTCGGAGCGACGAGCGCCGAGGGCGGCACGCGCACGAAAAAGGTCACCGTGGGTGGCGAGAGCACCCTGCCCTTCCTGACGTTCGAGGGCAGCATCCCGCACCCGCCGGCTGTTGCGCTGGAAGTTCAGGACCGCTACCCCGCGGACTGGTCTGCGGTCCTCCGTGAGGTGTGGGGCGAGACCCTGCGCGACCCGGCGGCGTGGGCCAAGAAAGCCGAAGAGTCCGGTGCGGACCTCATCGCTTTGAAGCTGATGAGCGCGCACCCGGAAGGCGACAACACTGATGCGGCCCACGCCGTGGCGACCGTCAAGGCGGTCCTGGCGGCCACGGGCCTTCCGCTGATCGTTTACGGCCCCGGCCAGGCCGACAAGGACAACGAGGTGTTGGTGGCCGTGGCAGAGGCGGCCAAGGGTGAACGCATCGCGCTGGGCAACTGCGAGGACAAGAACTACCGTACCCTCGTGGCGGCTGCGCTGGCGCACGGTCACCTGGTAGTGGCCAAGACGCCCATCGACGTCAACCTGGCCAAGCAGCTCAACATCCTGATCAGCGACATGCGCCTGGACCTGGATCGCATCCTGATGGACTCGACTACCGGCGCTCTGGGCTATGGCGTCGAGTATTCGTATTCCGTGATGGAGCGCCTGCGGCTGGCGGCGCTCACGGGTGACGGCATGACCCAGATGCCGCTGCTCTCCACCACCGGTGAGGAGGCCTGGCGAGCCAAGGAGGGCAAGGTGAACGAGGGTGTGCCCGCAGCGTGGGGCGATTGGCAAGAGCGCAGCATCAACTGGGAAGTCCTCACCGCCATGAGCCTGATCCAGGCCGGCGCGGACATTGTCGTGCTTCGGCACCCGGAGAGCGTCAAGCTTGTCAAGGCGGCGCTCGCCGAGTTGATGGCCTGATGCCCTGAGCCCGCAGGGTAGCGAGCGGCACGGGCCACCGCAGGTCTGCGCAGGCAGGCGTGCGACAGACCAGTACCGCTTTTCACACCACGGATAAGGAGTCGAAGAATGGCACTGAGCGGTCTAGATATCTACAAATTGTTGCCCAAGACCAACTGCAAAGAGTGCGGTCAGCCTACGTGCCTGGCCTTTGCCATGAAGCTGGCACAGAAGCAGGCCGACCTTTCCGCATGCCCGCACGTCTCCGAGCAATCCAAGGCAGCTCTGGCCGCTGCTTCCGCCCCACCGATTCGTCTGGTGACGGTCGGTACGGGCGACAAGCAGGTGGAGGTGGGCAACGAGACGGTGCTCTTTCGCCACGACAAGACCTTTTTCCACAAGCCCGGCCTCTTTGTGCGCCTCAAGGACAGCCTGCCCCTGGCGGATTTCGAGGCCGGGGTGGGCAAGATCAAGGACTATAGCGTCGAGCGTGTGGGCATCACCATGCGCGTGGACGGCATTGCCATCGAAAACGCCTCGGGCGACGCCGCCACTTTTGCCAACTGCGTCGGTGCCGCAGCCGCCAAGACTGACCAGCCCCTCGTGCTGATCGCTTCGGCGCCGGCGGCCATGGCCGCGGCTCTGGAGAAGGTGGGCAAAGCAGCGCCCCTGCTCTATGCGGCCACTGCGGAGAACTGGAAGGAGATGGCCGGGCTCGCCGCCAAGTTCAAAGCCTCCCTGGCGGTGCGTGCCGACACGCTGCAGGCTCTGGCCGATCTGACCGAGCAGATCAAGGGCACCGGCGTCGAGGACCTGGTGCTCGATCCCGCAGTGCGGGACCTGCACGGGGCGCTCATCGCCCTGACGCAACTGCGCCGCCTGGCGCTCAAGAGCAACCTGCGCGCGCTGGGATTCCCCATCATCACCTTCCCCGGCGAGGGGGCCGAGTCCAAGCAGGCGGAACTGATCCGCGCGGCGGAGCACGTCGCCAAGTACGGTGGCATCATCGTCCTGGAGCATTTCGACCCGGCCATGGTCTACCCACTCCTCACTCTGCGCCAGAACATCTACACCGATCCGCAAAAGCCGATCCAGGTCAGCCCCGGCGTCTATGAGATCAACGGGCCCAAGCCCGAGTCGCCGTTGCTCGTCACCACCAACTTCTCGCTCACGTACTTTAGCGTGGCCGGTGAGGTGGAGGGCAGCGGCAAGCCGGCCTGGCTCCTGATTGTGGACTCCGAAGGCATGTCCGTGCTCACCTCGTGGGCCGCGGGCAAGTTCGACGCGGAGAAAATCGCCAAGTCGGTCAAGCAGTTCGACGTTCCGAGTAAGGTCAGCCACAAGAAAATCGTCATCCCCGGCCTAGTGGCTGGCCTCTCGGGCGAGCTGGAAGAAGAGCTACCGGGTTGGGAAGTGAAGGTGGGCCCGCGTGAGGCCATCGACATCCCGGCCTACCTAAAAGCCTGGAACTAGATACTACAACGGGTTGTGGGTGGTGGGTCTTGGGCAGCCCCGCGGGGAGCGCCCACCGCCCATGACCCACGACCCGTGACCTACCATCCTACTCTGAGGTCTATTCCACTTGCTATACTTTGTCTCCACGGGACTTTCGTTGTGCTACCTGCTGTTCGCCTTTCTGTCGGCTCTGGGGGTGCTGCAAGGGGTCGCAGCGCGCTACCACCTGGGCGGTCTGGCCTTCCTGGACTACTCGGAGCACCCGCGGCGAGGCTACGCGCTGGGCGCCAGCCTGGGCCTGGCCGGCGCATTGATCTACTTTGTCACGCAATGGGCCATAATCCTGACCCCCGGGCCCGCCGGCGCTGAGCTCACCATCCTCTTTGGCGCAGCAGCGCTTGTTGCTCTCCTGTTCACGCTCATCCTGGCCTCGCCCCTGCAGGCCAAGCGCTGCCGGACGCGGGAAGCACGTCTGCCCCCCCGGGGGGGGCGCGTCGTGACGGTTGGACCGGCGCGGGGGCGCCTGTACATCCCCGGCGATGCCACGGCACCCATGCCAGCCGTGTGCCTGCTGCCGGCGTACACCGGCGGGCACGGCGCCGCTTGCCCCAACCTGTCGGCGCTGGCCACACAGTTGCTGGAGCAGCGCACCGTCGTGTTGCTAGTCGAGCCCACCACCGAGGCCTACTCCTACCCCGAGGCCCTGGCCATCGTGCCGGCCGCCACCATCCTGCTGGGCAAGCTGCCAGAAGTCGATCCACAGCACATCGTGGTGGTGGGTCACGACCTGGGCGGAGACCTGTCCATCCGCTCCGCCGGCGCCCCCAATGCGGGCCAGCAGGTGGCGGCCGTGGTCGCACTCGCGCCCGTGCTGGTCCAAGCGCCCGTGGGACTCGACCTGCTGCGCGAAATGCCGTACTGCAGGGCGCTACGCTGGGCCCGCAACTCCCGGCGCGCCGCCCTCCGCAGGGAGTTGACTGCGCTGGAATATGGAGCCAAAATAGGCCCGCGTCCCTTGCTGCTCGTGTACGGGTCCGAAGACCGTGTGGTGGGCAACGCCGCTGTGGAGAGCTGGCACGCGCAACGCGTGACCGTTCGGGGGGCCGGGCACCTCAATCTAGGCGACCATCCCATGGCCTTGCAGGCCGTCGTGCAGTGGCTCAAGGAGCATTCGTAGAGCGATGTCAATCGACTGGACTCTTTTTCAGTTCTTCAACGGTCTGGCCCAGCGCTCGCCCGTCCTGGACACCCTCATCCGTGTACTGATGAACGATTATCTGATTACTACGGCGCTGGTGCTGTTCCTCTTCGGCCTGTGGTTCAGCGGTGAGACGCGCGAGGTGCGGGAGCGCAACCAGCTCGCCGTACCCTTGGCTGTGCTGTCCATGTTCGTGGGCAATCTGGCGATCAAGTGGATGAACATTCTGTTCTATCGACCGCGCCCCTTCTCCAGCCACGCCGTGCGGCTGCTCTTCTACCGCCCGTCGGACTCGTCCTTTCCCAGCAACGCCACCTCGGTGGGATTCAGCCTGGCCACCGCGGTGTGGTTCTTCAACCGCAAGGCTGGGGCGACGATGTACGTGCTGGCCTTCCTGCTGGGCTTCTCGCGCGTGTGCGGTGGAGTGCACTATCCCAGCGACGTGCTGGGGGGCATGCTGGTAGGCACCTGCGCCGCCTACATCGTGGTCAAGAAGCTGCCCTTCCTGACGCGCGTCTGGACGGCCGTGATCCACTACCTGCAGCGCTGGCTGCTGGCGTAGCAAACGTTGCATCTTCCGGTTTTCATCTGCTTCCGAGCACACAGAGTGACGGAAAGCGAAATGACTGGTACGAGAAAAGTGATTGTGGGTGAGGCATCTTGGGCACAATCGTTCTCCGACCGGAAGGAAAGAGCATTACAGTACCTGATGACACGCCCCTGAGCGAAGCCATCACGCGGGCTGGGCTGCGGTTCAACCTGCCCTGTGGTGGCCAAGGACGTTGCGGGCGCTGCAAAGTGGTCGTGGAGCACGGCCAGGTGCAGACGCGCAGCAGCAGCCGCATCTCGCCCGTTGAGGCCGAGCAGGGCTACGTGCTGGCCTGCCAGAGCACCGTGCAGGGCGACCTGCAGGTCTTCATTCCACCCCAGGAGGCCATCGCACGCCAGTTGCCCAGCGAAAAGGCGGCCGCCGAGGTGCCCACACTGCCGGTCGAGTGCGACTGGCAGACCCGTCCCTGGGTGAGCAAGCACTTTCTCACCATCGAGCCGCCCAGCCTCGCGGACAACACCACTGATTTCGAGCGCTTGAAGCGCGAACTAGCGCGTCAGTACCAGATCCGGGACCTGGTGGCCGACCTGCCCGTGCTGCAGAGGCTGGCGAAGACCCTGCGTGAGTCGCACGTGGAGGGTAAGGGATGGCAGGTGACCGCAGTGCTAGAGCGCGGGACCTGGGTAGACCCCGAGGCGCCACCACGACTGCTCGACGTGCGCCCGGGCGACCGCAGCGGGCGCACGCTGGCCGTTGCCGTGGATATTGGCACCACCAGCAACGTGGTCTACCTGGTGGACTTGGCCAGTGGCGCGTTCATCGACAGCGCCGCGGCCTACAACGCGCAGATCGCCTGCGGCGAGGACATCATCTCGCGTATCCTCTATGCGCGCAAGGAAGGCGGCCTACAGCACCTGCAGCGCCTGGTGGTGCAGACCATCAATGAGCGGCTGCACGAGCTGGCCGAGCGCAACCAGATCGACCTGAGTGAAATCTACGCCATGACCGTGGCGGGCAACACCACCATGACACACCTGTTCCTGGGCCTCGATCCGGCCTACATCCGTCTGGAACCCTACATCCCAACCGTCAACCACCCGCCGCCAGTGCGCGCGGCCGAGCTGGGCCTGCATGTCTGCCCAAGCGGCATGGTGGACTGCCTGCCCGGCGTGGGGGCCTATGTGGGCGGCGACATCACGGCCGGCGTGCTCAGCTCGCGCATGTTCCAGAGCGACAAACTGACCCTGTTCATCGATGTGGGCACCAACGGCGAGATCGTGCTGGGCAACTCGGACTGGCTGATCTCGTGCGCCTGTTCGGCCGGGCCAGCGTTCGAGGGCGCTGGCGTGCGCTCGGGCATGCGCGCCACCATGGGCGCCATCGAGGAGGTCTGGATCAATGCCGAGACGCACGAGCCAACCTACCGGGTGATCGGTGAGGTTGCTCCGCGCGGGATCTGCGGCTCGGGCATGATCACTCTGCTGGCCGAGCTGTTCATCACCGGCACGATGGACAAATCGGGCCACCTCAACCGCGCACTGAACACGCCGCGCGTGCGCCCGGGCGAACACGGGCCCGAGTACGTCGTGGCCTGGGCTGCCGAAACCGAGGGCCGCAAGGAAGACATCGTGCTCACCGAGGTGGACATCTCCAACCTGATCCGCGCCAAGGGGGCCATCTACGCCGGGTTTTCCGTGCTCACCACCAGCGTGGGCCTCGACCTCGCCGACGTCGAGGAGGTGCTGATCGGGGGGGCCTTTGGCAAGTACATCGACATCGAAAAGGCCATCCAGATCGGGCTCTTGCCCGACATGCCGTGGGAGCGCTTCCGCTACCTGGGCAACACGTCGGCGTTGGGAGCCTTTGCTGCCCTGCTGTGCCGTGACATGCGCCAGCAAGCGGCGGAGATCGCCAACAAGATGACCTACCTGGAGCTCAGCGCAGACAATCGTTTCATGGAGCAATTCACGAGCGCCTTGTTCCTGCCGCACACCGACACGGCTGCCTTTCCATCCGTCATGCGTCTGCTCCGTGCGTCGAAAGGATCGTGATGCTCAAGCGACTGTGGAAGCAGTATGCGATCTGGATCGACCTGGGCCTGCTCACTACGCTGGCCATGGGGCTGCGCGTGTGGGGCATTGGCTTCGACCTGCCCAACCTGTATCATCCCGATGAGTACGTCTATGTCACCATCGCGCTCAAGATCCTGAAGACTGGCAGCTACAACCCGCACTTTTTCAACTACCCGACGCTCTTCTTCTACATCCTGGCCTTTCTGGGCTACATCCCCTACTTCTTGGCCTATGCCTCCCGTGGGCTGGTGAGCAACCTGGACGGGCTGACGCTGCCCGTGGAGGTCATCCCCCGCGACGTGACCATCACGTCGATGCCGTCAGAGTTCCTGGCAGGGCGTCTGCTGACCGCCGTCTTTGCCGTCGGCACGGTGGTTCTGGTCTACTGGATCGGCAGGAAGCTCTTCAGCCGGCAGGTCGGCTTCATTGCTGGTCTGTTGCTCGCTGTGTCGCCCACGCACGTGCGCATCTCACATTTCATTACGCCCGACGTGATGATGACTTTTTTCGTCACACTTGCGGTGTTGCTGGCCTACCAGGTGATGGTCTCCGGGCGCCAGCGGGACTACCTCCTGGCTGGGGCCGCCGTCGGGCTGGCCGCCACGACCAAGTACAACGCCGGGGCGGCCATCGTGCTTCTGCTCGCGGCGCATCTCCTGCACGAGGGCCGGCAGAAGCTCGTGGACCGCAACCTGGTGACCGGGGTGCTGACTTGTGGCGTGGTCTTCTTGATCGGCTCGCCCTACATGCTGTTGGACCTGCCCACTTTCTTGAACGACCTGGCCTTTGAAATGCGTCACTATGCGCTGCTGACTGAGCTGGGCCAGGTGGGCAGCTCCTGGTTCTGGTACGTCCAGTACATGGCGCGTACCGAGGGTCTGGTATCGCTGCTGGCGGTGATCGCGATTGCCTACGCCTTTCTCAAGCGCACGCGCAAGGGCTTGTTTGTGGCCTCGTTCTCCGTGGTGTACTTTCTGTGGGTGTCGTCGTACACCGTGCGCAACGACCGCACGCTGGCGCCCATCCTGCCCCTGATCAGCCTGCTGACGGCGACGCTGATCCACAACGTGCTGCAGGCGCTCAGCCAGCGCGTTCCGCAACTGCGCGATAGATGGGCGAGCGCTACATTGGCCACTGTGGTCATCGCGGCGGTCACCAGCGTGCCCTTCAGCGCCAGCATCACGCTGGACCGTGCCCTGACGCGGCCCGACGTGCGCACGACTGCCGCGGCCTGGGCCGAGCAGGACCTGCCGCCCGGATCGCGCATCGTGGCCGAGTCCTATTCGCCCGCAGCGGCCACAAGCGTGCACCATCTGGAGTACGTGCGCTACGCCACGGAACACCCGCTGGACTGGTACCGCCAAAACGCCGACTATTTGTTCCTCTATTCGCGCGGGCACTATGCCACGCTAGTTCGCGACCCGCAAGGTCAGGCGACCATGCTGGCGCAGTACCAGGCCATCTTTGACCAGTTTGAGCTGGTCAGGCAGTTTGACGGACCCTCGCTGGGCTACAACTACTGGGTCCGCATCTACAGGGTCAAGTAGGCCCATGGCCAAGTGGCGTCGACTCTACGAAAAGTACAACCTGCTCTTTGACCTGTTCCTGCTGGCCTCGGTCGCGGGCGTGCTGCGCCTGTGGGGACTGGGCTTTGACCTGCCCAACCTTTACCACCGCGACGAGGCGCGCTACGTCAGCATCCCGCTCAACATCCTGAAGAGCGGCGATTTCAACCCCCATTTTTTCAACTACCCCACGCTGTTCTTCTACTTGCTGACTGCGGCCTATGCGCTGTACTTCCTGTTCATGGCCTCGCACGGCGCTCTGAGCAACCTCAATGGCCTTACGTTGCCCGAGCAGGTGCTGCCAGGCGTAGTGGGCCGCGCCACGATGCCATCGCAGTTCTGGGTGGGGCGCGGGGTGGTGGCGCTGTGCAGCGTGCTCACCGTGTTGCTGGTCTACTGGCTGGCGCGCCAGGCCTTTGGACGCCGCGCAGGGTGGCTCGCGGGGCTGCTGCTGGCCGTGTCACCCACACACATCCGCAACAGTCACTTTATCGCGCCCGACGTACCCATGGTGCTCGTGAGCATGGCCTGCCTGTGTGTGGCCTACCTGGTGCTCACGCGTGGCCGCCGCCAGGATTACGTGTTGGCCGGGCTGCTGGCGGGCTTGGCCATCTCCACCAAATACAACGCCTACGCCCTGTGCGTGCCGCTGTTACTGGCACATTTCTTCCAGCGCGGCGGAAAAATTGTGGCCTGGGTTCGCCACTCCTTAGTGGTTGACACAGACTTCCTGCTGGCGGGGCTGGCGTGCGGCGCCGGCTTCCTGGTTGGCACTCCGTACGCGGTCCTGGACCTGCCCGCTTTTCTCAACGGGGTGGCCTTTGAAGTGCGCCACTATGCCACCGTCGGCGACCCGGGCACCGAGTACCAGAACGCCTGGCTGTGGTATTCGGCCTTCCTGCTGCGCGCGGAGGGCCTGCTCCCGCTGCTGGCCGTGTGTCAGGCCGTACGTGGCGCGCTGGCGCACCAGCGCCAGACCTGGTTCCTGCTCTCCTATCCGCTGGTCTCGCTGCTGCTGGTCTCGTCTTACGCCGTCAAGAACGACCGCACCGTGCTCACCATCGTGCCAGTGCTGGCCATCCTGGCGGGCGCCGCCCTAGACTGGCTGATCGGCTGGTTGCAGGCACGCCCAGGCGAGACGTATGCCTCAGCAGTCTGGATCGCCAGCGCCCTCCTCGTGCTGGCAGCGCTGTCCGTGCCCGCCCTGAACGCGGTGCGGATCGACGAGCGCCTGGCGCGGCCCGACGTGCGCACCGAGGTCACGCGCTGGCTGGAGGCGACCCTGCCGCCGGGCGCGCGCATCGTGGGCGAGTACTACTCGCCGCTGCTGGTCCAGAGCCAGCAAGCTTTCCGCCAGGTGGACCGCGCCATCGACCAGCCCATCTCCTGGTACCAGGAGAATGCGGATTATGTCGTCTTTGTGGAGAACCGCTACGGCGGGTTCTACCTAGACCCGGCGCATTACCCGGCGCAGATCGCCGCGTACAACGCCATGTTCTCGCAGTTCGCGCTGGTCAAGGAGTTTCAGGGGGGCGCGCTAGGCAACCCCTGCCATGCCAGGGTCTACCAGGTGCAGCCATGAAGCGCCTTGCACTGGCCCTCATCCTGCTCGTCGCGCTGGCGCTGCGGCTGGCCAATGCCGTTTTCCTGCCGTGGCAGGGCGGCGACAGGGTGGTTTCGGACATGAAGGGCTACGACCGGGCGGCCGTAGCGCTGCTCAATCAACAGCCTCTATCGGTGCACACGGCGGAAAAGCACCTGTTCCACCCGCTGGGGTCGGACACCTACCACCCGCCGGGCTACTACTACTTCCTGGCGGGCGTGTACGCCGTGGCGGGTCACAGCTACCTGGCGGTGCGTATTGTGCAGGCGCTGCTGGACGCGCTGACGTGCCTGCTGGTCTACAGCATCAGCCGGCAGATATTCGGGGAGGCGGCGGGCCTGCTGGCCGCGGCGCTGGCGGCAGTCTACCCACCATTCGTCTTCTACACCGGCGTGCTGCTCACCGAGACGCTGAGCACGTTCTTCCTGGCGGCGGCCACATGGGCGTTGCTCAAGACCTTTGGGGTCTCAAAACAGACCCCAAAGGTCTGCTGGCTGGCGCTGGCGGGGCTGCTACTGGGGCTGGCCGCGTTGACGCGCAACGTGCTGCTGCTGGCCGCGCCGCTCGCGCTGCTGTGGATGTTGTTTGTCGCACAGGGCTGGCCGGGCTGGAGCGGATCCGCGCGCTACGCCCTGGCGCTGCTGCTGCCCCTGGCGTTGGTGATTGCTCCCATCACCGTGCGCAACTATCAGATCCACCAGCGCTTCATTCTGATCTCGGACAACGGCGGGGTCAACTTTTTCCTGGGCCACGGTGGCACGCAGCGGCTCAAGGATCAGGTGCGCAATCTGCCAGGGGGAGCCGACGTAAGCCCGGCCATCGGGGTTTCGAGCCGCACCGAGCCGCAGGAAGACGCCTATTTCTACCAGTTGGGCTGGCAGTACATCCGGCAGCACCCGCTGCAGACGCTGCGCGAGCTGCCCGCCAAGGCGGCCTACCTGTACTGGGCCTCGGACTACTGGCCCGCCAGCGACGCGCAGGCCAACCTCCTGCGCGCGGCCGACCTCGTCTTCTGGAAGCTGCTCTTGCTGCCGCTGGCCCTGCTGGGGCTGCTGCTCGTGCGCGGCCAGAAGCTGCGGCACAGCAGCCGCTGCCTGCGGCACAGCAGCCGCTGCCTGCGGCACAGCAGCCGCTGCCTGCGGCACAGCAGCCGCTGCCTGCGGCGCGCGGCGCTGCTGTACCTGCTGACCCTGTCCAGCGCAGCCATCCCGCTGATCTCGTGGGTCATGCCGCGCTATCGCATCCCGGTGTTGCCACAAGTCATCGTGCTGGCGGCCGGCGCGGGGGTCGAGCTCTGCCGCCGCCTGGCACAGCGTTCACAATGCACCCTGGAGGGAGGGGCCTCATGACCATGACGATCGCCGTCGCCGGCAAGGGGGGGACGGGCAAGACAACCTTCTGCGCCCTGCTCATCAAGTACCTGCGCGCGCACGAGCTCGGCACCATCCTGGCTATCGACGGCGACCCCAGCGCCAACCTCAACCTGGCGCTGGGCATGGACCTGGGCGAGACCGTCGGGCGCATCCGCGAGGATGCCCTTACGCAGGTCAGTAGCGGCCGCTACGACGCCTCGGTCCCCAAGGCCGACTTTTTCGAGTACCAGGTCAACGACTCGCTGGTCGAGGGCGACAGCGTCGACCTGATCGCGATGGGCCGCCCGGAGGGCCCCGGCTGCTACTGCGCGGCCAACAACATCCTGCGCAACGTGATCGACCGCCTGGGCAACCACTACGATTATGTGGTGATCGACAACGAGGCGGGCATGGAGCACATCAGCCGCCAGACGGCGCGCGAGGTGGACAACCTGTTCATCGTCACAGACATGACGCTGCGCGGGCTGGCCGCCGCGGGCCACATCGTGGCGCTGATCCACGAGCTGGGTACGCGCGTGCACCATGCCTACCTGGTGATCAACCGCACGCATGGCGGGATCCCACCGGAGTGGAAGAGCAAGATCAAGGAACACGGCCTGGACTGCATTGGCACGCTGCCCGATGACCCGACGGTAAGCGAGTTTGATGTCATCGGGCGCCCCATCATCGAGATCGGAGAGGAAGCGCCCATTTACCGCGCCATCGCGGCCATCGCGGCCAAGGCCGGCATACAGTAGCTGTTGTCACGCTGTGACGAGGATTGATCACGCACACAAAATCGAATAAGGAGGGACACATGCTGATTATCGGCGAGAATATCCACATTATCTCCCCCAAGGTCAAGGCGGCCTTTGAGGCTCAGGACACCCGGTTCATCCAGGACCTGGCCAGCCGCCAGGTCAAGCACGGAGCGGGCATGCTCGACATGAACATCGGGCCCCAGCGCAAGCGCGGTGTCGAAGTGATGGCATGGGTCGTGGACGCGGTGCAGGCCGTGACGGACGTGCCCCTCTCTTTGGACACCACAAACGCCGCCGCCATCGAAGCCGGCCTGAAAAAAGTCAAGCGCCAGGCCATGATCAACTCGACCTCCTGCGACCCGGAGCGCCTGGAGAGCATGATGCCGCTGGCGGCCAAGTACGGCAGCCGCATCATCGGCCTGACCATGGGCAAGTCGGGCATCCCCACCACGGCCGACGCGCGCGTGCAGATGGCCATGGAGGTCTTGATCCCCAAGGCCATGGAGCTGGGCATCCCCATGCCCAATCTGTACCTCGACCCACTGGTGCTGACGGTCAACGGCACGCAGAACCACGCTCCCGAGACGCTCAACGCAGTGCACTTCTTCAAGCAACTGAGCGACCCGCCGCCCATGACCGTGGTCGGGCTCTCCAACATCTCCAACAGCGTGCCCAACGAAGGCCGCAGCCTGATCAACCGCACCTACCTGGTGATGCTCATGGCCGCGGGCCTGGATGCGGCCATCGCCGACCCGCTGGATGAAAAGCAGAACCAGTTCATCCACCTCGTCGAAGGGCGCGACACCAGCACCGGCCTGGGCAAACTGCTAGTGACGCTTTACGACAAGACGGCGGCTATGGAAGAGCTGGAGCCTTCGGACGTGGACATGCGCGACCCAGAGCAGGTCGCGGTCTGGAAGACGGTGCAGGTCCTGTACAACAAGGTCATCTACGCGCATAGCTACCTGCGCATGTAGGATCAAGTCGCAAAGGCCAGGTTTCTGGCAGAAACCTGGCCTCCGCAGAGCACCAGCACGGCCAACCCGGCAAATGGTAGATTCTGGCGCATGTCGAGGGTCCCGGGAGACGCCTGGAGTCAAGTGCGCTCCTGAGCATCTGGCACTCTATATCATCTGGGATATACTGGAAGGCACGGACATTGCAGCTCCGATGGAGGGGCGTCTTCTACGAGTCCGCGTTGGGGCGCAGCCCGGTAGGGGAGCCGATGGATTTCGAAGAGCACGTGCAAGGACAGATGCAGCACGCAGAATACGGTGCTCAGTTCGCGGAGATGGCCCCCGACCTGCAGATCGCCCTGGAGGTTACCACGCTGCGCACGAGACTCGGTCTGTCTCAGTCTGAGCTGGCCGCGCGAGTGGGCACCAGGCAAGCCAGCATCTCGCGCCTGGAGAACGGCATGGGCAATCCGGGGCTTGACTTGCTCAAGCGCGTGGCCAGGGCGCTGGGCGTGCAGTTGACGGTGCGCTTTGAGCCTGCGACCGCGCAGCGTGCAGCGTTCAGCTATGCATTCGAGGCGCCATTGGAGCAGAAGCGAGTGGCTGAGGAAAGCGAGCCTGCGCAGCCCGACGTCTAGCGTCAGCGAGATGCCGCCGCGGGTGCCCCTGATCGTCGGTTGCAGCCTGGCCTCTCACAAGGCCGGGCTTTTGCTACGGCCGCTCCCAGCCCCGGACGACCGGCAAGTAGATCCAGTAGCGCTGCGGCGTGGACGTCGCGCTTGGCGTACGCGTGGCCGTCGGCGTCGCAGTTCGCGTGGCGGTCGGCGTCACGGTAGCAGAGGCCGTGGGACTGGCGGTGGGTGTGTCGGTCGGCGTCGCAGTCGGGGTCTGCGTAGCGGTCTGCGTCGGGGTAGGGCTGGCTGTGGGCGTGGCCGTCGCCGTTGGGCTGGTGGTGGGCGTCGGGCTCGCAGCATTGGTGGGTGTGGGGGTGGGCGTCTCTGTTGCTGCGTGGCGATAGATATGGCAATAGGCCAAGTACCGGAACTCGTTCCACGGGTCGCCCCGGTCGGCGGACATGTACTCGATGCGCACCTGGATAGACAACTTGGCCCGCGTCAGTGCTGGCGGGAGCTCCAGGTACGAGTAATGGGCCGGGTTGGTGGCGTTGCTGCCACCGTTGAACCAGGTGCCGGCCAACTCCCCGTCGACGTAGACGCGCGCCTTCTGGTTACCCGTGCCCAGACTGAGGATGCGGGCCAGGCGCACGCCGCTGTTCTCAGGTGCGATGCTCAACGTAAAGGTGATGGAGCCGCGATGTGCGATGCCAGACCCAGAGAACCCAGCGCCGTCATCGCGCCCAACGTAGGTGCCCTGGAGACTCACCACCTGGCTCGAACCGCTGACGACATAGTTGTGCAGGGCGCGGTCGGCCGCATGCCCCATGTTGAGCGAGTCGGTCTGGACCAGTGCCTGCTCGTCACGGGCCAGGTAGGCAAAGACCGCCGAAGAGTAGTCGGCGTTGTAGTTGTTCGTGCCATAGTGCTCCAGCTTGAAAAGCAGGCTGCGCTCGAAGGGAAAGAGGTCAGCCAGGCTGAGGCGATACATGGCCACCTGCCAATGCCCGTCGTTCAAGTTATGCAGCAGCGGGGCCCCGTGAGAGGGGAGTGTGACCCCCCCGCGGATAAAGTAATATCCGCAGTTAAAGTAGTCCTCCGTCCCGGTCCCATGGATGTCCGGGGTATACTCCCGTGTATCGATGAACAGACGTTCATCCCCCTCCAGGAAGCCTAGGCCCAGTGTGCTGTCCCGCTGCCCGCGGTAGATGCTTTGCCCCGTCATGACGATGCCCACCACGTGGCCTCTTCCGGAAGGCACGTCTAGCGCCACATAGTCCATGTCACGGGTCGTGGGCTTTTCGCTGTGATAGACCACCGTGAAGTAGCCAGCCGTGGTGCCCAGGCCCGTGTAGGGACGCGGGTTGTACTGCAGTGCGGCGCTGGCACCTTGAATGGGCGTTGAGGAGAGGTTCACCAGTTCGATCCTGGCGCTGCGGTCAAAGGGCATAGGGAAGTAGTTGTAGAGCGTACCGCTCAGCGGGTCGACACCCATGAGCAGGGCCTGCACTGGCGCCTCGCCGCTGGAACCGACGCCGAACAGGAAGCCAAGGGGCACGTCCACGTTGGGTTGCGACTCGCCGTCCCAGTACATGCGGATGCGCGCATTGCTCAGGACGTCTACGGTGGCCGCGTCGTAGCGCGGGGTTCCCACTGCCGGGTAGGTGGACTGCAGCGGCCCGAGGGCGCGCTTGGAGCCAGTGATCCGGTAGTTGTGGAAGGTTTCGGAGTCTGCGATCCCGACGTTGAGCTCGTCGGTCAGGATCTCCTGCCCCGCCGGGCCTCTGGACTTGACCCAGTAGTAGAACTCGTTCCAGAGGTCGCTCGAGCTGACGAAGTGGACCTCGACGCGCAGGCGCGACTTGCCCTGCGTAAAACGCCCCGGTATCTCGAAACGGCTGTCCAGCCAGCGCTCGGTCGCGTTCCTGCCCGGATTGGACCAACGGTCCACCAATTCGCCGTCCACGTACACGTCGGCCACCTGGTTGCCGACGCCGTGATCCAGCCTTCTGATGAGAACCACGCCGGTGTTGTCGGCGTCCGTGGTGACGGTAAAAGTGGAGGCGGCAGCGATGCCCCAGCCGCTGTCCTCCACAACCTGAAAGGGACCCAGATTCTGAGTGGGAACCAGTTGAGGCAGCGTCAGCTTGAACGAGCGAAGCGACCCTGCAGCGCGCAGGTCAAGCAGACTCTTGGTTCCGCCCACCGGCAGGTTGAAGGATTCCACCGGGATGCTCTGGTTGCCCGTGGCATCCTTGGGATCCAGGGTAGGGTTGCGCCACGCGCGCCTGGCCGCTTCCAGGTTCTCGTGTCCGGTATAGGTCGTAACGCCGTCGGGCGAGTTGTAGAGATGGTACGTGATCTGATAGTACTTTGGCTTTGGCGTCAGCTCGACCCTCACGCCTTGTCGGAAGGAGAAGGGGTAGTAGGAGCAGTAGCCTCCTGAGGAATCACCATAGCTGGTAACCAGTGGGAAAAGAAACGGATCGTGCCACCCGCTGAAGAAAGTCGTACACCACTCGTTCACTCTGGGCTGCGACTCGTTGTCGAAAAAGATGCGGATACGGCTACTGGGTACGATGGACCCCGTCATCCAGATGCGATACAGCGTACCGGGCCCGTACTCCTCCAGGACGACGTACCAGTTGTCGGGTGCGGTATGCAGGAAATCCCCGTTGCCGTCGGCGTTGGCTCCGGTTCTGTCGTAGGAGGAGACCTGGTGGACAGTGGTGCCTTCCTTGAAATAGGGCAGCCCGTCGAAATCGGCCATGGCGGCCGCGCCGCGCAGCGGCGTACCATCTGCCGCGGCCGCGCGCGGGCGGGCGGCCAAGACGCCCAGCAGCGCGCACGCGCACAGCGCAAGCAACAGCGGGCAGCGTACAAGGGAAGAAGAGAAGGCCGACCACGGAGAAACGGAGGGCACGTAGCCAAAGTCGGGGTGTCTGCCGCCGTCTCCGCTTCTTGATCTACGGACAGATGTGTGTATGTGTGCTAGACGTTTCATCGGTCGAGCAACGTCACCTTCGCTGGGATCACCACCAAGGCGCGCCGGCAGGGACGACTGAAGTCGTCACTACAGACTGGGTCAGGGGTGGAAGAAATGGTTTGAGACAATCCAGGCGTACGAGTGCAGCGCCGAGACCAGAATGAGAGCGGCCTCGATGGCGCGTTTGTGCTTCAGGTCGGGAATGCGCGCCAGGTTGTAGAAGCAGAATAGTGCAAAGACCAGCACGGACGGCGCAAACAGATTCCAGTCGTACAGCGCGCCCAGGCGCGCCTCCCACGCCGCCATGAAGGCCATCATCGCGCCCGCAGCCCACATCATAAAGACGCCGAAGGGGCTGGTATCGATACGTTTGTAGGCCAGCAATGGGACAATGATCAGCGCAAAGGGGAAGAGCAGGAAAAGCAGATTGACGATGCCACCATAGTACTCTACACTGGGTTTGGCCAGCATGCCAAGAATGCTGCGTCCATCGCCCATGGCGTGGCTATGCAGAATGGCGCGCAGGGGCAGCGAGCCACTCACATCCAGGTAGAGGACCGTGCCGAGCACGACCAGGGCCGAGAGGACCAGGGCTACGCCGATGTCACGGTACTGCCTTCTCCGCCACGCCACAGCGTACAGGTACAGCAGGGAGGGACCCAACCAGCCCCCGATCGAATGGAAGACGACCGCTACCGCCAGGATGACGCTGGGCACAATCAGGCTCACCTCTTGCCGCAAGTACCAATAGGCCGCACCCAAGTAGATCAGGATGAACGTGCTCAAGAACGTATAGTTCTCGGGGTCGCCAAAGAACAGTTGCATGAAACCGCAGGAGGCGGTCAGAAGCAACAGGCCAATAGAGTTGGCCGGCACCAGCCAGTCGCAGAGCCACAGCAACACGAACACTGCCACGCCGCCGGCCAGGGATGAGAGCACTTGATAGGACTTGATCACCGACCAGCCCAGGTGCTGGGAGGCAAACCACCAGAACTTGGAATGGATGTATAGCTCCAGCATCTCGTCGTGCGTGACGTGGGCTCCCAGCACGGGCACGTCTCGGACGAATTTCTCCGCGAACGTGCGCCCGTCAGGGTTGATAAAGTTGTTGCGGAACGACCAGAACAAAGCCACGGCCAGGATCGCCACCAGCGCATAGACCACGCAGCGCAGGAAAAGACCGCGCCTGTCTGCTCCGCGCACGAGCCGCCCGCGCAACCCACCACCCGGCCTGCTGCGGCCTGCGAGCGAGACGAGCGCCGCAATGCCGGCATAGCACAACAGCGTCAGCGGCAGCCCCAGGCGCCCGAGCTGGTTGAAACCAAACCACTCGTTCTGGACCGCAAAGCCTGCAACCAGGTAGATGGCGGCGACGAGCATTATCAGCATCCAGTAGGCGTGGTGCTCCTGCCAGCGCTTCGTTGTCATTTGCGTAGTGACCTCCCGAGAAGAACGAGTTGCATCGACGCCCCCAGGCAGTTGGGTTCAGACCGTCTGTCCCACGAGCTCTTCCCGATTCGCCAGCGGGATGCCCACCAGGCGGGCCAGGCTGTGGGCCACCAGCAGGGTCACGATGGGGAAGGCCTCATAGTAGACGCGCAGCTCGCCCAGCACACCCCACAGCGGCATGGCCGCCACAATCGGCACCACGATCCAGAGGGCGTGCTTGAGAAAGGAGGGCTTACCCGGCCACTGGTAAAAGGTCAGCAGCAGCACGCCAAACCAGGGAGCCTCGGCGGCGAACGAGGGCTTGAGCAGGAAGCTCTTCAGCACGTCCAGGTTGTGGTCGAGCAGGTGCAGCTCCACAAAGGCGCCCGGGTTGGCGCGGAAGACCCACGAGAGCGCCAGCTTGACGGCGACAAAGAGGCCGAGCTGAAGCAACACGAGTCTGACAAAGCACGCTCGGTCCAGCCAGGCATCGTGGAGGAAGTGGATCACGAAAACCAGCGTCAGCAGGATGGTGGTCTCCTTGTTCAAGCACGCCAGGGCATACACGAGCAGAAACGCGCGCCACTGGCGACGCAGCATCAGGGCCAACCCTAGCGTAAAGAGGAAAAGCGTCGGCAGGTCATAGACGTAGTTCACGTAGCGGATCAGATATCTGAGTGCAAGCAAGGCGGCGGGGGGGAGTGCATCCCGGAACCACCAGCTCGTTGTGTGGTAGAGCGAGCCGAAGAGATCCCGCAAGGCAAACAGGAAGCCCAACAACGAGCCTCCCATCAGCAGCGACCCGACCAGGTATTCCGTGAAGTGCTGCGGCTCGAACTGCAGCGTAGCCAACAGGTGCTGCACGGGGGCGCGCTGCGCGAGCGAGTGGGTGAGAAAGCTCTTGAATCCGAAGGGCAGAACGGCAGTCGTCCATCTCACCAGCGCGGGCAGCAGGGCGCGGTAGACAAAGGGCTTGCAGGCCCGGCCGTAGACCATCTCCACAAACGTGGCGCAGTCGCGGCCGTTGATGGAACGCGAGAACAGCCAGGTCACAAACATTACACCCGCGGCCAGCGCGTAGACGAGCAGCAGGGCGACACGGTGGATGTTCTGCGCGCGAAAGCCATCAGGAGTCGGCTTGTGCATGGGCGGAATACCCTCACTTTCGCAGAGCGTCGCGGCGACAGGCTCGATTATAGCACACCGCCCCGCGCTGCGCAACACGCGCTGGGGGTTTCGATTTTCCTTCGGAATGCAATACAATAGCGCACAGGGAGGTGCGCATGGCCGGACACTGCGTCGTGCTCATCACTGCGGGCTCTTCCGGCGAGGGACGGCGGATTGCCCACGTGTTGGTGGAGGAGCGGCTGGCGGCGTGCGTCAACCTGGTCTCACCGGTCGAATCGGTGTACCACTGGCAGGGCAGAGTGCAGAGCGACCGCGAGGTGCTGCTCATCGCCAAGACCTCCGCGAATCGGTTCGAGCATCTGGTGGCTCGTGTCAGGCAATTGCACTCTTACCAGGTGCCCGAGATCATCGCGTTGCCTATTTTGGCCGGCGCAGCCGACTATCTGCAATGGATCGACGCCGAAACCCAAGCGTCGGCGGGCACGCAAGAGCCCTGAGCGACAACCGCAAGCAGGAAACATGGGGTTGCTGGAGCGCGTGCGGCGCACAATCGAACGCGAATGCATGTTGGCGCGTGGCGACGCCGTCGTGGTGGGCGTGTCGGGCGGGCCAGACTCGCTGTGCCTGCTGCACGTGCTGAGTCGCCTGCGCGAGGCGTACGGTCTCACGCTGCACGTAGCGCACCTCAACCACCAGTTGCGCGGGCCCGAAGCTGACGCCGACGCGCAGTTCGTGGCGCGTTTGGCCGCCGAGTGGGGGCTGCCCGCCACGGTCGAGTCCGTCGACGTGGCCGCCTTCGCCCACGCGCACAAGCTGGCCATCGAGGAGGCAGCGCGGCAGGCGCGCTACGCCTTCCTGGCGCGCGTGGCACGCCAGAAGCATGCGTTCAAGGTCGCCGTGGGCCACAACGCGGATGACCAGGTGGAGACCGTGCTGATGCACTGGCTGCGCGGAGCGGGGCTGAGTGGGCTGCGCGGCATGCAGCCCGTGACGAGCCTGAGCGAGCTGCGCCTGGGAGAAGAGCAAGACGCCACAACTCATAGCCCGGGCCTGCTCCTGATTCGTCCTCTGCTGGGGGTGCCCCGCGGCGAGATCGAGGCCTACTGCGCAGTGCACGGCCTGCAGCCGCGCTTCGACCGCTCGAACCTGGACACGACCTACTACCGTAACCGGCTGCGGCACGAGCTGCTGCCCCTGCTCGAGACCTATAACCCGCGCATCCGTGAGGCCATCCTGCGCGCATCGTCGCTCGCGGCGGCCGACTATGCCTGCCTGCGCGAGCAGACAGAGTCCGCTTGGGCGCGCGTGGTACGCGCGCAGAGCGAGCAGGCCATCGCGTTTGACCTGCGCCAGTGGCGTGCGCTGCCGCTGTCCATGCAGCGCTCCACGGTGCGCAAAGCCATCCACCGCCTGCGCCGCTCGCTGCGCAACATCGACTGGGTGCACGTTGACAACGCCCTGCAGGTGCTGCGTGAGGGCGGCACGGGCATGGCCGCCACACTCCCCTCGGGGCTGCGGGCCAGGTTGAGTTATGCCGAGTTCATGGTAGCCGACGAGGGCTATGAGCCGCCTCCACCCGATCTTCCACTGGTGAGCACAGGCGAGCTGGCTCTGCGCATCCCCGGCGTGACCCCCCTGCCCGGCGCGGGTTGGCGTGTGACGGCGCGCGTCGTGGCGCTGTGTGACGTGGAGGACGAGACGCTGCGGCCTGCCAGCGCGTGGCAGGCTTACCTGGACTATGACGTGGCGGGAAAGCATCTGCGATTGCGCACACGCCGCTCCGGAGACCGCTTCTGGCCGCTGGGCCTGGGCGACAGGCCCACGACGGTGAACGGCTTTCTGACCAACGCCAAGGTCCCACGTGCCTGGCGCGATGCGCTGCCGCTACTGGTCTCGCCGACCCAGGTGCTATGGATTCCCGGCTGGCGCATCGACGAGCGCGCCAAGGTGACAGTGGAGACCCATCGCGTGCTGGTCGTGACGTTTGAGAAGGCACAGGGCAACAGTCGAAGCACGGGCGACACAGCGCCGCCGGGTCGGCATCGAGACGCCAAGGCAGTTGTGGCGTAGGCTGGGCCCTCGGGGCTGCAGGGCTACGTCCTACGGGAGCGTTCGTTTCTTGTGCGAGCAGACGCCCACCAGGGGCTATTCTACGGGGTGAGCGAAAGGTAGGCTGAACAGTGGGCACAGTGGTGTTGAAGAGGGGCAGAGAGAAGGCCGCGCGCAACCATCACCCCTGGATCTTCTCGGGGGCCATTGCGCGGGTGGAGGGCGATCCGGCGGACGGCGACGTGGTGGACGTGCTGGACGCCGGGCGCGGCTTCCTGGCGCGTGGCTACCTCAACACCCGCTCGCAGATCACGGTGCGCCTGCTGACCTGGGCCAAAGACGAGGCGCTGGATCTCTCCTTCTGGCGGCGGCGCATCGAGCAGTCGGCCGCGCGGCGGCGTGAGTTGCTCGCCAGCGGCGCGACCACGGCCTGCCGGCTGGTGCACGCCGAGTCGGACCTGCTGCCCGGGCTAGTGGTCGACCGCTATGGCGACTACCTGGTGATCCAGGCGCTGACACTGGGCATCGAGCGGCGCAAGGACGAGATCGTGGGCATCCTGGCCGAGCTGCTGCAGCCCAGGGGCATCTACGAGCGCGGCGACGTGGATGTGCGCGAAAAGGAGGGGCTGGCGCACCACGTAGGGCTGCTGTGGGGCGAGGATCCGCCACGCCCGCTGGAAGTCCTCGAGAACGGCCTGCGCTTTCGCGTGGACATCCAGGGGGGCCAGAAGACGGGCTTTTACCTGGACCAGCGCGACAACCGCGCCCGACTGGCAGGCTACTGCCCCGGCCGTAGCGTGCTCAACGCCTTTGCCTACACCGGCGGGTTTGGCGCCTGTGCCGCGCACGCCGGCGCCCAGCGCGTCACCAACCTCGACACGTCCGCCTACGCCCTGGCGCTGGCCCGCCAGAACACCGAGTTGAACCAGACCGCCCCACGCCAAGACGAATACGTGGTGGGCGACGTCTTTATCGTGCTGCGACAGTACCGCGCCGAGGGGCGCAAGTTCGACCTGATCATCCTCGACCCGCCCAAGTTCGCCAACTCGCAAGCGCAGGTGATCCCGGCCTGCCGTGGCTACAAGGACATCAACTGGCTGGCGCTGCAGCTCCTGAGCCCCGGGGGCATCCTCTTCACCATGTCTTGCTCCGGGTTGGTCAAGCCGGACCTGTTCCAGAAGGTGGTTTTCGGCGCGAGCGTCGACGCGGGGCGTGACGTGCAGATCGTGGAGCACCTGTCGCAGGCCACGGACCATCCCATCCTCTTGACCTTCCCGGAGGGCGAGTACCTCAAAGGGTTGGTCTGCCGCGCACTGTGAGAAATCCGCAACTTGTTGTATACTTGAGGAAATACGTGAGGCATTGCGCCCTCATCCAGTGAGGAGAACGGTTCTATGCACTGTATGGACGACGACGTAGCGGAAGTCCTGATCAGCGCAGAGCAGATCAGGACTCGCACGCGCGAACTGGGCCAGCAAATCTCGCGCGATTATCAGGACCAGGACCTGCTTCTGGTATGCGTGCTCAAAGGTGCCACTGCCTTCCTGGCCGACCTGATGCGCGAAATCACGGTGCCGCACGCGATCGACTTTATGGCCATCTCCAGCTATGGGGCCAGCACCGAATCCAGCGGCGTGGTGCGCATCCTGAAGGACCTGGACACCAACATCGCGGGGCGCAACGTGCTGATTGTGGAAGACATCATCGACACGGGGCGCACGCTGAGCTACATCACGCAAATGCTCAAGACCAGAGGGCCCAAGAGCCTGCGCATCTGCAGCCTGCTGAGCAAGCCCTCGCGTCGCGAGATCGAGATACGGGTGGACTATGTCGGTTTCGAGATCCCCAACAAGTTTGTAATCGGCTACGGCCTGGACTTTGGCGAGATCTACCGCAGCCTGCCCTACATCGGCGTGCTCAGGCAGGAAAAGTACGAGAAGGAGTAGCGGGCTCACAGTCGGGCCGGGAGAGGAGCACACATGAACGAGACGCCACGCCGAAGGGCCTGGTCCGTTGTTTGGTTGCTGACTGGTGTGCTGGTGGTGGCTCTGTGGGCGCTGCCAGCCCGGGGCCGGCCAGCCGCGGCCGGATCGAACCCTGGCCCAT
>Ga0315291_10002032_pt1 | contig 26745 bp, 20 predicted proteins | sample YL17G12_20_MG_FD_203070 | JGI IMG/M metagenome (GOLD analysis project Ga0315291, IMG submission 203070) | Sediment microbial communities from Yellowstone Lake, YNP, Wyoming, USA - YL17G12_20 | ecosystem: Environmental > Aquatic > Freshwater > Lake > Sediment | place: USA: Wyoming | collected...
TCTGAGCAAGGTCAAGAAGATGTACATCGGCGTGGGCGACCGGAAGAACCCCGTCCAAGACGGCGGCGGTCGCATCTACATCGACGACATCCGGGTGACCAAGCCCTGATGGACAGCGATTAGTGGTTGGTTTGTAGAGACGGGGAATTCCGCGTCTCTACTGAGGACAACGCCCGAGGCGCGATGGCTCCGGCGACAGCACGCCGGAGCCATCGGCCGGGCGATTTTGTGCTTCATCAATCTACTCACTTTTTAGGAGGACGAACATGGGCAGGAAATCTGTACTCTTGATAGTGATCGTGGTTTTGACGAGCATCATTGTTAGTAAACCGGCAAGTGCCGAAGACCCGACGCTCTTCGGCTGGTGGAAACTCGATGAAGGCGGCGGAGATATCGCGTACGATTCGTCCGGCCGGGGTTTCAACGGCACCATCAATAATCTGGCCGGCGGCAGGGGACCCAACGGCTCGGTCTGGCTCCAAGACCCGGACCGAGGCGTGGTTCTGAGTTTCAATGGCGATGATACCGCCGGGGCTTACGTCCTTACCACCGCCACCATACCGGCCCTGGACCTGACCAAGGACTTCTCCTGGATGTTCTGGTGCAACCAGGTCGGCGCCGGGGGCGGGGTCAACGAGACGATGCTCGGCAACCGCTACGGCGGCACCGCCTCACCCCTGCAGTTCATCAAGTTCACACCCACCAAGTTCGAGTACTACAACGACGACACGCTCTATGCTACCAGCATTACCTACGCGACGCCCATGCCGGACAACGAATGGGTGCACAACGCCGGCGTCAAGAAGGGCAACAGCCTGACCTACTACCGCAACGGCGTCCAGATGGGAGCGAGCACGACGGTTGAAAAGGCCATGGACGCCAATCCCTTCTACATCGGTGGCGATCCCCAAGGCGAGCGCTGGAGCGGTGCGCTCAGCGACGTTCGGCTTTATGAGCGGGCGCTGACCGCTGAGGAAATCAAGGCGGCCGGCGCGCAGCCCAAGGCCCGCAAACCCAATCCGGCGAACGGCGCTCTCGACGTCGCCATGCCGCTGCTCCAGTGGAAGCCCGGTGACATGGCGCTGTTCCATACCGTCTACCTGGGCACCACGCCGGAGCTGACGGACGCGGACCTCAAGGCAAATCGTCAACTGATGGCCCTGTATTACCACTTCGCGGGGCTCACGCCCGGCACGACCTATTACTGGCGTGTGGACGAAATCGAAAAGGACGGCGTCACCCTCCACACGGGCGATGTATGGACCTTCACCGTGCAGGCCCTGACGGCGTACTATCCCACTCCGGCCGATGGCACGAATGATGCTCCGCCGGCCGTGGCCCTGACGTGGATGCCGGGCCAGAGCGCCGTGAAACACCAAATGTATTTCGGCAGCAGTCTCGAGGCGGTCACCCAGGGGGCCGCCGAGGTGGACAAGGGCACACTGGCGTTCGGCGCGACGACTTTTGTGCCGGGAGCCCTGGACGCTCTGACCAGCTACTATTGGCGCGTGGATGAGATTCTCTCCGACGGCACGGCCAGGACCGGGCCGGTCTGGCACTTCTCTACCGCTCTGGTCGTAGACGACTTCGAGAGCTACAACGACGAGGAAGGCACTCGCATCTACGAGACGTGGATCGACGGGTACGCGGACAAGTCTTCGGGCTCGATGGTCGGCAACCTGAATCCTCCGTTTGCCGAGCGAATATTCGTGCACGATGCCAATCAGGCCATGCCTTTGGACTACAACAACATCGACTCGCCTTTCTACAGCGAAGCCCTGCGGGAGTTCGCCTCGGCCGAGGACTGGACCGTCAGTGACGCCAATGCACTGGTTCTGTATATACGGGGCAGGCCGGTCAACAAGCCCGCCCCGCTGTACGTCACTCTCGAGGATGCCTCGAAGAAGAGTGCCACCGTCAGCCATCCCGATTCTGCGGTCGTGACCACGGGCAATTGGACACAGTGGCGGATTCCGCTGAGCGATTTCGCCGGCGTGAACTGTGCCAGAATCAAGAAAATGTACATTGGCGTGGGCGACCGGCAGAACCCCACGGCGGGCGCCGTCGGCAAGATCTACATCGATGACATCCGGGTGACCAAGCCCTGATAAGTAGTGGTTAATAGTCGCGAGTTGACGAGCGGCGACTACTGGAGAAGATCACGCGCGGCGCGACGGCTCCGGCGGCCATACGCCGGAGCTGTCGGCTGGGCGAAGCGCAGGGATTTCATGCATCGCAGACCGGTAGGAAGGAACCGCGGCGCTCGTGAAAACTGAAGACGCGAACTCCCCATCCTTTAAGAAACGCTGGTGAAGGACGACGGTGTCGATATGTGGCCGGGACGTAACCATTCCTTTCTATCCCTCTGGTTCTTAAGGAGAGCTACCATGTACAGAAAGCGTGTTCTCTCAGCGGTCGCCGTGCTCCTATCGGGTCTCATGGCCGGCCGGCCGGCGAGCGCCGCGGATCCCAACCTCGTCGGCTGGTGGACTTTCGATGAAGGCTCCGGGACTGTCGCCAAAGACTCGAGCGGCCACGGCAACGACGGCGCCTTGAATGGCAACCCTCAGTGGGTGTTCGGCTATTTGGGTGGGGCTCTGGAATTTGATGGGGCCGATGATTACGTCGATTGCGGGAACGATCCGAGTCTGGATCTTACCACGTGGACGATTACCTTCTGGCTGAATGCGACCCAGAACAAGAACTACAACGGCTTTGTCATCAAAGGCCTGGATGCGGCGGAGAACTATGAAGTATTGGGATTCGCTGATGGCAGCGTTCATATGCCTATCACGTTCCGCGATGGCACCAGAACATTCGTGAACACTGCCGCGGGAGCGATTGTCGTCGGTGAGTGGGCGCATTTTGCTTACAGCTATAGCTCGGCGACGGGTAGACGCTTTTACAAAGATGGCAGCTTGATTTTTTCCGATGCCCCAACCGGTACTCCTCAATCATCGACCGACCCGCTTACCATAGGGAACGAACGGCCTCTGAGCAGGTTTACCAACGGCATCATGGATGACGTTCGCATCTACAACCGGGCCTTGAAAGACGCCGAGATCAAGGTCCTGGCGGCCCGTCCCAAAGCCTATGATCCGCAGCCGGCCGACGGTGCCACCGGCGTCACGATGCCGCTGCTGCAATGGACGACCGCCACCTTTGCTCAGTTTCATGCCGTGTACCTGGGCACCAGCCCGGAGTTGACCGCCGCGAACCTGGTCTCGCCCCGGCAGCCGTTTACCATGTACTACTCTCTGGCCGGATTTCAGCCGGGTGTGACCTACTATTGGCGCATCGACGAAATCGAGGCCAGTGGCACCGTGCAAACCGGCGACGTCTGGAGCTTTACCGCGGCACCTACTACCGCCTTTGCCCCCACGCCTCGTAACGGCGACAAGTGGATCGATCCCAATACAGATCTGGCCTGGAAGCCGGGTCAGGGTGCGACGCAGCACGACGTGTACTTCAGCACCGACCAGGCGGCCGTGGCGAACCGCGATGCCGGCGCGCTTAAGGGCAGCGGCCAGCCGGCAGCGACTTACGAGCCCGGAAAGATGGCGGCCGAGACCACTTACTATTGGGCCGTGGATGAGACGACCATGACCGGCACCAAGTACGCCGGTGAGGTCTGGAGTTTCACCACCATCGGTCCCGGCGGCGGCGTCAAGGGTGAGTATTTCAACGGGATGACGCCCGCGGGAGTGCCAGGCTTGACCCGCATCGACCCGGCCATCGATTTCAGTTGGGGTGATCCGGGTGGTCCGGGTACCCCCATCGGCGTCGATCAGTTCTCCGCCCGCTGGACGGCGGACCTGGAGATTGCCGTGGCCGATACCTACACGTTCATCACGAGCACCGATGACGGTGTCCGCCTGTGGCTGAACGATGAACAAATTATCAACCAGTGGGTGGACCAAGGCACCACGGACGTTTTCAGCAGGCCCCTCGCTTTGAAACCGGGTATCTACCCGCTGCGGATGGAGTACTATGAGAACACCGGCGGGGCCGTGGCTCGCTTGTTCTGGCAGACGCCGACCATGGCGCGTCAGATCATTCCGGCCGGTCCGCTCCAGCCGCCGCTCCGCCCCCGCGCGCTCTATCCGGCCAATGAGGACGTGAATATCCCGCAGGATGTAACACTGATGTGGGGTGCCGGTGAGAAGGCCGTCCAGCACCAGGTGTACTTCGGGGAGGACAAAGACGCCGTGGCCAATGCCACACCCGACAGTGCCGACATCTGCAAGGGCCAGCAGGCTCTGGATGCGACCAGCTTCAGCCCCGGCTCTCTCGAATGGAACAAGACCTATTACTGGAGAATCGATGAGGTCAACGATGCCTCTGCCGAGAGTCCGTGGAAAGGCTCGGTCTGGAGCTTTACGACCGCTGATTTCATCGTCGTGGATGACTTCGAGAGCTACAACGATGAGGTCGATAAAGGCACTCGTATCTACGAGACCTGGATTGATGGTCTGACCAACCTCACGACCTCCACCGTCGGCAACTGGAATGCCCCGTTTGCCGAACAAGTAGTGGTTCATGGCGGCAAGCAGTCGATGCCCATGGACTACAACAACATCAATTCGCCTTATTATGCCGAGGCCGAGCGGGAGTTCTCGCCCGTGCAGAACTGGACGGTCGGCGACGTGACCGATCTGGTCTTGTTCTTCCGAGGTCGGCCGGCGGCCTTCGTGGAAGGTGCCGACGGTGCCATCACTATGAGCGGCTCCGGCCATGACATCTGGGATGAGGCCGATGATTGTCGCCTCGCCTCTAAGCGGCTCAGTGGCGATGGCTCGATCGTGGTCAAAGTCGACAGCGTCGCGAACACCAACACCTGGGCCAAGGCCGGCGTGATGATTCGCGAAACGCTCGAAGGCGGCTCCAAGATGGTATACATGGTCGTAACCCCGGGCAATGGTGTATCCTTCGGCTGGCGTACGTTCGCGGACAACACCCCCGAGCAGGTCAACAAGACCGGCATTACGGCTCCCCAGTGGGTGAAGCTGACTCGCAAGGGCGATGTCTTCACGGCTCAGTACTCCGCCGACGGCAAAGCCTGGACCGATCTGCCGAAAGCCGATGGCACACCGGTTTCGGTGCTGCTGACGGGCACTGTGTACATCGGTCTGTGCCTGACCAGCCACGATGCCGCCTTCATTACGACGGCTACCTTCTCGAACATCACGGCCGGCGGCACCGGCTCTTGGCAGGTGGCCGCCGTCGGTGATGATCCGGAGCCGGCCAACAGTCCACAGAGCTTGTATCTGGTTGTGGAAGACAGCACCGGCAAGTCCAAGGTCGTCACGCATCTGGATGCCGGTGCGGTCAATGTGGCGGAGTGGACCGAGTGGAAGATTCCACTCAGCGACCTGGCTGGTGTCAATCTGGCCAAGGTCAAGAAGCTGTACATCGGTGTCGGCGACCGGGCCAATCCGGCAGCGGACGGCGGCGGCCGCATCTACATCGATGACATCCGGGTGACCAAGCCCTGATGGGTACCGGTGGGCATGGCCCACCCTGCAACTGCTGTTTCCGTTGACGTGAACAAGTGCCAAGGCGGTTCCGATGGTTATTTGTCGGAACCGCTTTTTTTCTGGGCACGGGCATTCATTGCTGATAATCACCTCACATCGCGTCATGGTGAGGACGATAAAAGGGTAACGACGGGGCCGGGAAATCGTGCCACGCTGGTTGTTGCCTTGCTCGGCCGGAATGGATACAATCCCTCGTCACGTGCCGGGTTCCGGAATGCACCTGCGCACGGCCGACAACTGACGATTGGTATAGGAGTCCGTGTATGAACAGAGGCGCAAGGTCCTTGATCTTGGCTTTCACGATGGTCTCTGTGGCTGGTTTTGCCCTGGTGGGCTGCAAGAAACAGACGCCCGGCCCGGCCACGCGCGCCCGCATCCCAATCGGAGCCTGTGTCCAAATCCGTGCCGGCGCCCAAGCTTAAGGCGATCGAGCTTTCGTACAGCATCTTCTTCCCGCCGACGCACATCCAGTGCAAGACCGCGGAGGCCTGGGCCAGGGAGATCGAGAAGCGAGCCAACGGGCAGGTGAAAATCACGATTTACGCGGGCGGCACGCTGACCAATGCGCAGCAGTGTTATGAGGGCGTAGTCAACGGCATCTCGGACCTCGGGATGAGCTGCTTTGCCTACACGCTCGGGCGGTTCCCGCTTCTGGAAGGACTCGACCTGCCGCTGGGGTACCCGAACGGCACGGTGGCGACGCGGATTGCCACGGAGTTGGTGGAGAAGTACAAGCCGGCGGAAGTGGCGAATACTCACGTTCTTTACATCCATGCCCATGGGCCGGGACTGCTGGCCTCCAAGAAACCCGTCAAAACGCTGGACGATTTGAAGGGCCTGAAGATTCGTGCGACGGGCCTGTCCCAGAAGGTTGTGGAGGCCCTGGGTGGCACGCCCGTGGCGATGCCGTAGCCGGATACGTATGAATCCCTGCAAAAGGGCGTTGTGGACGCGACTCTGTGTCCCATCGAGACGCTCAGGGCTGGAAGCAGGGCGAGGTGATCAGCTCGGTCACAGACGCGACGGCAGTGGGGTACACAACGTCCATGTTCGTCGTGATGAACAAGGGGAAGTGGGAGAAGCTGCCGCCCGAGATCCAGAAGGTCTTTACGGAGGTCAGCCGCGAGTGGGTGGCCAAGCACGGCCAGGCTTGGGACCAGGCCGACGCCGAGGGGCGCGAGTTCGTCAAGGGCCTCCAGCCTCCCAGGGAGATGATTACGTTGTCGCCCGAGGAGCAGCAGAAGTGGAGGCAGGGGGTTCAGCCGGTCCTGAACGCGTACGTGGCCGCCACGAAGGAGAAGGGGCTGCCGGGTGAGCAATTCCTGAAGGATGCACAGGGCCTGATTGCGAAGTATTCCCAGCCGGCGGGTCAGTAGGTGAACACAGCGTCCTTAGAGATAACCACCGCTCGATCCGCCTCCGGGAGTTGCGTGACGCTTCTGCGCTGGTTGGTCGCTCTGCCGGTGGGCATCGCGGGCTTGGCCGTGGCGCTCATGGTCGTCGTGACGTGCGTGTACGGTCAGCGGCATGGAGCGGGACGTGCCGCTGGAGACGATCTTCCGCGGCGCCATGCCGTTCCTGCTGGCGATGGTTGTGGCCGCCGTGCTGCTGATACTTTTCCCCGATATTGCCCTCATCCTGCCCCGCTGGATTCACCCGTAAGGCGAACCGTGTCCCCGCGCCGCGGTCATATGTCACAGAGGGTGACAGCCTGCTGGAGGCCCTCCCGCGGGTCTCGCGTCGGGATAAACTCGTGCCCGACATAGCCGGTATACCCGGTGCGGGCGATCTCCTCCATAATCGGCCGGTAGTTGATTTCCTGCCGGTCGTCCAGCTCGCGCCGGCCGGGATTGCCGGCGGTGTGATAGTGCCCGATGCAGTCCTTGTACTGCCGGATGCGGGAGATGATGTCGCCGTCCATGATCTGGACGTGGAAGACGTCAAACAGCAGTTTCATCCGGGGCGAGCCGACCTGCTTGACGATATCCATGCAATAGTCCGTGTGATCGCCCTGATAGCCGGGGACGCCGACCATCTCGACCGGCACGCGGCTGTTCAGCACTTCGAGGCAGAGGTTGACCTTCTGCTTCTCCGCATAGCCGAGGATCTTCTTGTACCCGGCAACGCAGTTCTTGGTGCCCTCATCGGGTGCGATCTCCCCGGCCAGTCCGGTAAACGTAATCACATTGGGAAAGCCGGCGTCAGCGCACGCCTCGACGGCCTGCCGGAGCTGGAGCAGACACATCTCATGATACTTCGGATTATTCATGCCCTTATCAAACCAGTGACTGCCGGCCAGCGCGCAGACCAGTCCATACTTCTTGAGAATCGGCCAGTCCTTCGGCTCGACCAGCTCGACGCTCCGGCAGCCGAGGTCCCGCGCCACCTGGCAGGTCCTCTCGATACTCCAGTACTTCTGCACGCACCAGTACGCAATCGACTGCCTGATCCGGCCCGCGCCGGCGGTCCGCTCCCGGCCTGAAGTTGTGGCCCCGCCGGCCATCATGGCGGCCCCCGAACCTGCCATCACCCGCAGCACATTCCGACGGCTGACCTGCCTCCCGATGTTCCCATGATCGTTGATCTCCATATTCATCTCCCACGTTTTCCGGATGTTCGCATCGGCTACGGACTCTTCTTCCTTCGGTCGATCAAGTACGCTGAGGCTCTTTCTGCAATCCCATCCTGGCCGAGACGACGGGAAAGTGCAAGGAATTCCGGCGACACCCTATCTCGGTCTTGTCTTGAGTATGATGTCCCCGGATATGGATCTATTCATCCTCGATCTGACGCCTCAACTCGTCCGAAAGTTCCATCGCATCTTTAAGCATGGACGCATTCCAGAATGGAATCGAAGCCGGTCAACCGTCGTGCGCTGCGATTGCTTCCCGAAAATGTACCTGACACCGTCGCGTTCCCCCGGTGTCGCCGAAACCAGCAGCACGGACAGCGTGAGCCACACCTGTGCGAATCTCTCCTTCCTGTGTTCCTGCGTGTTCATAGCTCCTGCGGCCCAAGATGGATACCGGGGAAAATAGGGTCTGTCCCTAGCACCCTCTAGCACCCTCCTAGCACCCCTAGCACCCAGACAGATTTATCTCGCCTCTTACTCCACAAGCTGGAGAAAGTATCGGAACGACGCGCTATTCGCGCTTGCGACGGTGGGTCTAACGAGAAGAAAAAGCTCGGGCCCATGCTTGATCTCACAATAATCAATGCCTTTTATAAAGCATTTTTTCAGCTCTCTCTTCCCGTGGGTACCCTCATAATTCTTCTGCTTGAGGTGTTTCTTCAGATATTTCTTATGTTGGCAAAGGCATTCTATGTCGGCAAGATACCAATTCTCAATCATTCGATTTGGGATCGCTACCGCAACGCGCAGTGCGAGGTTGCTGTTGTCAAATGCCTTCCGGATTCTGGATAGGAAGTGTTCATAGGTCTCAGGTCGGTTTTCGAAGTCCATGAGGATGATGACTTCATCACAGGATAGAGCTTGCAGCATAGCTACCTGTTTTCTAGAACCTGCAACGATTGCCTCCACCCTGGCAGCATCGCCTCGCGGCCCATCAGTCTTCAGGACATGGAAACGCGGAAATCGACTTTTGATCGCAGCATGGTCGCCCGGCCCGTCAACAATGACCCCCAACTTCTTATGCATTGGAAGGCACTCCACCTATGCCTCCACTCACCCAAAGATCGCCAAGACCGAAGTTCGATTCTGCCAGCGCTTGCTCAATCTCCGTCCTGTTCGTAATCTCTCGAACGTGTGTTCCTCGCTCGGACTGTGACACGATGAGCAATTCAGAGGGTTTCGTCGCGTTCAGGATTGTCGCGCTATGCGAACTCAGCAGAAAAGCTCTCTCACTCCGATCTGCCTCCTCACGCATTATCTGGATGAGTCTCTGCTGCATCCAGGGGTGGAGGAAGTTTTCCGGTTCCTCAAGAAGGTAAATCGGCCCATCATCGACAAGAATGCTTACAAGAATGCAAATCCATTTCATTGTTCCGTCTGACACTTCCTCGGCATGGAACTTATCTGTTGTGCTCCAAAAGACAAGCCGTCGACGCCCGGTGCTTGGATCGACTTCGGCGCTGACCTTCTCTATGGGGCGAACTGCTTCTGCCAATTCGGCGTTAATGATCGCAAGTACCTTGCTGAGCCTATGCCAGTAATCCTCTCGGCGTGCGTAGAGGTATCCCGCGCGGTACAGACGCGGTAAAGGGAACCCCTTGTGATATGAATACTCCATCGGTATGTAGTAGCGCTCGGGTTCTACCATCTTGTGGTAGTGCTTTTTCTCCAGAGTGTAGATCACTTCGCCCACGCCCGCACCGTCCGTGGCCATGCGTGCGAACTGTAGTTGATCGGTCGCTGTACGCGCGGCGTCCGGGACAATCCGGTACTCCTCCAGAGTGAGAAAGCGACGTGCGAGATCTGCAATCCTATAGTCAAGGCGTGAGAGGCCACTTAGCATGCTCACATCGCCGTTGTTCTTTATCGCGTCAATCCAAGAACCGATAACATCCACTATGTGTTTGCGCATGTCGGACTTGCGACGGGTCTCGGCATAGGAGCTTTGGAATAGATCTCGTCGGAAATGCGCCATGTCCGCCAGTTTGACGCTCCGCGACCCTCGTTGTGGCTCCCTGCGATTTATTCTCGCATCCAGGACGACGCATGTCTCGCCATCTTGGTTGAGGGACAATACAAGGCGTTCGTGGGTGATTGCCGCGACCTTCTCGATGCCGCGTTGTGCGACCTGAATCTCCCAAGAGACTTGAAATGGGCATTTTCTCCCTTTGTATGTCCGTTCGCCGTACTCGCAAGTCACCGTGAACCCAATGTACTTTCGACCTCTGTTATATACCCTATGGGCGCCACCACTCCGTGCCAACGCACGAGCAGCACCAAAACGCAGTATGTCCCCCAGGAGCATCAGAGCTGAGAGTATGCATGTTTTGCCTGAACCATTCGGTCCGACGAGGATGTTTACCCCCTTTCTTATGCACAGCCTCGTGGACTGAATCGACTTGAAATTCTCTATGCTTACGAAAACATCCATAGCATCTTCCTCGCCAAGAGGGGACGAAACGACGCCGCGTGCAATCTCACGAACGCTACTTGACGTGCCGTGAAACCACAGATTGCCTCAACCATCGCTTTTTCTCCGTCTCACAAGGCGACTCCATAAGCGTATTGTACGCCCAGGGCGTAGGAAACGCAAACGGGAAAGATCTGAAACAATGAGGGACAGATGACAAGCAAGAGCATGGGCGGGGGTAGTTGTTGGTTGCAAGTCCATTTGTCGCGATGGCTTATCGCTGCCCATAAAAGACCTGGTAATACCCGGATTTCGCTTGACGGCCAATAGAGGCGCCTGTATGATTTGTACGCAACTATGATTCCGAAATAGTAAATAGAAAATAGTAAATTGCAAATCCAGAGGGGTCTGGTCATGGACGGGAGAGCACAAATCCTCGCTCACCGGCGGAAGGCCGGGAGATCCAAGTGCGGGCTCGGCCACAGCCAAAACCGACCCTCGCCAAAGCCTGCCCTGAGCGAAGTCGAATGGGACGCCAAAGACGCAGAGGAGGACGGATGACAGAGAACGGAGGACGGCGAGCACCTCAACTATGCAAAACAAAGCCAATTTCCAAGGACCTCAATTCATTCTAAGTGCCGTCAAGGGAGATGGTTATGAGGAAAAGTGCGGGCTTTTCGCCTTTGCGAAAACAAAGCCAATTCCCAGAGCCGAGATTGCTTCGTCGGCCTTTGGCCTCCTCGCAATGACAGGTACGGCCGGGGAGGCGACAATCCGACCCATCGTAGGCTGGGAGCGGAGGACTGATCGTGCAAAACAAAGCCAATTTCCAGGTGCCAGAAATGAGTCTAACGTGTGGGCAGAAAATGGGTTATGACGGGAAACTCTTGAAGGAGGTTATGGAAAAACAAAGCCAATTTCCGGGTTTGGGATGGTTCACCCGGCTTCGCCCTGCCGGGCAGGGGCCTGTTGGGCCGCGAAACGGAGTCGTACACCGTTACGATGTGCGACCAACTATTGTGGCTGTGGGTTGTGCGTCCTCGCACGACTACTTTAGGCGAGCGGGGACGCTCGCCCTACCACGCGAAATCTCGCGCTCGCCAACGCGGGCCACAGAAGTTCGTTCGCACGTTTCTGCGCGAGAAGACGGCAAGGGCATTGCATTTGGAGCGGAGTATGGTAAAATAGTGGGTTTGTAACTGGGTTCCGAAACGGCCGGGGATATGAGGCTCCTCAAGGCCCGTGAACACAACAACGACGCCGGCAGTAGGAAGATAAGCGTGGTTGCAGGGATCACGGCTCCCCTGAGAGGATAAAATCCCGTTCCGCCTTCAGCCGTGGAACGGTTGACCCATTGAGTTGGACAAAGGGTGCCCGCTCCGTTTGCAGGCTGTCGGCGCAGGCCGACGGTGCAAGAGAGAACGGGCGAAGGACAGGATAGATGTACGCAGAAAGCATACGGAATGTGGCGATCATCGCCCACGTCGATCACGGCAAGACGACGCTGGTCGACCAGCTTCTGTACCAGTCGGGCATGTTCCGGCAGGAGGAACTGGACAAGCTGGCCGGCGCCGACCATGCCCTGATCATGGATTCCAACCCGCTCGAACGCGAGCGCGGCATCACCATCTTCAGTAAGAACTGCTCGATCCAATACATCGATGAGAGCGGCCGCAAGTACAAGATCAATATCGTCGATACGCCCGGCCATGCCGACTTCGGCGGCGAGGTCGAGCGCGTCCTGGAAATGACCGATGGCGTGCTGCTGGTCGTCGATGCCTTCGACGGGCCCATGCCCCAGACGCGATTCGTGCTGAGCAAGGCCCTGCAGCACAAGCTCAAGCCGATCCTCGTGGTCAACAAGGTGGACCGCCCTGATTCCCGGCCGGACGACGTGGTCAACGAGGTCTTCGACCTGTTCGTCGAGCTGGAGGCGAACGATGACTCGCTGGATTTCCCGGTGCTCTTCGCCTCGGCCAAGGAGGGCTGGGCCACGACGGATTTGTCACGCCCCAACCGCAATCTCAAGCCGGTTTATGATGCCATCATCCACTCCATCCCGGCGCCCAAGGCCGACCCGAACAAGCCGCTGCAAATGCTGGTGACCTCGCTGGAATACTCCGATTACGTCGGGCGCGTGGCCGTCGGCAAGGTCTTTGCGGGCAAACTGACGCAGGCCCAGCCGGTGACGGTGATCGACCGGCAGGGGAACCACACGGAGCAGAAGGTCATCCAACTGTACGAGTTCGAGGGGCTCACCAAGATGCGGGCCACGGAGGTGGAGGCGGGCGATATCTGTGCGGTGGCCGGCCTGGACCCGGTGGACATCGGCGATACGATCGCCTGCCCGGACCAGCCCAGCGCGCTGCCGATCGTGGTCATCGACGAGCCGACCATGAGCATGACCTTCCACGTCAACAATGGGCCGTTTGCGGGCCAGGACGGCAAGTACGTCACGTCGCTGCAAATCCGCGACCGGCTGGAGAAGGAGCTGCAGACGAACGTGGCCCTGCGCGTCGAGCTGGGGCAGACGGCGGATGAGTTTATCGTCTCCGGCCGGGGCCTGATGCACTTGGGCATCCTCCTGGAGAACATGCGGCGGGAAGGGTACGAGGTCTGCGTGGGCAAGCCGCAGGTCATCATTCACCAGAAGGATGGCGTCCGGCAGGAGCCGGTCGAGCGGCTGGTCATCGAGTGCCCCGCCGACTGCCAGAATGCCGTGATGAGCCTGATCGGCACCCGCCGCAGCGAACTGCTCAAGATGGACATGAAAAGCGGGGCCAGCGATTTCGTGCACATGGAGTTCATGATCCCGTCGCGGGGCCTGTTCGGCTTGAACGCACGCCTCCTGACGGCGACCCAGGGCCGGGCGATCATGCACCACACGTTCGAGCGCTACGAGCCGATGCGCGGCTCGATCCCCGACCGCCAGGCCGGCGTACTGATCGAGAGTGAGACGGGCACCGTGACCGCGTACGCGCTGGACGCCCTCTACGACCGCGGCCTCTTTTTTGTCCAGCCGGGTGACAGGATCTACGAAGGCCAGATCGTCGGCGAGCACTGTAAGGACAACGATATTGTCGTCAACGCCGCCAGGGCCAAGCAGTTGAACAACATGCGGACGTCCACGAAGGAGGACGCCGTCCGCGTCCGCCCGCCGCGCCTCATGAGCCTCGAAGCGATGCTCGAGTACGTGCAACAGGATGAACTGGTGGAGATTTGTCCGAATTCGCTGCGCCTGCGCAAACGCCTGCTCAAGGAAGGCCAGCGCCGCCGGGCCGCCCGCCTCGGCGTGGAGCGGGTCATTCGATAGCGGCGGGAGCGCTCGGCTCAGCCGGCCTTCCTGGTCTTCGGTCCCAGGACCAGGAGAACGATGTACAAGAGGAGACCGCCTTGTGCCACTTTGGCCGGGGGAACAGATCCTTGCGGCTGGAGGATGCTGAACACGAGGGCGATGACTGGGATGGACAGGCCGACCACCGTGTTCCAGACCGGCGGAACATATTCGTGGATCCACAAGGAGAAGACCGCCAGCGGCACGAGAGAGAGTACGACACCCGTCCAGAGAAGCACCGGTGGAGCCGTCCACACGTCGGGATCAACCGACAGAAGGAGCAGGCCGATCAGACCGGCCAAGCCGAACGAGGCGCCGTCGGTTCTCCATTCCTCGGGTGTCGCCTTTCGGAAGCGTTCCCCGCGGAGCACTCGGCCCAAAAAACCGAAAACAAACCCCATGTTGCTCATTGGAATCCGACTGCTCCGTAATCCGGCGCGTACGCGCGGGCCGGGCGCTGGGTGCCATGCCTACGCTCGCGTAGGCATGTCTTGTCCGTCGAACGGCGCACGTGCGCGCGAAATGGACACGTCCGCCAATCGCGTTTTGGCGGCGGGCGGCGGACTACGGCTCCGGCACGGTGCGGGCGAGGCGGGTATTGGCCGGCTCGTCATTTTGTGGGCCGGACCAGGGACCTTGTCCCTGGGCCGCGTCCGCGGGGCCGGCGAAGTCCGCATACTCCGGCTGGCCCGAGCTCACGGCGGGTCCGGAGGGCCACTCGGACCACGGGTCATTGCTGGCACTGCCGCCCTGCAGGCTCTGCTCCAGGTTGGCTACCGCCATGACGATGAGCACGAGGATGGCCATCGTCAGTACGGCCATCGACAGCAGCGTGAGAATCGGCAGCACCGGGTCCAGCAGAAAGCGTTTGAACAAAGTCCGAAAATCGGCCGCCTCGGGATGCGGCGCATACAGCTCGGACACGTGGCCCGGCACCAACTCACAAGCATTCTTCATCATCTGGCCCATTTCCCACCCTCCGTCCTCTCCCCTACGTAAACCATGCGCCATTTTCCGCCCCGTGGGGCCAAATTCCGCAGGAGAACGCATGGATTTCTGCCGGTGCTTTCGCGAATTCACTATCCGCCCATACCCAAACGGGGGATTCCGGTGTGTAATAAGGCGAAGAATGATCATTCCTTCGGCAAGCGTGCACGATGATTGAAGACAAGCTGCTCATCCTGAGGTTCAAGCGGGGCAGTCCGGAAGCCCTGCGGCAGATCTACGACAGGTACAAGGTCGAGCTGCTCAGGCTCGCCGTGGTGCTCGTCGGTGATACAAATGCGGCTGAGGACATCGTTCACGATGTGTTTGTCAGCTTCGCACAGTCGGCCGACCGGATCAAGCTGACCGGCAGTCTCAAGAGTTACCTGGTTACGAGTGTCATCAATCGGGTCCGAAATTGCCGGCGTGACAGCAGTCGGCATGGCGAAACCAGCCTGGAAGGAGCGGATTTACGCCAGTCATCCGGCCGGGGACCTCTGCAATGGGCGATTCTTGGCGAGCAGTTGACACTCCTGAGCCGGGCGCTGCAAGGGCTGCCGTACGAACAGCGAGAGGTGATCAGCCTTCGCATGGAAATGGACATGACGTTTCGGCGGATTGCGACACTCCAGAGTGCCTCGCTCAATACGGTCAAGGGCCGGTACCGGTACGGCATAGAAAAGCTGCGGTCGCTGCTGAATGGCAAGGTGGAACATGAGATCCGCAGATGACATAAGACGGTTGTTCAAGAATGCTGAGCTTCGCATCCATCCGGACGCCGATGAACGGGTGTTCGAGGACGTGCTGCAGGCTCGGCGACACCCTATGGAAGACCAGCCGGCTACGCCGGACAGCACATGGAGAACGATTATGAGAAGTCCACTAACGAAACTGGCTGCCGCGGCCGTCGTGGTGATCGCGTGTTTGATCGGTCTATCCCTCTGGCGGACCACCGGGTCCGGGATCGCCCTGGCGGACGTCCTGGCCCGCATCGAAAAGGTCAAGGCCTTCAGGGAACAATGGAGTTCGAAGAGAACCGGCGAGGATCCGAACAAACGGTACAATTTCAAAGAAGAACGCGGCACCTGGTTGATATCACAAGAATATGGTTGGAAAAATAAAATTGAAGTACTCGACCCCAATGGCGGAGAGAGCACGTTCAGCGAATGCTATATTTTCCCAGAAAAGAAGACCTTTATTGCAATCAAGCCCAAGCAGAAGCAGTACTGGCGCTTCGCACTTGACGATAGTTTCGCTGAATCGTGGCAGAAGAACAATCCCGATCTGCGCACGTCTCTCAAACAAATCCTGGAATGCAAATACGAGAGCATGGGCAGAGCAACCATTGACGGCATTGAGGTCGAAGGGTTCCAAACCACCGACCCCAACTTCTTCCTTTCCAATTTTGGAGGTAGAAAGAACAAACAAATCGATGTCAAGATATGGGTGGATGTGAAGACACGGTTGCCTGTGCGATACGAAGACACATTAACTTGGTTTGACCAGATGGGAGAGAAGATTAGCCAGCACTTTGTGACGCACGATTTCCAGTGGGATGTCGCCGTTGCTGCGGCCGACTTTGAGCCGGTCATACCAGATGACTATACAGGTATGGTGGTAAAGTATCCCGCCCACAGCACTGAGGAGACCGCCATCCAGGGTCTAAAGCTATTTGTCGAGTTGCTCGGCAAGTATCCAGAGAATATCTACGATGAGAGTGCATTTCTACGGTTAGTAGAAAAGAGTGAAACCCCCGCAGCCATGCGATTAAAGGAAGAGATAAAAGGGCTTACGGACGATGAGATAATAGGCAGCAACAGACTCGTGGATTTCTGGATGCCCATACGGGGGCTCGGTAGGTTCTGCAATATGTTCGAGGAGAACGAGAAGCCATTCAAATACTACGGAAAGACCGTTACCCCCACAGACGCGGACAAGGTCCTGATGCGGTGGAAGGTCTCCGATAACGAATACCGCGTCATCTTCGGCGATCTGCACGCCGAGACGGTCCCCCCGGAGAAACTGGCGGAGCTTGAAAAGGCCCTGCCCAAGTAGGCGGACCCTCTGGTGCTCTGTGACCAGGGCCGGGTGTCTTTCGCCCGGCTTTTCTTGTGCGCTCGCAGGATAGCTCGGGCTTTCTGACCCACAGAATAAAATTTGGCGAAAAATATCAGCTTCCGTAGATTAAACTAAGCACCGAAAGGCTCATAGTAGCGACGATCCTGAGTCTCGAAACGAATGGAAAAGGCCTTCGATGTTAGAGGACTGCTTGCTCATTTGGAGGTTCAAGCATGGGAGCGACGATGCTCTGCGCCGGATCTATGAAAAGTACAAGAACGACTTATTGGCGCTGGCGGTTTCCCTGTCGAATGATGTTGGCGTTGGCGAAGATGCCGTGCACGACGTCTTCGTCTCCCTTGCCGAGACGGGTGCGCGACTGGAGCTGAGGGGAAGCCTGAGAAGCTATTTATCGACCTGCGTCGCCAACCGGGTTCGCCGGCTCAAGGGTGTGGAGAGGCGCCGTAGGAACGGGCAGGACCGGGCCACCATTCTTCGACAGGACTCAACCGGGCCGGAGGAAGTCACCATGACAGCCGAAAAGCTACAGCGTGTCGGTGACGCCTTGGCGCAACTACCCTACGAGCAGCGCGAAGTCGTACTGCTGCGTTTGCACGCCGGGCTAACGTTCAGGACCATAGCCACCTCGCAGAACATGTCCATCCACACCGTTCAGAGCCGGTACCGATATGGATTGCAGAAACTGCAAGTGATGCTGAATTCCGAGACGGAAGAATGAAAGCGATAAAAGAGATCGAGCGCTTGGTCGGGATTTTCTGTGCTGCCGACAAGTCGTCCACGAGTACGAGTCCGCAAATGGACCAGCGGGTCCTGGCCGACGCTTTGCGTGCAGGCAAGAAACCGACGACGTCAAAACCAGCCTGCGCTGGGACGAACATAAGGAGAATCATTATGAAGAGTCCGTTAACAAAACTTGCCATCGCGGCGGCTGTCCTCATCGCGTGCGTGATCGGCCTGTCTCTCTGGAAAGCCACCGGGTCCGGGATCGCCCTGGCGGACGTGCTCGCCCGCACGGAAAAGGTCAAAGCCTACAGGTACCAATGGAGTTATAAGATAATCGGCGGGGACGCTAACACCCACAAGCCTTTCAACGAAACACGCTGGACCTGGTTGATATCACAGGAATATGGCTCGAAATGTAGCACTGAAGCACTCGATCCCAAGGGCGAATGGCGCCAGTTTACAGAAAGGCATTTTCTGCCACAGAAGAAGACTGAGATTGTCATCTACCCCACAGAGAAAATATACATCTGCCAAGAATTGGAAGATGCTGAAGTTGACCAGATGCAGCATAACAATAACGCAGGAAACTCTCTTAAAGATATCCTGCAAACCAAATACGAGAGCCTGGGCAAGTCAACTATGGACGGTGTTGAAGTCGCAGGGTTCCGGAGTACAGATCCCAACTTGTTCATCAACCTAGGCGGGAATCAACAGGTCGACTACAAGATATGGGTGGACGTGAAGACACTGTTGCCTGTGCGCTACGATGTTCGCGCAAGTGCTGAGGTTAACGAAAGGGGAGATAGGCTGACCCACCACGTCGTGATGCATGATTTCCAGTGGGATGTCCCCGTTGCTGCGGCCGACTTTGAGCCACCTATATCGGAGGGCTATACCGTTAGGGTAATCAAGCTGCCCCCCGGCAACGAGGAGACTGCCATCCTGGGTCTAAAACAGTGTGTCGAGTTGCTCGGCAGGTATCCCGAGAAGATCAGCGATCTCAATCTACAGGTAAGAGGAAGTAAAACCCCCGCCGCGTTGCGATTACTGGAAGAGCTAAAAGGGCTTAGGGAAGGCGAGTCCGTCATAAAATGTGCCGATTTCCTGATGCCCCTACGGGGGCTCGAAAGGTTCTACTTTCTGCTCGTTCAGAACAAGAACGATCCCGCATACTACGGGAAAATCGTTGCCCCCAAAGACGCGGATAAGGTCCTGATGCGGTGGAAGGTCTCCGACAAGGAGTACCGTGTCATCTTCGGCGACCTGCACGCAGAAACCGTTACCAAGGAGAAACTGGCGGAGCTCGAAAAGGCCCTGCCGAAGTAGCCGCTCCGGCTTGCGTCGGCGAGCGATGGGGCCAAATCGCAACACTCGGCTCTTTCAGCAAGCACGCCTTCATAATCATGTAGGCCGAGAACTTTAACTTGCCCGGCGGTCGTAGGCGCGGTAGAGGAGGTCGAGCTCGGATTGTTTGGCGTCGTAGGTTTTCTGCAACTCGGCCAGGAGGTCAGGGTTCTTATAAATCTCGGCGTCGCCGAAACGTTGCTTCATGCCGTCAATCTCGTGCTCCAGGCGCACAATCATGTCCTCAATCTGCTCGACCGTGTACTTGTTGAAACGCTTGAGCTCTTGCGGGGCCCGGTTGCGCTGCGCTTCCATTTCGGATTTCGGATTGCGGATTGCGGATTGGCGCTTCTGTGCCTCGGCGAGTTCCTGCTGCTTTTGTTCCTCAGCCTCGATGCGCTGGTGGAGGGTGTCGGCGTAGGTGGAGTAGGCGGGGGCGCCGCTGATGAATTCGGTCCGGCCGAGTTGGCGGTTGCCCAACTCATCGGTGCCGATCACGAGTAATTTGTCGATAACACGATCCAGAAAGTAGCGGTCGTGGCTGACGGCGATGATAGTGCCGGTGTAGTCATCGAGGGCGGCTTCGAGCATTTCGCGGCTGGCGATGTCGAGGTGGTTCGTGGGTTCATCCAGAATCAGCACGTCCGGCCCGGAGATGACGAGCTTGCAGAGCATCAGGCGGCTGCGCTGGCCGCCGCTGAGGTCGCCGCAGAGCTTGTAGGCGTCGTCGCCGGAAAAGAGAAAGGCACCGAGCCGATGGCGCACCTGCTCGGGGACAAGCTCGGGATTGGCGCTGCCGGCCTCTTCGAGCACGGTCCGATTCGGGTCGAGGACGTCGCCGTGCTGGTCGAGGTACCCGAGGCGCAGGCTCGCGCCGACGCGGATACTGCCGGCGGACGGCTCCATCCGGCCGAGGGCCATTTCCAGCAGGGTGGTCTTGCCCGCGCCGTTGGGCCCGGTGATGCCGAGCCGCTCGCCGTTGAGAACGTCGAACGTGAGATTGCGGAACAGGGTCAGCCCGTCGAACGATTTGTCCAGGCTCTCGCAGCGCAGGACGAGGTCACTCGCCTTGTCGGTCTTGCCGAAGGAGAAGTTGATCGTTTTTTGCTCGAGCGGCTTGTCGAGGAAGTCGGGGTTCTCTTTGAGCAGGCGATTGAGCCGGGTCTTGCGGCCCTTGGCGGTGCCGCGCATGCCCTCCTGGTCCTTGTTGCGGGCGATGAAGTCGCGCGTCCGCTCGACCATCTCGACCCGGCGGACGTACTCCCGCTGCTCCTGCAGCCGGATGATCGCTTTCGATTGTGCGTAGTTGCTGTAGTTGCCGGCCCAGACCTCCGCCCGGCGGTTCTCGACCTCGATAATCTTGCACGCGACCCGGTCGAGCAGGTAGCGGTCGTGGCTGATGACGACCGCGGCCCCGCGGTAGTTCGCGATGAACCGCTCCAGCCACTCGGTGGCCTGGAGGTCCAGGTGATTCGTCGGCTCGTCGAGCAGCAGCAGGTCGGTCTCGAGCATCAGCACCTGGGCCAGGCCCAGCCGGGACAATTGCCCGCCGCTCAGGGCGGTCGTCTTGACGTGGTGCAACTCCGGCGCGAAATCGAGGGCCGCCAGGGTCATCTGGATGCGGGTCTCATACTCATATCCGCCGGCCAGCTCGAACTCGTGGTTCAGGCGGTCATACTGCCGCATCTTGGCCTGCAGCTCCGGGCCGATCAGGCTCTCCATATCGTGCGAGGCCTCGTGGATGGCCTCCTGGAGCTTCAGCAGGTGCTCGACGCCGGCGTGCATCTCCTCCAGGACCGTCCGCGCGCCGCTGAAGCTGGCCTCCTGGGGCAGATAGCCGATGCGCAAGCCCTTTTGCTTGATCACCTTACCCATATCCGGGCGGATTTGGCCCGTGATCAGCTTGAGGATCGTGGTTTTGCCCGAGCCGTTGGCCCCGACCATGCCGACCTTCTCGCCCTCATGGAGCTGAAGGTTCAACTGGTCCAGCACGACCTCCGAACCAAAGGCTTTGTGAATATCCTGCAATGTTACGATAGCCATATGCAGCCCGATTATACCAGAATCCGCCGGCGGCCGGAAGCGGCAGACGGCGGCCGGAGCCATAGGACCCAGGGACCCATTGGACCTGTAGGACCTTGTTTCGCGACGAGCGTGCGAAAAACGAGCTTGCAAACGCCGGCCAAACGTGATTTACTCTCAATAATCTATTGGCATCAAGCGTCTTACAGAACGTAGGTCAGTCTGTTTCCGGAGAAGGCGACAGGGTTCGCCCCGCTCTGCCGCCGGCAAATGTCTTACAGGACACACGGCCGATTTGTTTGCCGGTATCGATTCTGTGCCGCAACAAGCATTCACACGTGGGTTGTCATGTCGAGTGCAGCGCAAGCGGCGTCGAGACATCTGGCCGCGGATATGGCGTGTCCTTCGACCTCGGGCGGGTCCGTGTGCCGGAAGGGATTGTGGGCACAATCCTGTGATCCTTGCGCAGGTGGTAGGTGCCTCACATTCTCGGCCAGATTTCTCCACGCGGCCTCCGGCCTTGGTCGAAATGACAGGGGGGCGGCCTTGGGTGGAACGAGAATAGGGAGCAGGAGAGCGGCGGATCCTTTGAACAGTGTGCCGTTGTGCAGGACGGGAGAATAACCGTGGACGTGGCCTTGGAGAGCTGATTATGGTGAAAAGACGAAACTGGACAAGACGAGAACTCTTGCGGAGTTCGGCGATGGCGGCCGGGACCCTGGTGTTTTCGGGAGCGGCCGGACCCCTGGCGTTTGCGAAGGGCAGCGACGAGATGCGCGTCGGCGTCATCGGCTGCGGGGGACGAGGGTCGGGCGCGGCGAAGAACTGCGTCGATTCGTCGCCCGGCGTGAAGATCGTGGCTCTGGCCGATGCGTTCGCGGACCGGCTCCAGGGCTTGAAGAAAGACTTCAGCGTCCCGGACAACCGCTGCTTTGTCGGTCTCGACGCCTACAAGCAGTTGCTGGCTCTGCCCGACGTGAACTTAGTCATCTTGGCCACGCCTCCGGGCTTTCGACCTGTGCATCTCGCCGAAGCCGTCAAGCAGGGCAAGAACGTCTTCATGGAAAAGCCGGTCGGCGTCTGCCCCGCCGGGATCAAAATGGTGATCGAGGCGTCCGAGCAGGCCCAGCAGAAGGGGCTGGCCATCGTCGCCGGCACGCAGCGCCGTCACGAGCCGAGATACGTGGAGACGATGAAGCGAATCCACGACGGGGCCATCGGTGACATCGTCTCGGCCCAGTGCTACTGGAACATGGGCGGCCTTTGGGTCAGCCAACGCCAGCCGGGCCAGGGCGACGTCGAGTGGCAGATTCGCAACTGGCTGTATTTTACGTGGCTCTCCGGCGACCATATCTGCGAGCAGCACGTCCATAACCTCGACGTGGTCAACTGGGCCTTCAAGGATGCCCAGCCGGAATCCGTACACGGTCTGGGCGGCCGGCAGTACCGCACCGGCCCGGAATACGGAAACATCTTCGACCATTTCGGTGTCGAGTTCATCTATCCGAACGATGTTCGAACCATCAGCATGTGCCGGCAGATCGAGGGCACGACCGACAACGTCAGCGAGCGCGTGGTCGGCACCAAGGGCTTCAGCGACTGCTGCGGGACCATCGTGGGCGAGAACGCCTGGAAATACGAGGGGCCGAACCCCGACCCGTATGTGCAGGAGCATGCCGACCTGATTAAGAGCATCCGGGACGGCAAGCCGCTCAACGAGGGCAAGCGCATCGCCGACAGCACGCTCTGTGCCATCATGGGCCGCGAGTCGGCGTATTCCCGCCAGCAGTTCAAGCGCTCGTGGTTCATGAGCCGGTGCACGCTGAACCTGCTGCCGGCCGACGACCTGAAGCTCAGCGACGCCAGGCCCGTGCCTGCCTTCGCGATTCCCGGTCAGTATCAACTGCCCGGATGGGTGCCGGAGGAAGGACGCAGGAGACGCAGTTAGCCAGCGGCGGATTTCATGAACACGGCTCAAAGACACCGAACGAAGGAGATTTCGAATATGTCAGCAGAAACGAATAAAGTCATGTCCGGTACGAGCGCGGGCGCGGTGACGGCGGCCGCCGTGCTCGGGCAGATGGCATACGCCAAAGGGTCCGACAGGATTAAGGTGGGGATGCTCGGCTGCGGCGGGCGCGGCAACGGGGCGATTGAGAACTGCCTGGAGGCCGATCCCGGCGTCGAGATTATCGCACTGGCCGACCTGTTCGAAGGCCAGGTGAAAAGCACGCGGGACAGATTCGCCAAAAATGAGAAGTACAAGGATCGCGTGAAAGTCAGCGACGACCACATGTTCTGGGGTTTCGATTGTCACGAGAGGCTGGCGAAGTGCGACGCCGACATGCTGATGATGGCGACGGCGCCGGCGTTTCGCGGGCGGCAGTTGATGGCCGCCATCAAAGCAGGCAAGCACGTCTTCACAGAAAAGCCCGTGGCGACGGACGTGGCCGGCTGCAAGGAAGTGATGGAGGCCTCGCGCCTGGCGAAAGAGAAGGGCCTGGCGATTGTCGCGGGCACGCAGCGCCGGCACGAGTTCAGCCGGGTCGAGCTGATGAAACGCATTCACGACGGCGCGATCGGTGAGCTGGTCGGCGGCCAGTGCTATTGGTTCGGCGGCGGCATCTGGTTCAAGGGCTACGAGGAGGGCATGAGCGAGATAGAGTGGCAATGCCACAACTGGTACCATTTCGCGTGGCTCTCCGGCGACCAGATCTGCGAGCAGCACATCCACAACATCGACGTGATGAACTGGTGCTTCAACGGCCCGCCGGCGAAGTTCACGGCGGTCGGCGGCCGCGGCTGGCGCAGCTACAACGAAGACCAGATCAAAGCCGCGAAGGAAGTCTGCAAGAAATTCAATAATGGCAGCGACGCGAACTGGGAGAAATACAACGGCGATATCTGGGACCACATTTACGCCGAGTTCGAGTATCCGAATGGCGCTCGCTGCCTGAGCTTCAGCGGCCACAGTCCCGGCACCGGCCGCAATGGCGAGAAGCTCGTCGGCACTAAGGGCACCAGCGACTGCAACCATAACATCACGGGCCCGAACGCCTGGACCTATGAAGGCAAGAACGTCAACGGGCAGGTGCAGGAGCATGTGGACCTGATCGCGAGCATCCGCAGCGGCAAACCGCTGAACGAGGGCCGGCAGGTCGCCGAGAGCACGCTGACGGCCATCGCCGCCCGCATCGCCGCCTACACCGGCCGCACCTTCACCTGGAAATGGCTGATGAACGCCTCCAAGCAGGAGTTGGTGCCGCGGGACATCAAGCCGGGACCGGGCCTGTTCCACCCGATTGCCACCGGCCGGGATGAATTGGTCTAAAAAGAATTGATTAGGGATTATTGATGATTGATGATTGCGACCTTGGATCGGCGTCCAGGGCAATCTGAAATCTTGGACTTCAAATAGTGAAAGGCCCGATGCACTCAACAAGTCGTCGGGCCTTTTTGCGCGGTTGGCAGGGAGACCCGAAGATGGCGTATGTACTCTGTTTGCTCTCGTTGTTGCAGATGGCAAGTCAGCCCGGCGTCGCAGATGTCCCTGAGAGTATTCGACCATTCTTCCTTTGCCCGGCACAGTACGCGAACGACTTCGGAAGCTATAGGTCGCCATTGAAATTCCGTGACGGCAAGACAGTCGAGACGCCGGCGGACTGGCAAAGGCGAAGAGCGGAGATACTGGCGGAATGGCGCAGTCTGATCGGCTTTTGGCCTCCCCTGATTGAAAAGCCCCGGGTCCAGTATCTGGAACAGAAGCAGCGGGACAACTTCACGCAGCACAAGGTCTCGGTCGAGATTGCCCCGAACGGGCAAACGGTCAGCGGCTATCTGCTCGTTCCCAACGATGAGGAACCGAGAGCAGGGGACGGCGGGCAGAAGACGGTATCACCAATCCGCAATCCGCAATCTGCAATCCACAATCAGAACGGCCGGCTGCCCGCCGTGCTCGTGGTCTTCTATGACGCGGAAACCGGGATAGGTCTGGGCAGGGAGCTGCGCGACTTCGGCTACCAGTTGGCGAAGCGCGGCTTCGTGGTGCTGTCAATCGGGACGCCCGAGTTTTGCAGCCTCAATCCTCCTTACAAGCCGCTGTGCGAGGTTCCCGACGGGCAACCGCTGCTCCAGCCGCTTTCCGCCCTGGCGTACGTGGCCGCCAACTGCCACACGGCCCTGGCGAGCCTGCCGAACGTTGACCCTGAGCGCATCGGCATTGTCGGCCACTCTTACGGCGGCAAATGGGCGATGTTTGCCTCGTGTCTCTACGAGAAGTTCGCCTGCGCCGTCTGGTCGGACCCGGGGATTGTCTTCGACGAGAGCCGGCCCAACGTGAACTACTGGGAGCCCTGGTACTTAGGCTGGGAAGCAGGCCGCCCGCGCGAGCGGGGCGTCCCCAGCGACACGCGCCCGCGCACCGGCCCCTACAAGACAATGATAGAGAAAGGGTACGACCTGCACGAGCTGCATGCGTTGATGGCCCCGCGGCCATTCTTGGTCTCCGGCGGTGCCGAGGACCCGCCCCAGCGCTGGCAGGCCCTCAACCACGCGGTCGCCGTCAATAAGCTGCTGGGCTACACGAACCGGGTCGCCATGACCAGCCGCGAGACCCACGACCCCACCCCCGCCTCCAACGCCCAGCTCTGCACCTTCTTCGAGCACTTCCTGAAACCCGTGGCCTCGAACTGACGGCGTGGGAGGCATCGGCACGAGTGTTGCTCTTGGGTCATCACGATGTCTTGGGCCAGATTTGTTTGGCCCATTCATGGGGCGGGCTAGACCAGAAAAAAATCTTATGGAAGGGCGTATCGCCACATGCGGCAAGCACGGCTGGATCGTCGAGGTGCGCTTGTTCCGGGCAATCATGCATTGCGTTGAAAACGGTATCGTGGGGGGCAGCGATGAGCAGCCAGAGTTCATCAAGCCCTTGTTTGTCATAATCTTTCGCCTTCCCGCCTTTTTCCACAATGATTTTCGCCAGTTGTTTCGGACTGATCCCCACGTAGCTGGCATTCACATTCGCGTCCCAAAACGCGAAGAAGCCCTTGCGCACTCTCACTTTAGCCACGTAGTTCTCCACAAGTGGATAACCATTGAACTCGGAGAACACTCTTTCTTGCCCTTTCCACTCCGGGATCAGGATCACGCTGGACGTAGCTGTCTCTGATGCTTTCAGCACAAAGGCGAATATCTCTGCGGCCAGCTTCTTCACAAGAGAGCCCAACTTCACTTGCCTGAGTTCGTCCTTCCTCAGTTCCACGTAGGCGTGGACCTTGTGAAGCTGACCTGATTTGGTCTTCAGCTTTTCAATTTCTTCCCGAACGCTCGCCCAGAAGTGGTGCAACCGTTGCCCGTCCGAACTCGCGCCTGGATTCGTGTCGTTGAACCAGCATGTGACTTCGATACCGATGCGTCTGATTGCTGAATCAGCTTCTCCCTGAAGAGTCACCACTACATCGGGCTTTTCGTAATGTTCCATGCTGATCGGAGGGCTGCCTTGTGTTGTCAAGAAATCCTCTACAATTCGCATCTCATATTCTTGTTTTTCTGCATGCATAGGCAAGTCCTCGATACCCTCGGGAAGATGTCCCGGTTGTCGTTGAGAATTGATTGAAAAGGATCATGCGGTCCGGGTAACAGATAGTGGTGAAGAAACAGAACTGTTACTCGTAAGAAG
>Ga0315291_10002033_pt1 | contig 26744 bp, 20 predicted proteins | sample YL17G12_20_MG_FD_203070 | JGI IMG/M metagenome (GOLD analysis project Ga0315291, IMG submission 203070) | Sediment microbial communities from Yellowstone Lake, YNP, Wyoming, USA - YL17G12_20 | ecosystem: Environmental > Aquatic > Freshwater > Lake > Sediment | place: USA: Wyoming | collected...
CGAGTTGTAGGAGGCGACTCCAGTCGCCGACGGGAGCTTCTTTTCGCGGTCCGTCGGCGACTGGAGTCGCCTCCTACAGTGCGACGATCTTGTCATCTTAGTGCCTATCCCAGAGCATTCTCCCCTCGCCCCGCTTGCGGGGAGAGGGGCCGGGGGTGAGGGGTTTTGGGATTACCTCTGCGCTGCTCCTGGTTCGAGCCGGGGCCGCTTCGCCGCCGGGTGCAGTCTGCCGAATTTGCCGTCGATCGAGGCCGCCAGATCGGTCAGCTTCTGGTGGAATGCGGCTTGGCTGACCTCTTGGTTGTTTTCGGCCTTCACCTCGGCGTCGGCCCTGAGGTTGAAGCTGTGCGCAAGGTTGCCTCGCACGGTGTTGCCCCGCGCCTGTTTCTTCTTCTGCCCCACCATCACCCAGGGCCGCGATTCGCCCTTCCAGCGGCTGAAACAGGTGTTGTCCTGGATGGTGCAGTCCTGCGCGTCGTACAGCGACACTCCGTGCCAGTGATTCACGCAGACGACGTTCCTCTCCACGGTGAAGTGGATCAGCGGCCCGTCGAAACAGCCGATCCCCTGCAACGGGTTGGGGAAGGGCAGGCCGTCCTTCTCCCGGGCGAGAATGATGTTCCCGCGGAGGGTGACGTCACGGACCGTGCCTGTCCCCACGTTGAACAAGAAGACCTGGATCCCGTCGTCGTGGTTCTGGTCGCCGTCTCGGCCGCCCACAAAGTTGTTCTTGACGACGTTGTACTGGACGATCTGTCCGTCGCGGGTGGCGCGGATGCCGTCGGCCGAAAAGCTGTCCACCACGTTCCCCTCGCACAGGCACTCGGGGGCGCAGAGGTTGATCCCGAAGCGGGTGTTCAGCACGTAGTTGTTCCGCGCCACGTGCCGCTTGCCGTGCCGTCCCAGCCAGATGCCGCTGGCCGGCTTCTCCACCCACTCCTTGCCGGTCCAGGCGGCGGTGTCGAGCACCGAGTAGATGAAACAGTCCTCGACGACCAGCTCGGCGCTCTCTTCCCCGCCGCGTTCGCCGAGCATCACGAGGTGATCGGGCGGACGTTGCAGCGGGGTCGGGGCCAGCGACGGCGAGACCGTGAGCCCCTTCAGGAGCCACCTGCTTCCCTCGCCGATCTCGAGCCAGCCGACCTGCGGCGCGTGTCCCTTGTCGGCGGCGATGGTGATCGGCCGCTGGTTGTAGCCTCGCGCGATGCGGATCACCCCGTGCCAGCCGGAGCGGAGCAGCACCGTGTCGCCAGGCTTGACGGGGGCGTCCGGGTTGACGGGCTTGCCGTCCTGGTCGCAAAGCTGGATCAGCCGGGCGGAAAGCACCTCCTCGACGGTCCGCCACGGCCGCCGATCGCTGCCGTCCCCCTGGGCGGTCCCTTGCGTGGGATCGCAGTAGAAGGTCGCGCCGTAGCTTGTGGTGAAGATGCTGATCACGGCGAGCGCAAACACAAGAGTCCTGCCCATCACGTTTTCTCCTTCAGATATGGTTCCCTGGGGTTCGTCGCGCCAGTGCAATATAGCGTTTCGCTTGGTCCGTCGCCACTGTTCGGCCTTTGCCCGGTCGCCCGAGGACAAGCTACCGCTTGTCGTGCGTCCTCACCGCCAGTATCCTGGGAGGCGGCCTGGGCGCTGCCGAAACATGAGGTGGACCAGGCGGACAACGGAGAACTGGCCCGACACCGAAGAGCGATGAGACATCCACGCCGCCCAAGAGCGACCGGAAGACCATGAACACTGTGGGAGCTGCAGAACATCTGCCCGTCAAATTGGAGAACCCGACCATGAACAGGAAGTGGACGTTGCAATGCGGGCTGTCCTCGTGCCCGCTGGCTTTGGTCCTTGCGGTGACCTGCACCAGCTCTCTGGCGGCGGCCGTGGTCGAGCTGAGCGTCGTCGAGCGGCAGGGCGTTCCGCGCCGCGGCGAGCCGCTGACCTTCGCGGTGCCGCTGCCCAAGGGTGAATTGCAGAGCGCAGAGCAGGTACGTCTGCTGCGCGACGGCGGGGAGATCCCCGCCCAGTTCCGTGCCACGGGCCTATGGCGCCCCGCGGAGAGCATTCGTTGGCTGCTGGTGGACCTTCAGGCCGACGTCGAAGCCAACTCGCGCCAGACGTACAGGCTCGAATACGGCGACGGCGTATCGGCCACGGCAAAGCCGGCCGCGGCGATTCGCGTCGAGGAAGGCGACGATGCGTACAGGGTAGACACCGGTGCCGCCCTGTTCAGCATTAGCAGGAGAGTCTTCGACCTCTTCCAAGAGGTGCGGCTTGCGGATGGCACGGTCGTCGTCCCCCGAGCGGACGCCGCGAAGCCCCGGTATGGCGCCGTGGTGCGGGGGCTGAAGCCGATGGTGACCCGCGCGATCCCCGCCCCAGCAAATAAGGGCCATTCGCACCTGATCTACGTGGCTTGCTCGCCGCGGGCCAGGCTGGAGGACTACACCTTGAGATTCACGTCGCAGCGCGAGTACGAGGTGACCGGCGCGAAGTCAGGCCGCGTGGGCAGCGGGGCCTATCTGAAAGACTTCGCCAGCACCGACGGCTCGTTCTCCATCCCCGGCGAGGCCTGGCTACAATACGCGTGGCCGGAACAGGGCGACGTCTACACCTTCCGCACCATCCCCGAGGGCTACTCGGCCGCCAGCGAGAGCGTGACGGAGTCTACCATTCTGGAGCGCGGTCCGCTCAGGAGCGTGATCCGGTTGAAAGGCTCTCTCGGTCCGGCCGGCGCGCCGGTGTTGGAGTACACGGCGTGGTATCACTTTTGCGCGGGCAGCGGGCGAGTGAAGCTGGCCTTCACGCTGGAGAACAACCATCACGGCGGTCGCACGCCGGACGGCAATGCCCGAAACGCCAACATCGGCGGCATCAACTGCGTTTTCTTCGACGAGATGGCCCTGAGGTTGCCGCTCTCACTGGGCCGGCCAAGCCGGGTCTGTGTCGGCGGAGGCGCCGAAGGCCGTCCCCTCGTGGCGCCGCTGGATGCGAAGGCCGAGATCTACCAGGACTCCAGTGGCGGCGAGCATTGGAACCGTTACCAGGACCCCAAGTTCCATCCTCGGCCCAACAGTTACGTGACGTTCCCAGGCTACCGGATCTTCCTCGGCGGCGTGGAAGCAGGGGCAGGCCAGCGGGCGCTGGGCTGGCTCGACGTGTCCGATGCGGCCAAGGGGCTGACCGTCGCCGTTGCAGACTTCTGGCAGAACTACCCGAAGGCCCTCGCGGCCGACAACGACGGCACGGTCGAGATCGGGCTGTTTCCCGGCCGGTATGCGGCGGATTTTCCGCTCCGCAGCGGCGAGCACAAGACGCACGAGGTGCTGCTGCTGTTCCATGCGGGCGGGCCGTCGGAGGACGGCAACAGGGGCGTCGTCCGCGGCTTTTCCGATCCGCTGCGGCTGGAACCCTCGCCCCAGTGGTTCGCCAAGACCCGGGCGCTCGGCGACCTGCACCCGCTGGACGTGGAGAACTACCGGGCGTACGAGGTCCGCAATCTGTCGGCCATCGGCGTCTTTCCCGAGGGCGTGCCGCCAGGCCCCAGCCTGCTGAGCCGCCGGGAGGAAAACGAGTTCTACGGCTGGATGGACTACGGCGACGTGCCCCTCGACTTCGAGGCCCCGTCGGGCCAGTGGGGCATGAAGTACGATCTCGACTACCGCATGGCGCAGCAGTACGCCCGAACGCTCAACCCCAAGTGGTGGGACCTGTTCGCGGCCGCCGACAAGCACACCCGCGATATCGACATCCACCATCAACCCTATTATCCCGGGCTGCACTTCGTCAAGGGCGGAGTCTGGGCGCATTCGACGCACAGCGAGCCGGGCCACAAGAACCCCCACCGCAACTACAACCATTTCACCAAGGACCTCTCTTTCGGCGCCCGCGGCACGGCGACTCTCTACTACCTCACCGGCGATTGGAAGTCGCACGACTCCTGCCTGGAGATCGCCGAAAACGCCTTGGCCGAGTACATGTCCCCCCAGAAAGACCCCGGCCCGCCGGAGCGGAACAACCGCATGGGCGACCGCGGCGAGGGCTGCACGCTCAACCGGCTGCTGGACGGGTATCTCCTTTCAGGGGACGAGAAGTATTTGCAGCGCGCACGTTGGCAGATCAAGAGCTGTGCCTTCGACGGCAGACCGCCCAAGCACGGGCCGATCTCGCTCTGGGCGTCGCTGTTCTACATGGAGGCGCTGGCCCGCTACGTGGAGATGTTCCCGGACGACGCGGCGGCCAAGGCCTACCTATTAGCCCACGCCGAGACGCTCCGCAAGAGCGCGGACCCGAAAAACGGCATCCTCTACACCATCACCCCGCAGCCCGACGGCAGCGTCCTTGGCAACGGCCAGTGCAGCCATTACAACATCCTGGCCGCGGACCTGCTGGCGCTGGCCTACCGCCTGACGGGCCGCGCGGACTATCTGGATACCGCGCGACGATGCTTCGCCTACGGAGTGAAGAACGCCAACGGCGAAGACGGCCCGCCCACCTACTTCCAGGTGCACAGCGCCAACGGGGCTATGCACGGAAACGTGTTCATGACAACGGAGAACAAACGATGACAATTCCACTCCGCCACATCAACTCGATCACGACAGCGGGGGCCGCGGTGCTGCTGCTCGTCGTGCTGGGCGGTTCGGCTGCCGCTGAGCCGCCCGACAAGGCAGAACCCCAGACGGCCATGGCCAAGCTCGCGCCAAGTATGAAACCCGGCCAGTGGGCCGAGCTGAAGACGAACGGCCTCGGCCTGAAGGTGTTCTCGGACGGGGGCCACCACGCCTTGCAGTACACCGACGAGGCGGTCTGGGATCCTGGCCACAAGGTGGTCGTCTTCGGCGGCGGCAACGACAGCAAGGGATACCGCAGCAAGGACCTCTGGAAGCTCGACGCCTCGGGCCAGGTCAGCAAGCTCCGCGAGACGCCGCTGCCGATCGGCGTGACCGGCACCATCTTCACGGTCGATCCGGCCAGCGGAAAGTACTTGGTCTTCGGCAGGCAGGGCCAGGTGTATGAGTACGACGTCACCGCCGACACCTGGACCGAGCTGAAGGGCCAGCAGCCGCCGATCTTCACGTTCGGGCCCGATCTGAAAGGCAGTGCGATCTTCGGCTGCGTGGCGACCCCCGTCAGCAGCCACGGCGTGGTGATGTTCGTCAAGTACGACGGCGACAACTCGAAGGTCTTCCTCTACAGGCACGCCCCAGCGGGCGAGCAGCCCTAGCCGCCCTTTTCTGCTTGCAGGGGACCGTCATCAACTCCGCTCCCCAGGTTGCGGGTCGGACTGATGGACCGCCCCCACCAATGGGTGCACATCTTGACATCGGGCGTGCACCCACTAGACTGAGGGCGATGCCGGCTCTGGATCCTCCTGCAAACTAAGGACTTCCGCGTCTGCTGCGCCGGTTGTCCATGTCCAGCGGCAAGGTCCGACAGAGATTCCCGGGTCTGTAACGATTACGTTTAGAAAGGTGAGTTTGACGCCTAGCGGCGACCGGCGAAACCTAGAGACACTTATCGCCCGAAAGCGATACCGGGATGACGGGTCCTTACACGACCGGCAGATCCATTGTCGATGGCCGTACAAGGCATTGCTAGGGCGCGTCTTGCCGATTAAAAGAGAGTAATCTACTGACGCCACCGGAGGGAAGCCATGGCACTCGTCGTTCAACCCGGAACTGGAGTACGTCATAGGCTCATCTTTGAGCTGAGATATGAGTGCGGGGAGCTTTACTGGGACCGTTGTGGCCGCGTTGCACGCACCTTGGCGGCTCGCAAGGGGTGGGCCTTGCAGTCCGCCGATGTCAGTGGCTGTCACATTCGGAACGAGGACGAAAATGTTGCCTTCACATTCTCACACACAAAGCTGGACCTGACGCAGTCGCAGAGCCAAGATGTTTCCGAGCTGCTGTCGCCAGGCGAATTCGCCGCCATTGCCGAGGAGTTCTCTGAGACTGTGGTCCGGACGCTGGAGGTGAGCGTTTTCCCGAGGATTGGCTTCCGCCTTTGGACTCTGTACGGCACGGAGTCGGTTGAGGATGCTTCGTCACGGATAGACAGGATGTCATTCTTCTCTCCGTGCAAGGCGTTGATGGATCTTGGGGAGCGTTCGTATGTATCGCATACGGTGGTGGTCGCTCGGTCAAGTCATATGGTCCGCGTTGCCGCGACCCCGTTTGAGCAGCAGATCGCCCTCGCGCCGAGCGTCATAGCCGCTGCCAAAAAAGAGGCCCACAAACAATGGAAGGACCAAAAGAGGGTGCTTATCCAGAAAATGAAAGCCAAGAAGGCCATCAAGGTGTACCCCTCTTGGGGCATAATGATCGATCTGGACGCTTACATCGAAGAGGTGCCCTATCCCGATCAGGTGTCTTCACGTACATTCATAGAAGAAGCAGCAAGAGACTTTGACGTAATTCGCGAGGCAATCCTTGTGGAGGGGGAGCAACCATGAAGTGGGAGGACGGCACGGGCGGAGACGTTGCGTTCCAGCGACAGGTAACCGCGCAGGTCCCGCTAGAATACGAATCCGTGTCAGGGGATCGTTGGGCTCCTGGAATCGAAACGCTCGGCTGTCGGTGCACGGGTGAGGCGAAACGGCGTTCGGCTACCGTTGCGCCAACGAAGCCCTCGGTTTCGGCACGGCGTGTCCCAGACAGGGCGCTGCGAAGGCGACGGCTTTACCTGAAAGCGTGTCTCGACGACCTAGAGAGGGTTCGGAACGCCGTCGACGACCCAATTCTCAGGGGCAACTCTCTCGCCGACGTGAAGAACCATCTCCAGCAGCTTTGGGAGCTGGTAGAAGGCGATCCTCAGTCTGAAGCCTTTGAAGAGATGGTCAACGTCCTTCAGATCGCGTTTTGCATCGAGAGCGCCGAGATCCTCACACCGCGTCAGTTGGAAGGCCTTTGGTCGGTCCTTGTCGAGATGCACCACGATCCAGAGATAGACGACGAAGCGGCGAACGATCTCACTCGGGAACTCATGCGGAGCGGCGTTGATGTCTTTCGTGAAATTGGATGACGGGCACCGTCCGGATTCGTCGGAGGTGTTTCTTGATACCAGCATTCACTGCTGCTTTCACAAAGGTGAGACGCTTGGGCTGCGCCTTAGATGGCTCCTCCGCCTGTTTTTTTGGAGGGGAAGCTCGACGTATTCGATGACGGAATACGGCAACGTCATTCTGGCCACCGCGCAATACTACTTGAGAAAACTGCGCGAATTGAAGAGCGTCGCTCGCGTCCAAGAGCACTTAGCGCATGTCTTGCCACCTCAGCACCATGAAAGGAGGACGTGGGCGTTCAGTTTAATCCAAACACTCGGTAGAACGGAAGAAGAACGGACGCTGCGTGCCGTCGCATCGCTGCGTCGCCTCTTGAAGCTTGGGACGAGTGCCGTTGAGGCCCACTGTGATCCGCCGCTTGCCGACGGCACGAGGTGCCATTGGGGAAAGACAGGCCTGCAGCGCCGACGCGACGGAGAATACATCTGGAAGACCCCGAACTGCAGATCTACCAACAAGGCGTGCAACGTCGACGGTTTCTTTGTGGACCACCGGGAAACCTTTGAGTCGATCAAAAAGGAGATCGACGGCTTGGACGTCGACTTGCTCACCGACGAACTCAGGCAGTTTTCGCGAGTCATCGGCGACGCGCTCGCCGCCCCGTCTATTCTGCTTGACTACAACCGTGGCTGCAAGCTCCTCGCCGACGCGCTCATAGCTGTCGACAGCAAGGATTTCCGCAGTTTCGCGACACAGAACTACAAGGAAAGCCAGGTATTGACGAAAGTGCTCGGACAGCGATGCTACTACCTACCCAACAATCCGGAGCATGGCGTTGCGATTCTTGAGGATGACGCCGCGAATGCCGCCGAGTCTCGCGGAGCCTGATCCAGCGTCTTGAGGTGCCGCATTCGGTTCTCCAATCGTCGATGACCTACGTGCGGCGCGGAAGAGGTTCCCAGTCCCCACTTCGCGTTCGTCGGGCTGGTGCCCGCGATGTTGGCAACCCACTGGCGGGGCAGGGCGACTTCAGCAGGCGGTACAGTGGGGAGAGGAACGCCGGAACGCGAGACAGTGCGTCTGTCAGGTCCTGCGAGGTGGCGTAGGCAAGGCATCACGTGCCCCAGCAACTCGTACGTCTTGTGGGAATCTCAAGTATTCACCGATTCTCGGCGGCCGAAACGGCGCCGCTGGAAAGCCGGGTCGATCTTTGTGGAGGGGTTGCCGAATAACCCCTGGCGCAACCGCGTGGTGCTGTGATTTGCGGCTCCCGTTGGGTAGAATCAGCGTCGACGGCGACGGTTGGAACAAACCATGCGTCTCCCGCCCGTTTTATTGCTCGGATTCCCCCTCGGAGGCGAGCCCAAATGGCAAGGCCGATAAGGACGATCGCCCTGGCGGCGACGGCAGCGGTGCTGGTGGCGCTGGCGTTTACCGGGGTTTCTCTTTGCGGACCGGCGGCCGCGTGGGAAGGGGACAGTCCCGTTTTCGCTGCGCGAAAACCGGGACAGTCCCCAACGCGAAAACCGGGACAGTCCCCAACTTCGGTCGATGCCGACGGCGACTTCCGCCGCCGCTGCCAGGCGCCCGGCGTCGTCCGCTATTTTGATTTCGATTCGCAGGAGGAGGCCGACCCGCGTATCTATCCGCCCAGCGGACAGAAGGTTAAGCGCGGCAAGATCGTCCGGGAGATCAAGGCATCCGGCGGCGGCTCGCTCTGCTTCGAGATCCCCTCCAAAACTCCCGCGGACACTTCCGGCAGCCTTTGGCTCAACTTCAAGGGCGATCTCTCGGCACAGTTCGGCCAGCGGGACGAGTTCTACGTCCAGTGGCGGCAGCGCTTCTCGCCCGAGTTTCTCAAGACCAAGTATCACGGAGGCGGGGGCTGGAAGCAGGTGATCATCGGCGAAGGGGACCGGCCCGGCAAGACGGTCTACTCCTGCACCCAACTGGAGATCGTGGTGGTCAACGGCTATCACCGCGGCATCGTGCAGATGTATCACAGTTGCGGCGGCAAGGACGGCCAATACGAGGGACTCGAAGTGTTCGACCGCAAGGTCAGCGACATCTGGCTGTTGCCGTATAACACGGGCAAGGACGCCAGCCAGGCCCATGCCACGGCCTACACGTGGTACGACGAGCTGATCATCTCGAAGCAACGGATTCCCGACCCGGCCGTGCGCCCGTCCCCGCCAGCGGCGGACGACAACGCAGCCGCGGCAGAAGTCCCCCGGGAAAACCACCGTGCGCAAAGCCTCGGGGGAACTTGACTGACGTTGAACCCTCGTTGTCTTGCACAAAGGAGAAGACGCCGACTTGGCGAGGCCTCAGTCAGCCGTGAAGGGCCGGTGACGGTCACTGCGCCGCTTTGGTGAACTGCGTTTCAAATTCGGTCATCGTTTCGGGAAGACGTTGCCGGCGTTCGCGGGCGGCCTGCCAGAGGGAGTAGACGCCCGCGGCCATCACTCCCAGCCCGCCCACGATCAGCAGGGTGCCCGGCGGAACCGCCATGGCAACCAAGACCATCCCGGCGGCCGAAGCCCCCAGGCGAATCGTGCCGTTGAGGAAGACCATGATACCCATGTAGCGACTGGTGTCTTCGCCGGGGGGAGCGAAATGCGTGACGCCGATCTGCCACCACATGATCCACCATCCGCCTTGCACGCCGCCCCGCAAAACGCGACCCAGCACCGGGAGAATGACCACTGCGGGCGGGAACAGGATCGCATAAAACGGCGTGGCCGCCAGGAGCAGCGCGTCCAGCCCCCACACGAACCGCACCCATGCCCACGAGACCCACGGGTTGGAGCGGTCGAAGAGATTTCCCAGCGCGCCCGTCACGGCGAAGGCCACTAGCGCCGGGATGGCGTGCATCAGGGCGCTGCACCCCACGTAGCCGAATCGCAGGTCCCTGCTGAGGAAAGCCAAGATCAAGGGGAAATAGAGCATCTGGCAGAAGCCGTCGGCGAAACAACCCAACAGGTATCGGCGGTACCGGCCGTCGCGCATTACCAAGCCCACCGCGTCGCGGAAACTCCTGGCTATCTCCGGCTTCAGGTCATACCGGTGTTCTCTGGGGTCTTCGTCCACCCGGATCTGGCGGAAGCAGACCAGGCCGGAGAGGCCCAAGATCGCCGCGAGAACCATCAGGATTTGCGGCGCATGCTGTGACGACCACGCCCAGAGATGCCCGCCGAAGGCATGTGGCTGCGCTGCGGCCACCGCGCTATGGGACTTCACTGCCAGTTGCAGAACCAGCGCGGAGAGCAAGTTCGATGCCACAAACGACAGCGACGACCACTTCCGCACTTCACCCGTGGCGTGCCCCCGATGTCGCACCGGGTAGTTCAGCCGCAAGATCGCCGCAACGGGCGGGCGGATGACGATCTCAAACATCGCACCGATACCCAGCAAGGTCAGAAACCAGAACGCGCTGCCCGTGGCGGTGGCCATCAGGGCGGCACTGATGCCGGCGATCACGCCGGGGATGATCACGAAGGGCATCTTCGGCCGCCGCGCCATCCAGCTCCCGAGGTATAGACTGGCGATCATGCCGACTCCCGAGTACAGCTCGCGGAGCGGCAGGTGCCAGTTGGCCGCTTGGAAGGCCTTCAGCGCGACCAGCGGGGCGTTCAGCAGAATCCCCCCGGCCGCCGCGTCCAGGACCGCGTACGCCAGATGGAATCGGAAGGTCCGCCGCGCGTTGCCAGCCAGGTCCGGACCACGCAGCAGACTGGCCGCCACGCTTCTCACAACAGGCATCATCGTCCCCAGTGATCCTCCAGGTTTCGCCGCGTGGCAGACGGCCACGGGGAATTGCGCTTCTTCCCGCCTTCCGAGCCACCCTAGCCTCGGACGGCCAGGATGGGAATCGGCAAGCCATGTCTTACGCCGGGAATGGTCTGGCCGTACAACCAGTCCCGCAGGCCGCGATGGCCGTGACTCCCGAGCACCAGGAAGTCGACCCGCTGGGCGCGGCACAGGCTGATCAATTCCGGCGCCACGTTGCCGTAGCCGAGCGCCGCCTCCACGTGGGGTACTTCCTGCCCGGCGAGTTCCTGGCGAAGCCGCTCAGCGAGTTCCCCGAGATACGTCTCATCCTGCCGACTTTCGCGGTCGCCGGTTTGTTCGCCGTGCCACTGGCTTCCGGCCCCCTCGACCACGTGCATCAGCACGAGGTCGGCCTGGTGGGTTCTGGCGACGGCGATGGCCTCGGCGAGCATCGCCGCGTCAGTCGGCTTGGCCTCCAGCGCGACCCCGATGCGGCGGAGCCGTTTCTGCAACCCGCTGGCCACCCGGACAACCTCCTCGGCCGACACGGGCGGCCCGGCGACGGTGACCTGTTCCGGCCGAAACGTCATCCATCCCAGCAGTCCGCTCAGCCCCAAGGCCATCGGCACCGTCACCAGTCCGACCAGCCAGCCAAGCTCTCCCGCCGACTCGATCCAGTGGCGGATTTCTCCGAAGACCAGCAGGCCGTTCAGCAGCAGAATGATCGCGGCGACGGACCATGCCGCCGCCATGACCCAACGCGGGCTGGCAAAACGGCCCATCTTCTCCCGGCTGCCGGTGAACCTGATCAGCGGAACCACGGCGAACGGCAACTGCAGGCTCAACACCACCTGGCTGAGGATCAAGAGATCGTAGATTCCTTGATCGCCGACCACCAGGATCACGGCCACGGCCGGCACGATGGCGGCCATTCGGGTGATCAGCCGCCTGAGCCACGGACGGATGCGAAAGCGGAGAAATCCTTCCATGGTGATCTGGCCCGCCAGCGTTCCCGTCAGCGTCGAGCTCTGGCCCGCACAGATCAACGCTACGGCGAAGGCCAGGGGCGCAATCCGGGTGCCCAACGTGTCGTACAGCAGCTCGTGGGCCTGTTGGATCTCGGTCACCACGACCCCGTGACTCCAAAACGTGGCGGCCGAGACGATCAGGATCGCCGCGTTGACGAGGAAGGCGAAGTTCATGGCAATCGCCGAGTCCAGCAGGTTATACTTGCAGGCCTCGGCCACGGCCTGACGGTTGCGGGTCACGTCTCGGCTCTGGACGAGCGAGGAATGGAGATACAGGTTATGGGGCATGACCGTCGCCCCGAGGATGCCAATGGCCACGTACAGCTCCATCTCCGAGAGCGGGCCGGGCACGAAACCCGCAGCGATCGCAGAGGCGGAGGGCCGGCTCAATACGATTTCCACCAGGAAACAGAGGCCGATCACGAGAATCAACGCCAGGATCACCGCCTCCACCTTGCGAATGCCCAGCCGCTGCAGCAACAACAGCAGGAACACGTCGCCCCCGGTAATCACCACCGCCCAGAGCACGGGCACGCCGAACAACAGATTCAGGCCGACCGCCGTGCCCAGGACTTCCGCCAGGTCGCAGGCCGCGATGGCGATCTCGCAGAGCACGAACAGGAACAGGTTGACCGACGGCGGGTAGTCGTCGTGGCAGGCCTGGGCCAGGTCTCTCCCGGTCACCAGGCCCAGCCGGGCACTGAGCGTCTGGAGCAGCACGGCCATAACGTTGCTCATCAGCAACACCCAGATCAGGCGGTAGCCGAAGCGCGCACCACCCTCCAGGTCGGTGGCCCAATTGCCCGGATCCATGTAGCCCACGGAAACCAGATACGCCGGCCCCACGAACGCCAAGGGCCGCCGCCACCGGCTGGAGGGGATTCTCACCGACCGATGCACCTCTTCGAACGAGCGGCCGGCGCGTCTCGTTTCGGATTCGCCTGCCATGACGTCGACACGGGCACGGAGTGACAAGGCTGCTCGCCCGGCAGCCGGGGGGAGATCTCGGCTTCGATCGTTTTCCGGCGGATCAGTTCTCGGGTGACCGTTTCAAGCTGCTCACGACGGGCAGCACCGTCAACCCGATCGGCAGGATCCAGTAAACCAGAAAACGGCACAGCAGTCCAGGCCTTCCGGGATCGCGAAATACCATTTAGAGCGGCTTGCCTCTTCCGCCAGATTCCGCGGCGGGCAAGCCCGCCCGCTAAACGGGGATTATTCATCGGACCGTGGTCGAGTCGCTTATCGGGTGCCACGGCTGTATCAGCCGTGCTCCAGAATCCCACATTTGCCCATGGTCACACGGCCGGCACGGCCGTGGCACCCGCATGCGGCCGTGGCACCCGCATGCGGCCGTGGCACCCGCATGAATAATCCGGGCTACACGGTCAACCATGCCGACGCCGCGCAGTGGCACTAAGTGGAACCTCTACCACCACGCGGCCGGTGATCCGCCCGGCCAGAATGTCGTCGATCCGCGGCGGCAAGTCGGCCAGCTCGACGAAGGTGGCGGTCTTTTCCAGGTTGTCGGGTTTCCACGGGCCGGCCAGGCGCTGCCAGATCTCGTGGCGCAAGGGGATGGGGCCCCAGGCGGCGTCGATCCCCGCCAGGGTGACGCCGCGGAGGATGAACGGATAGACGGTCATCGGCAGTTCGTTTCCGGCGGTCAGTCCGCAGGTGGTCACGCAGCCGCCGTGCCTGGTCGACCGCAGCACCGTGGCGAGGATGTTCCCGCCCACGGTATCCACCGCGCCGGCCCAGCGGGCGTGCAACAGCGGCCTGCCGCTGCGGTCGTCGACTTCCTCGCGGCCCAGGATCCGCTGGGCCCCCAGTTCCTTGAGGTACTCGTGGGCGGCGGGCTTGCCGGTGACGGCGGCCACGTGGTACCCGAGCTTGGCCAGGATGGCCACGGCCATGCTGCCCACGCCGCCGCTGGCGCCGGTCACCAGGACTTCGCCCCGCTGGGGCTCGACGCCGTGTTTCTGCAGGGCGTCGACGGACAGCCCGGCGGTGAACCCGGCCGTGCCCAGGATCATGCTCTCCCGTAGGCTTAGGCCCTCGGGCAGGGGCACGATCCAGTCCTGCGGCACGCGGGCGTACTCGGCGAAGCCGCCCCAGCGGCTGGCGCCCAGGTCGAAGCCGGTGGCCAGCACCCGGTCGCCCTCGACGAACTCGTAGACGCCGCTTTGGGCCACCGTGCCGGCCAGGTCGACGCCCGGCACGTGCGGGAAGACCCTGGTCACGCCCGGATGCCCGGTGGCGGACAGGGCATCCTTGTAGTTCAGCGAAGAGTATGCCACCTGCACCAGCACTCCGCCCGCGGGCAGCTCGTCCAGCGGGCGCTCGGCAAGCTGGCCGGAGACGTGGCCCTGGGCGTCCTTGGTGACCAGGTAGCACTGGAAAGTCCTGGGAGGTTCCATAACGGCGGTCGTTGTGGACTGGGTGTTCTTCTATGCAACAATCAAGGACGCAGACGTACCAAGACAACCAAGAAGGCGAAGGCCACCACGAGGCAAACGAAGAAGCCGAACTTCAGAAAACCCAGATCGAGGGTGCTCGGTGATGTCCGGCGCCGAATGACCAGCAGCGCTATCCCGACCCAGTGTGCCATCACGGCCGTAAGACACACCCGGAACATCGTTCCGTCGTCGAGAATAAGGGCCGCGATTGCCAAACAGATGCCCTGTTGGCCAAGCGCAAACACGAAATCCTCCCTGCGCCAGGCTCGTCGTGCTGCACGGCTGATCGCGTCGCCACCGTGGCCATCTGGCACCTCGGCGGTCGACGGGTGTTTCGGCGATTCGTACGGATTGACCTCGTCCATGGCCACTCGGTCCTGTCCACCAAGTGCGGTTGCGTAGTGTCGGCAGCGTGACCGTGAGTTTAACCCACTGCACGGTCCCGCCATTCGACCTTTGGGGCCGTAAGAGAACAACCTGCCCAATTCTCGCGCTGTAGGAGGCGTCTCCAGACGCCGATTGGCCCACTGGCTGGCCGGTCTATCGGCGACTGGAGTCGCCTCCTACAAGTGGTTCGTTTGGCCAAGTTGTATCGTTACGGCGCCTTTGTGTCTCTCTTGGAGCGGCGCTCGGCCGCCTTCTTTCGGCCCTCGGCCAGGGCCTTGTCCCCCAGCTTGATCAGCTTCACGTAGACCAGCGCCTGCAGGTCGTCGCCGGCCTTCCCCTTGTCACGCTTGTGCAACAGGTGCTGCTCCGGTTTGGCAGGGGCCGGATACGCACCCGGCTGGCCGGCAGCAGCGCCGTCGGGCCGAACGTAGATGATCGTCGATAGCGGCCCGGTGATCGTGCGGCCGTCGCGCAGGGTGATTGTGTGGACGTATTCGCGGGCGGGGTAACTGCGGCCGGTAAACACCTTCTCGCTGCTGGCCGCCTGCTTGAACTCCCACTCCTTCTCCAGCCACTCCCGCTTCACCAGGCACTGGATCTGCGTGACCGCCGACCAGGGGACCTCCCGCTGGCGCTGGAGCTTCTCGTCGAAGACCTTCAGCCGCACGTCGCGCGTCAGATAGACCTGCCCGGGATGGACCGCGCCGTCGGAGGTCTCGACGTAGCCCGGCAGGGCCTCCTCCCGAACCGCCGGTTTCGGCCCGAAGGGATCGATCGTCGGGGGCTCGGCCCCGCGGGCCGATCGGTCGGCCGCCGACGGCACGAGCCACAGCAGAAACAGGCCGCCGACAGCCGGGAACAGCAGTGGGTGGATCGCGCCAAGCATCGAAGAGTCTCCTTGCGGGAAACCGGTGCTTCGTAGCCGGCGGGCAACGCCCCGTAATAGCCGGCGGCCAACGCCCCGTAATAGCCGGCGGCCAACGCCCCGTAATAGCCGGCGGGCAACGCCCGCCGGGTCGGCCCGGCGGCTGTTAGCCGCCGGCTATTGGCGTTAGCCGCCGGCTATTGGCGTTAGCCGCCGGAGGTACACGAGACGAACCCACTCGGCCCCGCTGGACGTGCGTGCCTCTACTTCCTTTCTAACCATAATCCCGTCTCAATGCACCTCCTGTCGGGTGCAATCGGACGCGGCACGCGACCCCTCTGCGGACCAGGGGTCGTCGGCCACATCTTGCGCCAACCGGCAAACGGTGCAATAAGCAGGGGGAATTGGACCGATTCCGAAGAGGGTATCCGGCTGGGAAAAAGGGGACAGGTCCAATTTGTGCGAAGCACCCTTCGGGCCGTTCCGGCAAATTGGACCTGTCCCCTTTTTCCCGGAATCACGCAGGGCTACTTAGATAGATGGGGTCGATGATCTGCCGAAAGTCTGGGATCCGGCTTGACTCCAGGCCGCCTGTCCCCGGACAATAGAGGTGGAGGCCTTGGGAGACCAGCTATGAAGCCGACAAGCGAGTCGCGTATCGACCATCTCTCCCGGCGGCGATTCCTGGAGAAGATGGCGCGGACGGCGGCAGCCGGGACTGCCGTCGGCAGCCTCGGCCTCTCGCCGCCCGGGTGGGCCGGGGAGGATTCGGGGCCGGTCGACTGCGGGCCCCCGCCGCCGGCCAAGCCGCAACATCGCACGGGCGGCGAGGCGTTCCCGCCCTTGCCTTTGCCCGCCACCCCGCTGCGGCGGACCGAGCAGAAACGGCCGCCCAGCCCGCCCGCGCTGATCGGCAAGATGTCGCTGGGATCGATCCGCTGGGTCACCCGCGACGGCAAGCGGATCCAGTACCGCGACTGGATGACCGACCCGGCCGACGTGGGCACGCTGCTGCAATGGACGAACCAGAAGCTGGGGATCAACTATCGGTCGATCGAAGCGGACTTTGCCCATTTCTCGTATGATCCGCGGGAGTTGCCGGCCATCCTGCTGGCCGGCCATAACGAGTTCGCCCTTCCCGAGGACGTCCGCTCCAAGCTGGCCCAATACGTCCTCGACGGCGGCACCATCCTGGGCGACGCCTGCTGCGGCTGGAACGACTTTGCCGAAGCGTTCCGCCAAGAGATGAAATTGATCTTCCCCCACCCAGATGGTACCCGGCCGCTGCGGAAGATGCTGCCCGAGGACCCGGTCTTCTCCGCCTACCACAAGTTGGGCGATCTCAGCTACAAGAAGGCCGACGGCTCTACCTTCACCGAGGCACCTTGCCTGGAGTCGATCGATTTTGGCTGCCGCAGCGGCGTGATCTTCTCGCCCCGCGACATGACCTGCGGCTGGGACGGGCACGAGCATCCGCGCGGCACCCGGGTGGTGATCGACCAGGCGCGACAACTGGGGGCCAACCTGGTGACCTATATCCTGGGCAGTTTCCAGCTTGGGCGGTTCCTCAGCTCGACGAAGGTCTACTACGAAGCCACCGCCCCCAGCCGCGACGATTTCGTCTTCGCCCAGCTCAGGCACGAAGGCGACTGGGACCCCGATCCGTCGGCGGTGCACAACCTGTTGAAGTACGCCCGCGATAACTCGACCCTGGAGGTCAAGTTCAAGCGGGAGAACGTCCGCCTGACCGACCCCGAGGCGGCGACCTATCCGCTGTTGTACATCACCGGCCACCGCGAGTTTCATTGGAGCCAGGAGGAGGTCGGCCGGTTGCAGCGATACTTGAAGGCCGGGGGCATCCTCTTGGCCGACGCCTGCTGCGGGCGGACGGCGTTCGACCTGGCTTTTCGCCGGGAAATCGCCCAGGTGTTCCCCGGCCAGAAGCTCGAACGGCTCCCGCCCGATCACCCCCTGTACCACTGCCACTACGACATCTCGCGGGTGGAGTACACGCCGCGGGTCCGCGAGGATTTCGGACCGCTGGATACGTCGGAGCTGGAGGGGTTGACCCTCGACGGCCGCCTGGCGGTCATCTACAGCCGGTTCGACCTGGGCAACGGTTGGGAGCAGTTCCCCCACGCCTACAGCTACGGTCTGAAGGACGAAGCGGCCCTGCAAATCGGCACCAACGTGATCGTGTACGCGATCACGCACTAAACGCGCCGCCATAAAGCCGCGACCGTCGGTCGCGCCGGCAGAAACAACGTATCGATACTCGCCGTCTTTTCGCGCGACCCACGGTCGCGGCTTTATGAATCCGACACAACGACCATAAGTGAAGTCAGATGTCTCCTGCAGCCGACGCCGTCATCGGGCGACTTGACGCCGCCCGCCAGAAGTGGTGGTTCTTCACGCTCTTGACCACCACCGTGATGGCGGCGTGCCTGTCGCTGGCAACGCTGCTGGCGTGCTTGCTGGGCGACGCACTCTTGAGGTTCTCCCCGACGTGGCTTTGGGCCGTGTTCCTGGGCTGGCTGGCATTGACCATTGCCTTGGTGGTGACCGTCAGCCGGCGCCTGTTGCGAAGCCAGCGAAGCCTCGAGGCCACGGCCCGGCGCGTGGAGCTTGAGTGCCCCGAGCTGGGCAGCAACCTGATCAACCTGGTGCAGCTTTCCAGCGAGGTCGAAAACGGCAATCGGGCGTTCTGCGCCGCGGCAGTTGACCAGGCGGCGGCGGAGGCGGGACCTCTCCGCTTTGAGGGCGCGGCGGCCAGGCAGTCCCGCTGGCGGCGCTTCACGTGGTGCATGCAGACCCCGCACGACCTGGCCGAGTGGCTGGTTGCCCTGGGGCTGCTGGCGGCCGTGGCCGTGCTCTGCCACTGGTCGATCCCGGCTTGGGGCTCGGCGGCCGCCCGGCTGATGACCCCCTGGAGGTTCGTGCCCTCGGTGGGAACGGTGGGCGAGATCGTAGTCACCCCCGGCGACGCGACGGTCATGGCGGGGTCGGACCTGAAGATCGCCGCGACGATCCTTGCCCCGCCCGACGGCTCCTCCCCCAAAGCCACGCTGTTTGTGACCCCCGACGGCGCGGAGGAAACCGCAGCCATCATGACCGCCGGCCGTGCCTATCGAGGCAAGCTTCGCGAAGGAGATTCTGAAGAACGTGATTTGCTCCCCTACAGCTTCACCGTGCCGTCGGTGGTCAGGCCGCTGACATACCGCCTGGGAATCGGCGATTCGCAGACCAGGATCTACGGCGTGGAGGTGCGGCAGAAGCCCACCGTCGACGAGGTGCAAGTCACACTGACCTATCCGGTCTACCTGGGCCGCGCCCAGGAGACCTTCGTGCAGAGGGACGCGGATCTGGAAGCCCCGCAATACACCCTGGCCGAGCTGCGAATCCGCCCGTCGGTCCCGGTGGCCAAGGGCCACGTCCAGTTGGGGCCGCAGCAGTTCCTCGGCCGCGTCGAGCAGGAGGGCATGCTGCTGGTGATCCGGGACCTGCCGCTGCTGCGCGACGGCACGTTCACCGTGCACCTCTTGAACGACGCGGGCCACAGCGATCCCAGTCCGCGGCTGAACCGCATCCACGTCCTGCCCGACCAGCCTCCCACCGTGCAACTGCTGAAGCCGCCGCGGGAGAGCACCGCCGGCCCGGGGTCCGGTGTCCCGGTGATGATCCGCGCCGGCGACGATCACGGCGTGGGCCGCCTCTGGCTGGAGATGAAGATCGAGCAGTCCTCGGCAGACGCCGGTTCCCCGGTGCCGGCAGACAAGAGTCCCCCTGCGCCGGCAGAGCCGGGGCCGACCGGCCAGGCGCTGCCCGAGCGAATCGCAGAGTGGACGTCGCTGCAAAACGCCACCGCCGTGCTCCGCCAGCACCGCCTGGACCTCGATCCCGGGCGGATCAAATCCGGGCAGACTGTCCTGATCCGCGCCGTGGCCCGCGACCAGCGGACCTTCTCCGAGTTGGGAAGGAGTCTGGGGCCCCAGGAGACGGCCAGCGGGTGGCACGCCGTCCGCATTGTCCCCGCGGAGAATCAATCGGCCGCGGCCCTGGAGCAACTCGACCGGCTCCGCCGGGCCGTCTGGCAGATCCTCGAAAAACAGATCCGCGCCCGGGTTGACGCCGCCCTGATCCTCAGGAAGCCGGAACTGGCCGAACGGGCGGGCGCGGCCGGCGGCGTCCGCACCGCGCAGATCGAGATCCAGAAGGCGTCGATCGACCTGGCCGAGTCGATCGGCCAGACCGACAACCAGCGGCGGTTGGCGATCAAGCGGGCGCTGGGCGGCCTGGCGCTAGGCGAGATGCTCCGGGCGGTAGGGCAGTGCGACGAACTGGTGAAGCTCAAGACGGCGGCGCAGTTCGACCGGCCGGCTGCGGAGTTGCTCGCAGTGCAGGACCGGATCATCGACGCCTTGCGGAAGCTGCTCGACGTGGTCCGCCAGGCGCAGAGCGAACTGCTCGCCGAGCTGCAGAACGTGAAAGGCGGCGACCTGCCCGACGACGTGCAGCAGAAACTCCAGGACTTACGGAAGAAGCTCGACGAGGCGCTTAAGCAGCAGAAGAAGGTGGTCGAGGCCGCCGAGGACCTGGCCAAGGCGCCGGTCGAAGACTTCACCAAAGAGAAGGAGCAACTTCTCAAGGCGCTCGCCGCGGCCGAAGACGACTGGTCGCGGTTCATCGCCGAGCTTGCCACCGATCTGAGCAAGCTACCGGAGCAGGACTTCGCCAACCCCGCGCTGCTCAAGGAGCTGGTGGAGATCCAGACCGAGATCAAGATGGCCGAGGATGCGCTGTTGAAAAAGACCAGCGAGATTGCCGTGCCCCTGGAGCAGTTGGGCGCCGAGATGGCCGAGCAGCTCACCGCCAACCTGGAGAAATGGCTCCCCGACACCCCCGACCGCGAGCGCTGGAGCCAAGAGGAGACGCCGACCGACCTGGGGAAAGAGGCCCCCATGGCCGAATTGCCCGCACAGCTCGAAGACCTCGTCGGCCAACTGATGGAGGAAGAAGAGGACCTGTTCGACGAGATGGAAGACATCTCCAGCAGCGCAACCGATTCGCTCGACAAGGGGGCCGGCTGGGACGCCCTGGACGGGCCGATCTCCAACATGAGCGCCAAGGGCGTCACCGGCAACCGCCTGCCCAACACCAGCGAGATCGGCGGCCGCAGCGGCGAAGGACGCAGCGGCAAGTCCAGCGGCGAGTTCGTCGGCGACGAGGCGGTCGGCAAGGGCGGACGCAAGACCCCCAGCCGGCTCACGCCCGACCCGTACGTCGACGGCCAGGTCAAGGACCACAGCAAGGATCCCCGCGGCGGCGCCACCGGCGGCGGGAAAGAGAGCGGCCAGGGCGGCGAAGGGCTCGAAGGCCCCGCGCCCCGCTCGCCCGGACCCCGCGAGCTAGAGCGCCTGGCCGGTCGCCAGGCCACCCTGCGAAACAAGGCCGAGGGCATCGACCTGAAGTTCGCGGTGCTCAATTTTCACCATACCGATCTGAAGAAGCTGATCGAGCTGATGGCTCGAATCGAAGGCGACCTGAAGGCCGGCCGCTACCAGAGCGCGCTCCGCCAGCGGGAGGTGCTCGTCGAAGGGCTCCACGGTGTGAAGCAGTACCTGGAAGGCGAATTCCAGCTTCGCCGGGACGCCACCCCCAACCTGCCCGCCGACGTGCAAAAGGAAGTCCTCGGCAGCATGCAGGACCCCTCGCCCGCCGGCTGGGAAGAACTCAACCGGCAGTATTTTGAGCGCCTGGCGACCGGGGGCGCAAAAGACTAGGAATTGAGAATTGGGATCTAGAAAGGATCGCAGAATGACAACCACAACAAAGCAACAAGTGGTACGGCTGTTGGCGTTAGCGGTGACGGCAACGCGTGGAAGTGTATGGCGGAGAGAAGCTGCCGTGGGAATACGAAGAGGAACAGCACTTCTCGTACTGGTCGCTGTCATCGTCTCCACTATGGGGGCTGTCAAAGCAGCGCCGACCCCGATTCCGGTCAAGAGTGACGCCCCCACGTCCCTGTACGGAGGCGAAGCGGCCTCTAGGGACGATTGCGTCAAGAAGCAAGCCGGGGACAGCTTCCATTGGAGGGGCAGCGGACAGATTACCTGGCAGGTAGAAGTCGACCGGGCGGGAGACTACGAGGTCGCCCTTTGCCACGCCGCGGAGCCCCGCGCGGTTGGACAGCACTTGGAGGTCAGCAGTGGCAACAGCCGGGTTGCGTACGCGCTGGCGATGACCAAAGGGGTCTTGGGGAACAAGTCGTATGAAATGACGCCGATCAAGGGCCGGCTCCGCCTCGAGGCCGGAACCCAGTCGATCACGCTCGGCGTCCCGGACGCGCCGAGAACGATGGACGTGCTCGATTTTCGCAGTCTGGACCTGATTCCCGTCGCCGCCAAGGCGGCCGTCGAGGAGGACCGACAGGACGCGCGGCGTGCGCGGGCCAGCACGGAGTGGCTGGCCAAAGCCGGCTACGGGCTGATGCTCCATTGGACCTCGCAGAGCATCGGCAAGGACGGAACCCACAAGCCGTATGCGCAGGCCGTTGACGAATTCGACGTGAACCGCTTTGCGGACATGGTGGAAGCGACGGGCGCGGGCTACGTGATTATCACGATTGGCCACGCCGAGTCCTATTGTCCGGGACCGATCAAGGCCTGGGAGAAGTACCACCCCGGCAAGATAACGCGGCGCGACCTGACTGCCGAGATGGCCGATGCGCTCAGCGCGAAAGGCATCAAGCTGATGTGCTACTTGAACGCGGCCAGTCTCACCAAATACCCGAGGGCCAGCGAAGAGGAGTTCACCCGGATCATGACGGACGTCGTGGCGGAATTCGGCCAGCACTATAAAGAAAAGGTCGCCGGCTACTGGTTCGACTGCTGTTATCAAGCTAAAGAGAGATACCCCGGCTTCTCCTTCCGCGAGTTCTTCAAGACCTGCAAAGCGGGGAACCCGAATCGCATGGTTGCGCTGAACTCCTGGATCTACCCGAACGTCTCCGAATGGCAGGAGTATTGGGCCGGGGAAACCGCCAGCCCTGTCGCCTTACCCGTCAATGGCACGACCCAGGAGAACGGCCCCGGCGCGGGACTGCGCTACCATGCCTTGCTGATCATGGAGCCTTATTGGGTGCAGCAGAGAGTCGACATGCCAAGACCTCGGTTCACGGCCCAGCAGTTGGGGGATTACATCAGCCGGTGCAAGGCCAACGGCGGCGCGGTGACGATCAACCTCGGTATCTATCAAGACGGCACGGTGGATCCAAATGCCGTTGATGTGCTCAAGGAAGTTCGCAAGCGAATTCGAGAACCGTAGAATTCGACTCCTGTACAACGCGAACACCGCAGAGAGGGGAGTCGAAACGCACTGGGCAGCTTCGCCAGTTTCACCAATTCATGCAATATCAATCTTGCGCAGTAATAACTCTACAGCAGGGTGATGTCAAGAATCAACTGTGACACAACCGTTTGGACGGGACTTCCGCGGGTGATCGACAGCCGAGGCGTCTGCGGGGACGTTCGTTGAGTAACTCTTCTACGCCTGCCACCTCCTGGTGACTGATCCGCGAGAAGTCAGTGCTTTTGGGAAAGAACTGCCGCAGCAGTCCGTTGGTGTTTTCGTTGGTACCACGCTGCCACGAACGATAGGGCAACGCGAAGTACGTCTCCAAGTTAAGCCTTTGGGCAAGGTGCCGATGCTCCGCGATCTCTGCCTTCGATTTCCCTTTCTTATTCAACCGGTATAGGAGCTGCCGCTCCACTAAGGTAAGATGATCTGCCATCGCTGGGCCTCCGTGCGAACGTCACAGTCTTGACAACCGCGACATTCAACCGGACCCAGCGATCTTTCTCCAATATCAGTTCTCAACTCTGTCGCATTTGCATCGTGCCATCACCATCGTCAAGTCTCAATTGTCAGTTTTCAATTGCCAATCTCCAGCGCCCAGCCTCACTTGCTCTCCTGTTCTGCTGCTGGGTCTGGCTACCTATCCTCACCAGCCATTCAGCGCTAGCCGCCGAGGCGAAGAAGGTGGTCATCCCCTTCGACTTCGTCTCCAAGTTCGACCAGGGTCGCTACGGCCGAACTGTCGGCGAGATGATCTGGAAGAAGCTGGCTCGCGAGGGCGGGTTCGTTCTTCCCGAGACCATGCTCGACGTCCGCGACTCCTGCCAGACGAACAACCTGCATCCCTCGCCCGAACTGACGCTGGCTGAGATGAAGAAGATCGTTCGGGAAGACTTCGACGCCCAGATCGGCATCTTCGGCAGCGTAGAGCGGGTGCCCGGCCAGGAGTTCGACGTCTACGACCTGCGGATGATGTGCGTCGACTTCACCGCCTATCCGAACCCCAAAGTGATCTACCAGTGCAACGCCCGCACCAACTCTGTCAGCGAGATCCCCAATCTCTACGTCGGCCAGATGCTCGACGCCCTCTACGGGCGCAAGCCAATCCCGCCGCCGGTCGATCCGGTGGCCGAGAAGAACTGGAAGGAGAACCCCAACCTGGTGGCGGGCGATTTTCAGCGGGGTGCGCGGGGCGCGCCCACCGGCTGGGCGCCGGGCTGGGAGGCCGGCGAGGTGAACCAGTGGGAGCCCCTCGGTAAGGTCGTCCAATGGACGGCCGAGGACCGCAACCCCACCAATCGCGTGATCCGCTTCACGCTCAGCCAAAACCTGGGCGACACGACGGGCGTGGCCTACTACAGCGAATTCTTCCCCGTCCAAGAGGGCGCCACGTACCGCTTCCAGTGCCGCTGGCGGTCCGCGGGGCCGCAGGTCAAGGTGTTCATCAAGTGCTACGACCGGATCGGAAGGGGGACGGGGGAAGGCGGAAGGGGGAAGGGGGAAGGGGGAGGGGGGACGGCGGACGGGGGATGGCGGAAGGCCGCTTCGCGCACGGGGGAAACCGCATACGTTCCCGGGTTCGGTGAAGTCCGCGTAGTCTATCGCAGCCAGCAGAATCTCAAGGGACCGAAGAACACCTGGAACACTCACACCCAAGACTTCACGCCCACGAACACCGAATACACGCCCCGCTTCGGCCGCGTGATGCTCTACGCCTACCTGGGCGCCGGCCTGGTCGAATTCGACGACGTGGTACTGAAGCAGCTCGTCCCCGCTTCACCCGGTGGAGAGCATCAGGAACCCCGGCACTCACTGGGGACCAAGGTGACCGTCAAGGAGATGGAACAGAACGAGCGCCGCAGCCGGGGGGCGAAACAGCAGCGCCAGCCGGGCAAGGCCGAAGACCAATAGCCCTCACGAGAGCGAGGGATACTCTCGCTTCCGCCAGCGGTAGGGTGATGCGTTTTCTCACACCGCAGGAAAGGGAAAAGCCCTCTCTTCCGCACGCGCCGGCATCTGCTATAATTGACTGGGCACTGTTGCGCGTCCCATCCCTGGCCCTAGTACGGCGATGTGTGAGAGACAGCACGTATCATGACCATGTTGCAGACGTTCACGCTGGAGTATTGGATCGACGAAGGTTGGTACGTCGGCAGGCTGAGAGGCGTTCCTGGCGTGTTCAGCCAAGGCAGAACGCTTGAAGAGTTGGAAGAGAACATTCGCGACGCCTACCGGCTGATGATCCAGGAGGAGGAAGAACCGCCCTTCCCAGAGATTCACACCAAGCAGATCGGGATGGAAGTGTGAAACGAAGAGACTTCCTCCGCGAGCTCACGCTCGCCGGGTGCTATCTGGAGCGCCGCGGCAGTAAGCACGACATCTACACGAACCCTATCAACGGGCAAAAAGCGCCCGTGCCGCGTCACAGTGAGGTCCTGGACAGCCTTTGCCGACTCATCAGAAAGCAGCTTGGACTCGCGTAGTTTCTGTGAGGCACCTTGCCACCCGCCAGACTCAAGGGATGCTGAGCGCCCGCACCTGGAATATCGTCCTGCGCACGGCCCATATCGCCGCCATGGGCGTCTTGCTGGGCGGACACGCCTTCGACCTGCCCCGCGCCCGGCTGCTGCCGTGCCTCTGGCTGACGATCGCCACGGGCGTGGGGCTGGGGCTGCTGGAGGCCGGGCCGGGCCTGCTCTGGTTCCACCAGGGTCGCGGCCTGATGACGCTGGCCAAGCTGTTGCTGCTCTGCACCGTGCCGCTGCTCTGGGAGCATCGCTACCTTCGCCTGGCGGTCATGCTGGCCGTGGTCACGCTTGCCTCGGTCGGCTCCCACATGCCGGCCCGGTTTCGATACTACTCGGCGATCTATCGGCAGGTCATCCCCGACGGCTGCGGCCCGGGGACGGCGGATCTACTCACCGCGGAGGACGCAGAGAACGCAGAGGAAGGAGAGAGTAGATGATCTCCGTGTTCTGCGTGCCTCGGTGGTGAGATCCACCCACAGCCCGCTGATTGCCTGCCGCGAGGCCACCTTGGCCTGCAAGCCGGTCTGCAAGCGCTGTCGGGCCTACGCCGTCACCGGCGACCGGCTGGCAACTTCACGGCAGAACACGCGCCCGGCCTACTTCACGGTGGACAGCCTTTCCTGTGCCATCTTCACGATGGCCTTCCCGACCAGTTGTATCAGCAGCAGACGTTCCGGGTCTGACAGCGCCTGCCCCAGGTGGAGCACTGCCTCACAGTGTGCTCTCGTCGTCTGTTTATCGCCGGTCGCCTGCGCATTCTCGCCAGCGGAGAGGGCGTGTCTGGCCAGGTTTCTCAGTGTGCGGGTCAGTTCGATGGCTTCGTTTTGAGTGCGCTCTCTCTCGTTGGAGGGCAGTGCACCGAAGTCCTGCTCAGATAGACTCATCACGGGCATGTCAGCCAGCACACCTGGCTGATCCCACCGAATCGAGAGAAGCTCCTGAACCGCCTGCTCCTTCTTGCCGGATTCCCACGACGCAAGCACGTCGCTGAGAAGGATAGTTTTGCTACGAGCGTCAGGCGTGCCGTTTCCGCGGTGAGTCCCCCGAGTGCTGGCAGGTGATCCTTCGTCGGCTGGCCGGGAGGGGGCCTGAGGTTGCGGTTGTGACTGGCCCTCTTCCTTGGCACACCCGCACAGTGACGCCACCAGTGGCGACACGAGCAAGACCACGGCAAATACTCGAAATCGTCTCACCTGATCCTCCCTTCACCAACTTGCGGTGACGTTGCCCCAAGGGGGCGGAATGGACTAACCCGCATTTCTCACCACCCCTCCGCTGAGCATCGCATTTGGTGTTGGGTGGCTTGAGAGCGGGCTCGGCAGAGGTGGCGAAGCCCTTGGAGGGGGGAGGAGA
>Ga0315291_10002036_pt1 | contig 26721 bp, 27 predicted proteins | sample YL17G12_20_MG_FD_203070 | JGI IMG/M metagenome (GOLD analysis project Ga0315291, IMG submission 203070) | Sediment microbial communities from Yellowstone Lake, YNP, Wyoming, USA - YL17G12_20 | ecosystem: Environmental > Aquatic > Freshwater > Lake > Sediment | place: USA: Wyoming | collected...
AAGACGACTTACAATGCGGAGGTTGAGACGATTCACAATACTATCGAGTTTGAGTTTTTTGAGGTAGAGCAGTTTGCCAGTCGGGTTGAGTTTTTTCAGAAAGTAACTGCTTATCAGTTGTGGTATAACTGTGTACGGAAGAATTGTTATCGTGGGGATAAAAGTCCGTTTGAGATTTTAAGAGAGATTGCGCCTGAAATTAATCCGGGCATCTTAATGTTACCGGTAATAGATCTTGACTTAGCGTTAGAAAATCGGGTAGAATCAGTTTTATCTAAATCTGTTGTTGGGGGTCATGATGTACCCAGGCACGCCCCAAAAATTAAGATTTAAGCTTGACAAATACAAGTTTTTATATTATATTAACTGACTTATCCTACAAAGACCTATATGAGAAAAACATTAACTTCATTTTTAATTTGTTTAGTGATTTTTAGCTGTGGACAGAAGAAGAGCAATGCAATTCAGACAACCACAGCAGGAAAAGATATAAAAGCATTATTGCAAGAATCGATTCCGCTGATAACCGACAGTTCCAAGATTAAAAGATTTATAATGATTGTCGCGCCGAGAGCGTTTCGAGATGAAGAGTTTAAAATACCTTATGAGTTTTTAACAAATATCGGACATAAAATAAGGATTGCTTCCCGCGATACAGTTTTGGCGACCGGCGTTTTTGGATTGGCGCTAAAACCACAACTTACGATTAAACAAATCGATACACTTAAATATGACGGAGTAATATTAGTAGGGGGTGCCGGTGCGGCAATTTATTGGGATGATACAATTGTACATCAGATTGCCCGATATTTTGCACGAACCCCGGGTAAAATTGTTTCCGCAATCTGTATCGCACCGGTGACATTAGCCCGCGCCGGTGTTCTTGCGGGTAAAAAAGCAACGGTCTATGAAGACAAGGAGACAATTGCAGAATTAAAAAATAATGGTGCTGAGTATATTAAAGCTGAGGTAGTCGTAAGCGGGAATGTTATTACTGCCGCTGGGCCAACTGATGCTTTGAAGTTTGCGAAAGCAATTGCTCTGAGCGTAAAATAAAAAGACTGAATAGAATTTATTAATGAAGGTGGTTTTGCAGAGAGTGAAGGACGCTTCGGTTATACTTGATGGCAAGGAAGTTGCCCAAATAAATTATGGACTGTTGTGTCTCTTAGGTATTCATAAAGAAGACAATGAATTAAAATGTGGTGAATTAGCAAAGAAAATTAGCAATTTAAGGATTTTTGAAGACGAACAAGGTAAAATGAATTTGTCACTGATGCAGACGAAAGGCGAAATTTTAGTCGTATCTCAATTTACGCTCTATGGTGATGCCTCAAGCGGGAATCGGCCTTCTTTTACCGAAGCGATGGATTGGAAATCAGCACAAGGATTATATGAACGTTTCGTGCAAGAACTGCGCTATTTAGGCTGTAAAACGCAGACCGGTGTTTTCGGCGCGAAAATGGATATAAAATTAACTAATAATGGACCAGTAACAATTGTCCTGGAGGCATAGAAAAGATTATGATTAGAAGTATGACTGGTGTTGGAAGAGCCGAAACAGTGCTGGCAAAAAGCAAAGTCAAATTAGTTGTTGAAATCAGGTCCGCCAACCACAAATTTTTAGACCTAAATATGAAACTGCCGATACCGCTTTTGGGTTATGAAAGCAAAGTTAGAGAATTGGTGAGTAAGAAAGTTTTTCGAGGGTCTTTACAATTAATGGTAAATATTCAAGGCATTAATGGCGATAAAAACGCAATTTCTAATCAGAACGACATAAATTATGTCCGCACCCTGACATTGGATAACGAATTATTATCCAACCTGCTTGACCTGAGTAAAAAGTTAAAAGAAAATTATAAAATTGGAGGAGACCTTAATATAAATACAATTCTTACCTTCCCTGGATTAGTTGTCCCGGCAAAGCAGATTGAGCAAAATAGGAATAAAGAAATTTGGCAGCAAGCCAGAAAGACGATAATTAAGACGCTAACTTCATTAAACAAAATGAAAAGTGAAGAGGGCGCTTTTTTATATAAGGATTTTATAAAAAGAGTTACGACAACGAGCAAGTTACTTAAGAATATCGAAAAACGTAGCAAAGTAATCCGCCAAGAGCTTAAAGATAAAATAATTCCCAATCAAGAACAAGGAATCCAACTGGAGCTCTTAAATGCAGCACGGGCAACCACCGAAGAACTCGTTAGGTTATCAAGCCACACCAGAGCTTTTTTGCGTGCAATCAAAAGGAAAAAACTACGCAGCGTTGGCAGAAAATTAGAATTTATTCTTTCCGAAATGCTCAGAGAGACCGAGACAATCTTAGCAAAAGGACGAGATACTTTAATCAGTCGCGATGGTATCGCAATTAAAGAAGAAGTTGATGCATTAAGAGAACAAGTTAGAAATGTCGAGTAAAAAAATAAACGTTAAGGATTACTATAAACCAGTTATTTTTATATTAGCATCACCATCCGCGGCGGGTAAAACTACCTTGTGTTATGCCGCGATTAAGCGCGATAAAAACATCTGGTATTCAGTATCAGCGACAACTCGCGCTAAACGACCTTATGAGAAAAATGGTCGAGAATATTATTTTCTTAGCGAGACAGAATTTGATAAACGGTTAAGGCAAGACGAACTATTAGAAAGTACAAAAATCTACGATGCACGATACGGCACGCCAAAAACATCGATCATGAAAAAACTAAAAACCGGCAAGGATGTTATTTTGGATTTAGACATAAACGGAGTAAAATCGATGAAACGTTTCTATCAACATGCGGTTGGGATTTACGTAATTCCGCCGTCGATGGATGAGTTATGGTCGAGGCTAAAACATCGCAGTAAAAGTAGCACGGATAAACTAAGTGAACGTTTTTCAAAAGCGAATGATGAAATGCGGTATGTTTTTAACAATATTAATGAACCAAGGTCATTTATAGATTATATCGTTGTGAATAGTAATTTAAGCAAGGCAATTGAAGACTTAATGGCAATAATCCGAGCCGAACGGCTCAGAGTTGCAAGGTAGTCATATAATGCAAAAGAAAGGAGTTAAATGAAGTTTGTGAACATGGATGAACTTTTAGCGAAGGTGCCAAATAAATACAAGGCAATTGTATTAGCGGCAAAAGAAGCACGTAAGATAATTGAAGCGAGAAGACCACCCTCAGTACCAAAAGAACCTGACATCCTGCCTCCGACTGCAGTTGTTCCGGAAATTGAAGTTACGCCGAACGAACCAAAAAAACGCGGCCGGAAACCTAAAATAACGACCTTAGAAAAAGCCGAGACGGAAAAGCGATCACTCAAAACAGAATTCATAGAAGAACCGATTGAAACGGTTACGATCGAGGAGACCAGAGTTACGGCGGAAAAGTTAGACGAAAATCCGTACATTGCAGCGCTTAGAAAAATTACTCATCCTCAGATAAAAACTGCTAAAGAAAAGAAATAGATGAGTAGTATAAAAAACCGGTGACGAAAATCGATTACAATAATAAGAAGTTAATTCTCGGAGTTACCGGCAGCATTGCTGCTTATAAGGCACTGGAGCTGACGAGGCTTTTAAAGAAAGATGGATACGATGTCTGGGTCGTGATGACTAGTAACGCAAAGAAATTTGTCACACCGCTTTCATTTGAAACTTTGTCTCATAATCCGGTCTTTTCCGAAATGTTTTATAAAAAGGAAATCATGCCGGTCCATATCGATTTATCGAAAGACGCTTCCGCAGTATTGGTTGCACCAGCAACCGCCAATATTATTGCCAAAGCAGCGGCGGGCATTGCCGACGATTTACTTTCCACAATTATACTGTCGGCAAATAAACCAGTAATTTTTATACCGGCAATGAATCATCGAATGTGGGAAGCGGCGGTAACTCAAAGGAACGTTAATTATCTAAAGTCGCTTGGCTTTAAGTTTGTTGAGCCAGAAACAGGTGAGTTGGCTTGCGACGAGATCGCTAAAGGGCGCTTTCCGCCAGTTGCAGCAATCTGCGAAGAACTTGAAGCTGTTTTAAGTTTAAAGCAATTTTTAAAGGATAAGAAAGTTGTAATCACGGCTGGTCGAACCGAGGAAGCAATCGACCCGATTCGCGTAATAACCAATCGGTCAAGTGGAAGAATGGGATTTGCACTTGCCAAGGCGGCACAAAATGCCGGGGCTAATGTAAAATTAATTGGGGGCAACTTATCGATCCCGGTCCCATCCGGCATTGACACATTTAATGTCCACTCAAGTCAAGATATGCTTAGTGTAATTAATAAAGAATTGGACGACGCGGATGTTTTAATTATGGCGGCAGCAGTTAGTGATTATCGGCCAGCAACTAGTTTAAATAAGAAACAGAAAGAAAAGGAAATAACATTAAGATTAACTCGAACCCAGGACATTCTAAAAACGATCGCGCAAAAGAAGCACAAAGCTTACCTGGTCGGTTTTTCTTTAGATACACATGACAATTTAAATGAAGCGAAGAGAAAGTTAAAAGAGAAAAAACTTAATCTAATGGTTGCAAACCCAATTGAGACATTAAACAGCGATAGAATAAAACCGACCATAATTTATAACAAACCCAAAGAAATAAAAACCGAAAAATTACCAATGCAGACCAAAAAGGCATTTGCTGAAAAATTAATAGAAATAATCAGTAAAGAGATAAAGAAATGAAACAGAATAGAAACGACCCAGAAGTTCAAGCAGATCGCACACCACCACAAGTAATTGAAGTGGAACAAGCGGTTTTAGGTGCGATGCTTTTGGACCCAGAAGCAGTGGTCTGTGCCTTGGAGTATTTGGACGAAAGTTGCTTCTATCTTAACCAGCATCGGAAAATTTTCCAGGCGTTATCTAGCCTTTTCGAACGGAATGTTGCAATAGATGTCTTAACAACCGGCGAAGAGTTGGCACGGCTTAAAGAGCTGGACAACATTGGGGGCAGAGAATATCTTTCAACATTGGTTCAAGTGGTCGAGACAACCGCTAATATTGAAGAACATTGTAAACTAATCTTAGAAAAGGCGGTCCAACGAAAACTTATTCAGACCGCAACCCAGATTGTGTCGGAGAGTTATTCATCAAGTCAAACGGTGGATGAGCTTTTGGACCGAGCAGAACATCTGATATTCGACATTAAAGAACGTAAGCTACGCCGAGGTCTTGTACCGATGAAAGATATGTTTAAGCCGTTGGTTAAAAAGATTGAAGACCGATTTCAGAACCGCGAACGTCTTGTCACCGGTCTTGAGACCGGTTTCTTCAGATTAGACGAGCTGACCAGTGGATTTCAAGCTGGTGAGTTAATTGTGATTGCAGGACGACCCTCGATGGGTAAAACTGCCTTAGCCTTAAACATTGCCGCCCATGTTTCCAAGCGGCATGAAAAACCGGTTGCGATCTTTTCTTTAGAAATGACGACCGAGACTTTGCTTGAGCGTGTCATTTGCGCTGAGGCGGGGATTCCTTTTCAAACTATTCGGAAGGGACAACTTACCAAAGCGCAATGGAACAAACTGACCAATGTTGCTGGTTATTTAGAAAACACTCCAATTTATGTTGATGATTCTGCATCGTCGAGAGTTTTGGAGATAAAAGCCAAAGCACGGCGTTTAAAAGCAGAATCAGATTTAGCGATGGTGATGGTTGACTATATCCAGTTATGCGAACCAAGTGTAACATCGTCACAGAAAAACCGACAACAGGAAATCTCGGATATTTCTCGGGCTTTAAAATCATTAGCAAAAGAGTTAAACGTATCGGTTGTAGCATTGTCTCAGTTGTCGCGACTGCCTGAGCACCGAACCGACAAAAAACCCCAATTAGCCGACTTAAGAGAATCGGGCGCAATCGAGCAGGATGCGGATATGGTATTACTCTTATACCGAGCCGATGCTTATTCCGATTTGCGAAAACCTGAGAATGAAGGGATTGCGGAGCTCAACATTGCAAAACAACGTAACGGTCCAACTGATACGATAACGCTCACCTTTCGTAAAGAGATAATGAAGTTTGAAAATTATGTTGGCGAGGTTTACTCAGAAACCGAAGTCGAGCAGGAATGATTAGACAGATTAGATTCCGACCCGATACGGGTGCGTACCTTTTACACAGGTATTTTAACCGGCGAGATCTTTAATTATGGCAAAAGGACCGAAGACAGTTTTTGTCTGTCAGAATTGTGGCGCAGAAAGCGCTAAATGGCTTGGTAAGTGCCCTGCTTGCGAGAGCTGGAATACATTTGTGGAAGAAGTAAGAGCAAAAACCAAAGAATCGAAACGCGGTTCAAGTTCTTCTGCTCAGCCAGTACTCTTGTCAAAAATCCCATTAAAAAATAAATTAAGGACGCCAACTAAAATAAAAGAACTGGACCAGGTTTTAGGCGGAGGAATTGTCGCAGGCTCTCTAGTTCTTATCGGCGGCGAACCGGGCATCGGCAAATCTACTCTAACTTTACAGATTGCCAATAATGTCGCATCAGAAAAAGATAAATCAGTTCTCTACGTGTCAGGGGAAGAGTCGATTGAACAGATTAAGCTCCGGTCCGAACGTCTCGATATTAAGAATGAGAATATTTATCTTTTAGCGGAAAACCAGCTAGAGAATGTTTTACTCCAGATCGATGCGATACGACCGAGTCTGGTTATTATTGACTCGATACAAACAATTTATTCAGAGAACTTAGCATCGAGTCCGGGCAGCGTTGGTCAGGTTCGGGAATGCACCGCGGAGATTTTAAGAGCAATTAAGGGCACCAGCGAAGCTAAGACATCAGTAATCATCGTTGGTCATATAACCAAGTTCGGCGCAATTGCCGGACCAAAAACTTTAGAGCATATCGTTGATGTGGTGCTCTATTTTGAAGGTGATAAGTTTCAACAGTACCGTATATTAAGAGCAACCAAGAACCGTTTCGGTTCAACACAGGAAATCGGCATCTTTGAGATGTCCGATTCAGGACTGGTAGGAGTTGAAAGTCCATCGTTATTATTCTTATCTCACGCCAAACAAGGTGAGACAGTAAAGACAGTTGGTTCAGTTGTTATACCAACAATTGAAGGCACCCGACCGATTCTATTGGAGGTGCAGGCACTGGCTGCGCCCAGTTATTTTAATTATCCGCAGCGAGTCACGACCGGTCTTGATATCCGACGTTTAGCAATGCTCTTATGTGTCTTGGAACGTCACTGCGGAATGAATATCGGCAATCATGATATATTTCTTAATACCGGCGGTGGGATAAAAATTACTGAGCCGGGCGGTGATTTGGGTGTGATATGTGCAATCGCTTCAACTTTTAGAAATAAACCGGTTAATTCCAATATTGCGATTGTCGGCGAGGTGTCTTTATCCGGTGAGATAAGACCGGTAGTTCAGATAAAGAACCGAATTAATGAATGTAGCAAAATGGGCTTTCAGCAAATAATCGGACCGGATTATAGTTTTAAAAGAGAAGCGGTCCGTAAAACTAATGTTAAAACTATCGGTGTTAAAACCGTATCCGAAGCGTTGGAAGCGCTCGGAGTAAGATAGAATAGAAATGATGAAAGATTACAGATTAGAAGATTACAGACTATCTTGCAATTTCCCAATCTTCTAATCCGAGAAATGGAGAGTCATATGTTATTTGGCAGAAAAGTGAAGACATATCTTATAGACGCACAGACAATATCCGACGGGAGGATCGTCCCGCTTATTGAGAAAGGGTTGTTTCAGGGCAGATTTCTCTTAGTCCCGCGCCCCATCTATGAGGTAATTCCAAGCAATAATAATGAAGAAGCTTACACAACCCGAATTAAGGAGAATATTGAGCGAATTGGAAAATTTACCCAAGGCAAAATTAAAATAAATAAAAAACCGCTTCGCAGGAACGATTTCTTAAAACTTGCCAAGAAATATAACGCAACGATTATTGTTTCCGATAACGAAACCAAAGCATTACTTGGGACAGAACTGACACAAAAGGGAATAAAATTTATCGTTCTAAATGAAATATACGATATCCTAAAACCGGATTATCTGCCGGGGACAGAGTTTAAGCTGGTCGTTACCAAAAAAGGCAAAGAGCAAGATGAAGGTATCGGTTATTTAGACGGCGGGATTAAGGTTGTGGTTACTGGCGGCGCAAAGGCATTGGGTAAGGAGTTAGAAGTGGTGGTGCAAGGCTCAATCGAAACCAATGTCGGTAAACTTATCTTCGCTAAACCGAAATACGTAGAAGTTAAATGAAAAATTTAGATTAAATTTCCGCTTAATTTTTCTTCTACTTATAGATAGATTTTTTTGGAATCAAATCGCGATTGAATTTATACAATCGCCAGCATTTTTTCCAATGCTTGACGGGCTTTGGTAGCAATTGGTTCGGGGACAGTTATTTCATTATTTTCTGTTTGCAAAACATATAAAACCTTATCCAATGTTGTTTTCTTCATATTATTGCAAATCGCAATCCTTTTTAAGGGATGACAAAGTTTATTCGGATATTCCCGCTTAATCCGATTACATAAACCGACTTCAGTTCCCAAAACTACTTCATCAAACTCTTTTGCTAATGTTACCATGCCACTGGTCGAAGCAACAAAATCGGCGACCTGGGTAACTTCCGGCAGGCATTCAGGATGAACGATAATTTTAGCGTTAGGATACTCAGCGCGGGCTTTTAAGACATCTTCAGCCCGGAAAAATAAAGCGTGAACATAACAAAAACCTTCCCAAGCAATTATCTCTCGTTTGGTCTTTTGTGCTACATACCAGGCTAAATTTTTATCCGGCACAAAGAGAATCTTCTTTTCTTCCGGAATCGATGCGACCACTTTTACCGCATTGGCGGATGTGCAGCAGATATCGGACTCGGCTTTAACATCAGCTGGTGTGTTAACATATGCTACTACCGCCACATCACCAAGTTCTTTTTTCTTACGATTCAATGTTTCGGCAGTTATCATATCCGCCATTTCACAACCAGCATCAATATCAGGCATTAAGACTTTAGCTTTCGGATTAAGAATCTTGGCGGTCTCAGCCATAAAATAAACACCACAAAAGATGATGATATTAGCCTGGGTTGCCTGTGCCCTCTGGGATAAATCTAAAGAGTCGCCGATAAAATCAGCCACATCGTAAATTTCCGGTCGCTCGTAATTGTGGACCAAAATTACCGCATTTTTCTCGGTCTTTAATTCTAAAATCCGCTTAATCAGGTGCTCGTGCATTAATATTTGATTATAAAGATAATTTGGGAAATTACAAGAATTCCAACTTGGAGTAATATGGGCGTACTAATACTAATCGCTGCTTATATATAAGTTAAGTTGACATCAGTAATTTATTAGATATAATCTACACTAATTTATATTATTGTAATGCTTAGTTAATAGCAATTTGCTATTTAACGTTAAGCAAACTGGAGGACTAATGGCAATAAGAGTTGCAATAAATGGTTTTGGACGGATTGGCCGTCTGATTTTGAGAATTGGTTTTAAAAGTAAGAATATCGAGTTTGTTGCGGTTAATGATATAACCGACGCTAAAACTCTTGCTCATCTGCTCAAGTACGATTCAGTACATCGAGCGATGCCGGAAACAGTCGAAGCGCGGGATAAATCGTTTTTAGTCAATGGCAAGGAAATTAAAGTATTGTCGGAAAAAGAACCGTCAAAGTTACCATGGAAAGATTTAGGTATTGACCTTGTCTGCGAAGCAACCGGCAAGCTGACCTCTTATGAAAAATCAAAAGCACATCTTGATGCTGGGACCAAGAAAGTTTTACTGACCGCACCGGCAAAAGGTGACACACCGGTTAAATCAATCGTGATGGGAGTTAACGAATCGATCTATGACGCTAAAACTGACCATATCGTCTCGAACGCATCCTGCACAACTAACTGTGTTGTACCGATTGCTAAAGTATTACACGAGAATTTCAAAATTAAGCGTGGTTATATGACAACGATCCATGCTTATACGGGCGACCAGCGAATTTTAGACGCACCGCATAAAGATTTACGACGTGCCCGTGCTGCGGCAATGTCGATGATTCCGACTTCAACTGGTGCCGCAAAATTAATCGGCGTTGTCTTTCCGGAATTAAAAGGTAAAATCGATGGCGTTGCGATCCGAGTGCCGACCCCGGATGTGTCTTTAGTTGATTTAGCATGTGTAGTTGAAAAGGAAACATCTAAGGAAGAAGTCAATGAAGCATTCAAGAAAGCCTGTACTGGACCGATGAAAAATTATATCCAATACCTAACCGAGCCGTTAGTCTCAACTGATTTTACCGGTAATCCTTATTCCGCTATATTTGATTCAGCCATTACCTCAGTGGTTGATAAAACTTTAGTTAAACTTTTTGCCTGGTATGATAATGAATGGGGATATACTTGTCGGGTAATTGACTTGATTGAATACATGGTTAAAAAACAATGAAAAAGTTAACGATTAGAGAAATCGATTTTAAAAACAAGAAGGTTTTAGTCAGGGTTGATTTTAATGTTCCGCTGTCGTCAACAGGCGAGATAGGCGATGATACAAGAATCCGCTCTTCCATACCAACGATTGAATATATAATGAAACAGAACGGAATTGTTATCTTGATGTCGCATTTAGGAAAACCGAAAGGCAAAGTTGATCCTAAATATTCACTGAAACCAGTAGCGAAACGACTCTCGGAATTGATAAATAAAGATGTCCTATTTGCTGAAGATTGCGTTGGAGTTACTGCTCAAAGCGTTGTTGATATAGCGAAGCCAGGTGATGTAATCTTATTGGAGAATTTACGTTTTCATGCCGATGAAGAAAAGAATAATCCTGACTTTGCCAAATCATTAGCGTCGTTGGGTGAATTATACGTTAACGATGCGTTTGCAACAGCTCATCGTGCGCACGCTTCAACTCAGGGGATTACAAAATTCTTTGACAAGCCGGTAGCCGGATTTCTAATGGAAAAAGAGATTGAATATCTAAGTTATGTCGTCGAATCGCCAAGACATCCTTTTGTTGCAATTATTGGTGGTGCAAAGATTGCGGATAAGCTTGGCGTGATTAAAAATCTTTCGAAAAAAGTTGATTACCTACTTTTAGGCGGTGGTCTAATCTTTAATTTCTTCAAGGCGCATGGTTACGAAATCGGGAATTCAATCTTTGAACCAGAGATGTTAGAAGAAGCAAAAAGTCTTCTCTCGGAAAAGAAAATTAAACTTCCAGTCGATATTGTCGTTACCGATAAAGTTGACGTGAATGTGAATGTTAAGATAGTAAAAGCAAACGAAATCACTCAAGACTGGGCTGGCGTTGATATTGGACCCGAGACTTGTAAGAATTATACCGAAATAATTAAAACTGCCCAAACGATTGTATGGGCAGGACCAATCGGAGTTTTCGAAATCGATAAATTTGCTAATGGCAGTAAAGAAATAGCGAATGCGGTAGCGAATGCAACTAAAATTGGTGCGACTTCGGTTGTTGGCGGTGGGGATACGATTGCCTGTTTAGTTAAGTTCGGACTTAAAGACAAAATCAGCTTTTTGTCAACTGCCGGTGGTGCCAGTTTAGAATTCTTAGAAGGTTTAGAATTACCAGGCATCAAAGCATTAAAGGATAAATAAAATGAGAATTCCGTTAATTGCTGGTAATTGGAAAATGAATAAGAAGTCGGGCGAGTCAAAAGAATTCGCTCTCCAATTAAAACAATCACTCGATACGAGCAGGCTCGGTTCAAAACCAAATGAAGGAACGCACCCGTATCGGGTCGAAGTTTTAATCTGTCCTCCATTTACTGCATTGTCCGATGTTGCCCACGTAATCAAAGGTTCGGAAATAAAACTTGGTGCCCAGAATATGCATTGGGAAACTAAAGGTGCTTTTACCGGCGAGATCTCTGGTGAGTTTCTTTTAGATATTGGTTGCCAATATGTAATATTAGGACATTCGGAACGAAGACAATACTTTTGCGAGACGGATGAGATAGTAAATAAGAAAATTCAGACTGCGTTGAAGCTTGGTCTTAACCCAGTTTTCTGTATCGGCGAAACACTTGCAGAAAGAGAAAGCAATCAGACCTTTAATGTGATAAAACGACAATTAGATGGCGGACTTTCAAATATTTTAACTATTGAAAATATTGTAATCGCTTATGAGCCAGTTTGGGCAATCGGCACTGGCAAGACTGCTACCCCAGAACAAGCAAAAGAGGTTCATACATATATTCGAGAAAATATTGTCCAGAAATATGACAAGGATACTGCAAATGATCTTCGAATTCTTTATGGTGGTAGCGTTACTCCGGAAAATGTCGATAGTCTAATGGCACAAGACAATATAGACGGTGCGTTGGTTGGTGGGGCAAGTCTTAAATCAGAGTCATTTTTAAGACTGGTAAATTTTCAAACTCGCAGGTCGTAATCAATAAACATTGACAAATATTTATTTTTTATTATAATGTGAGATTATTATGATTAAAAACCGATTACAACGTCGTCATTATAGTATTAGAAAAAAGATCAGTGGCAATGCGGAAAAACCGCGTTTGTGCGTAAGACGCAGCAATAAAAACATCTATGGGCTCTTAGTTGACGACGTTAAAAATAAAGTAATTACGACAATTTCTTCACTTAGCAAGGACTTAACTAAGGAAAAACCAGCGCCGGATAAGAAAAAAGTCGAAATCAAAGGTAAAAGTCTGCTCGCGTATCAGGTAGGGTTTTCATTAGCCGAGAAAGCTAAAACGCTTGGTATCAACCAAATCGTTTTTGACCGCGCTGGCTATCGGTATCATGGGCGAGTTAAAGCCCTTGCCGAAGGTGCAAGAAAGGGAGGCTTAAAATTTTAGAACATAGAATTGGGCACGATGCTCAGGAATTTATCGAACGAGTAATTTATATTAAACGAGTTTCCAAAGTTGTCAAGGGCGGTAAGCGAATGCGTATCGCCGCCGGTGTGATTGTTGGCGATGGTCAAGGTAAAGTCGGTTTGGGACATGGTAAGTCAGAAGAAGTTGCCTTAGCAGTCAGAAAAGCGGCAACCCGCGCCAAGAAAAATTTGATGCCGATTGCAGTTGCCGGCAATACAATTCCGCACAAAACTGAAGGTAAATATGTTGCGAGTAGAGTGCTGTTAAAACCAGCCCAAGAAGGAACCGGCTTAATTGCATGCGCGCAAGTACGTGCAGTTTTAGAAGCAGTTGGGCTTAAAGATATCTTTACTAAATCACTTGGGTCCACTAACCCTTATAATTTAGCAGTTGCAACATTGCGGGCATTGAAGACACTGCGCACACCGGAAGAGATTGCGCTTATCCGCAATAAACCAGTTGAACATATTACATCAAAAAAGCGTCGAATAGTAGAAGTAGAAACAGAAAAGACAGAAAATGAAAAAACTGAAAGTAACATTAATCAAGAGCACAATTGATACTAAGCCGGTACATCAAAAAAATGTCCGGGCATTAGGCTTAAGGAAATTACATAAATCCCGAATCCATAATGATACACCGGTAATTCGGGGAATGATTGAAAAGGTTAAACATTTAGTAAAGGTAGAAAATGCAGATTAATTTGCGTCCGCCAAAAGGTGCTCGTCACCGAAGAAAACGAATCGGTTGCGGACCGGGTTCGGGCCATGGCAAAACATCGACCCGTGGTCATAAAGGTTCCGGAGCACGTAAAGGCAAAGAATATGATGCCCGATTCGAAGGTGGGCAGATGCCTTTATATCGAAAAATTCCGAAACGCGGTTTTAAAAACCCAACACGTAAAGAATTCGAAGTTGTAAATCTCGGCGATATTGAGCGGGTTAAATTGACCGGAACGATTAATGCGGAAATTTTAAAGAAAGCAGGGTTGATAAGGAAAAATTTACCACTTAAAATTCTTGGTAAAGGAGAAATTACGGCACCGGTTTCACTTCAAGCGAATGCGATTTCCGAGTCGGCTTTAAAAAAGCTCGAAGCGATCGGTGGAAAGTTTGAAAAGATAGGATAAGATGTTAGCCAACGTTCCAAATATATTTAAGATTCCTGATTTACGAAGGAAAATATTGATAACATTGGCATTAACTGCGGTTTATCGCTTAGGTACCCACGTGCCGATTCCGGGTATTAATGCACCAGCATTAGGAATGCTAATGGGGCAGATGCGGGGAACTTTTTTTGGTTTGTATGATATTTTTGTCGGCGGAGCTTTGTCCCGAGCATCGATTTTTGCCTTGGGCATCATGCCGTATATTTCGGCATCGATTATCTTTCAATTATTAGGTTCGGTATTTCCTTATTTAGAGAAATTACAGCGTGACGAAGAGGGTAGAAAGAAGATAAATCAGTATACCAGATACGGAACCGTTGCATTAGCAGTAGTTCAAGCATCGAGTATTGCGCTTTATCTTCAAGCTCAGCCAGCAACTGCGATGGGACCAATAATTGCGATGGAAGGGATGTTCTTTAGAATATTAACGATCTTGACCATGACCTGCGGAACAATTTTTGTGATGTGGCTCGGCGAGCAGATAACTGATAAAGGCATTGGTAATGGCATTTCGTTTATCATCTTCATCGGGTGCCTTGATAGCATCCCGCAAGATATTGGTCGAACCATTCAGATGATGCGAGCCGGTGAAATTTCGTATTTTGCATTACTGGTAATTGCTGCGATTATATTTGGTGTTTATGCCGGGGTTGTTTGGATTACTCAAGCAATGAGAAAAATTCCGGTCCAGTACCCAAAACGAATCGTCGGCCGAAAAATGTACGGTGGTCAATCAACCTATATTCCATTAAGAATCAATACCGCTGGCGTTATCCCGATTATTTTTGCCCAGAGCTTGATTGTCTTTCCATCAACGGTCGCAACATTCTGGAAAACACCTTGGTTACAGAGTATTCAAGGTTATATTTCGCCGGGCGGCTGGATATATGACGTTTCGTATGCAGTTCTCATCATATTCTTTACCTATTTCTACACCGGAGTTGTATTCAATCCAAGAGATATGGCAAATAATATGCAGAGGTATGGCGGATTTATTCCGGGTATCCGACCGGGTGAAAAAACCGCTGATTTTATTGACCGAAGTATTTCACTCTTAACATTACCCGGGTCATTATTTTTAGTTTTTATGGCACTCTTGCCATATTATTTGATGCGGTCGATGCGTGTGCCTTTCTATTTCGGCGGCACAACGCTCTTAATTATTGTCGGCGTTGCCTTAGATACAATCCAGCAGATCGAGTCACATCTGGTAATGCGGCATTATGAAGGTTTACTTCAAGGCACAAAAATGAAAGGACGGCGATAATTACGTATTACACATCGGTGCCCCTTAGTATTAGCTGAGCGGTTCCGAGGGCACCATTAATCGAGAATCTCCCAAAACCATTTTCTGCCATCTTTAGTAACATCCCAGCGCTTCGCAATTCCCGAAATGTAATTCCAAGATTCTGGGCATCCTGTCGTGTTGGTATTGGAAGAGCAACACCTTGTTTATGGGCAAACCGGAAATTCTCTTTAGCATAATTACCAATCATTGGAAACAAAACAAATATCGGTAACCCTAAACCCAGCGCCCAGCTGGTATGCTCATGGCTTGGTGCGACAAATACATCAAGTAATGGTAGTAATCGGTTAACTCTTTTTTGGTAGTCAGAACGGTTATTACAGGAAACAAATAAAATCGATGCGCTAGATTTGCCTCTTTGAGAAGATAATCGATTCAAATCGGATAAAAAATTTCTTGCCTTGACAAGATCAGTACCGAGAAAGGCAATCACACGATAATTTTCTTTTGTTACAGAGATAATTCCGTCGATAACTTTTTTAATGTGCGGCGGCGGATATGCCCCGGAAATAAAAAATCCGATTGTCAATGGTCTTTCTGACTTTAGTCGAGATACCCTTTTTAAATAATTTTCTTTGGCATTTGCTACTAAATCCAAAGATAGAAGTAAACCAGTAATTAAAATTTGCTCAGGCTTGATACCTTGGGCGATAAATTTATTGGCGGTATATGTGGTCGGCACAATAATTTTCGCTATGTTTTTTAATACTGATTCTTTAGGTGCAGCAATTTCTCCGTGAATATACCAAACCGAGCCAATACTTCGATCTAATAATGGATGTGATACGAGAATACTAGAAAAGCCACTAGATGGGGCATTACACAGGGATAAATTGTAACTTCTTGTCGAATCACGTAATCTATTATACAACTCGGTTGTAATGCCTCCTTTCGCTCCAATTGAATATAAGTTTTTCGATATCTGCCAAAACAATTTAGTAAATCCTTTTTCTTGAGTTAAGATATCCCAATATTTTATTTCAATGTGGTGATCAATTTGTTTCAGTGCTTGTAGCACATAATCTAAATAATTAGGATGCCCGTGGCCGATTTCAACATTAATCGCAAGAATACGCATCTTTATACTCACAGCGTAATAAATAATCTAGTGATTGTCAACCTTACAATTAGGGTATTGTCCTTGACATTTTTCTTCAGGTAACTAAAATATAGCAATGGGCATTACAGAGCATCAAATCGGTAAATTTTCAATTAACTTAGAAGGTATTGATCCAGTTGCACTTTTAGGTTTAGCCGATGAAAACTTAAGATTAATAAGTCAAAACTTCAAGTCGCAAATTACCGTAAGAGGTGACCGTATTCGTATAACTGGTCCCACAATAGAATTGAGAAGTATCCGCGAATTATTCATTAACCTGATTGATGCAATTAAACACGACGAGGTAATTACGTCAATGCGAATTAAAAAAGAAATTGATAAAGTTTCCCCAGATAGAGATAAGAGACTCCAAGTACGAAAAGAAGTAGAAACCGAACGAAAAGAGTGGGCAATTTACACTCCTAAAAAAGCAATCTTCTCAAAAGGTGAAAACCAAGACGCGTATTTAAAAGCAATCGATGATTATGACATTGTAATAGCAATCGGTCCCGCCGGAACCGGTAAGACATATTTAGCGGTTGCGAAAGCAGTTGACGCTTTAACTCAAGGAAAGATTAGCCGAATTGTTTTAACCAGACCTGCAGTTGAAGCTGGCGAGCAGTTAGGATTTTTACCAGGTAGTTTCAAAGAAAAAGTTGATCCTTACCTTAGGCCGCTTTATGACGCGCTATATGATATGTTGTCAATCGATAAAATAAAACGGCTAATTGACGAACAAGTCGTTGAAGTCGCCCCCATCGCCTATATGCGTGGTAGGACCATTTCGGATTCTTTTATCATTTTAGATGAAGCTCAAAACACAACGTCAATCCAGATGAAGATGTTTTTAACTCGGCTCGGTTGGAATTCGAAATCGATTGTCACAGGAGATATCACTCAAATCGATTTAGAAAAAAGACATTCTTCTGGACTTGTTGAAATTCAACATAAATTAAAGAACATCGAAGATATTAAATTCATTTATTTTGATGACCGGGATGTGGTTCGTCCACCATTAGTCTCTAAAATTATTAGAGCATACGATAACCATTAAGTAATAACCAATAGTAAAAATGAAAATAGAGATATTCGGGATAAAGAATAAAACCGCCGAGAAAAAATTTAGAATATTTGCCGGGCAAATATTCTATAAAACCAGCGAGGTACGGCCCGCATCGGAAAAAGCAATTTCAAAAGGAACTAAAGCAATTAATATTATTATTGTTAATGATAAATATATTCATAAACTCAATAAGCAATTCTTAAAAAAAGACCGCCCGACCGATGTTTTGTCTTTTCCAGTTCACGATGTTACGCGAAGCGACATCAAGCAGAGCGAAGATGCATTATTAGGAGAAATTTATATTTCGAGAGACCGAGCAAAAACTCAAGCCAAAGAGCAAAACATTACTCAAAATGAAGAGATTTGTAACCTGATTAGACACGGTATATTGCACCTGTTAGGATACACGCATGGGGCAATGAAGAAATTGAGAGATTAATTTAGATTTCTTATGCTCATCTACGTAGTAATTGTCCTGGCACTTTTATTTTTTTCATTTGTCTTTTCTGGTTCGGAGACTGCTTTTCTATCGTTTCCTAAAGCGGCGCGGCGTAAGATCAGAGAAGATAGTGGTTTTACTATCAAGTCACGAAGCGTACGACCGAGGTTAAATATGATTGAATCTTTACTGGCTGACCCATCGAATCTTCTAGCAACCATTCTTTTCGGAAATCTGTTAGTGAATACGACCGCTTCATCTTTGTTTACTCTTTTTGTGATTATTTTAGCTAAAACTTACCATTTGTCACGTGATTTGTTTGTTACTATTGGAGTAGTTGTAATGTCGATATTATTAATAGTAGTCTGCGAAATGGCTCCTAAAATAATTGCCTTACGCCAACCCGCCCGATTTGCCTTGACAACCGCTGGGTTGATAAATTTTCTATCCAATACTTTTAGATTTATCACGGTCCCGTTAAGAAAATTCGGTGACTGGTTTTTAGTAAAAATCTCAAAATATATCCATAAAACACCTTTTCCTTCTGAAGATGATTTGAAAACATTAGTTGAATTAAGTGAAGAACAAGGATTGATTACTTTAGAAGAGGAAGTTTTTCTGTTTAATTTAGTAGAACTATCACATCGCCGAGTATCGGAAATCATGACCCCCCGCATTAAAATGATTTGTTTAAATAAAGACACAACGATATCGGATGCATTTAACTTAATGATAAAAGAAGCGTTGCCGTTATATTCACGCATCCCGATTTATAAAGAGAACCGAGATAATATTGTCGGCGTGCTATACTTAAAAGACCTGGTAACAAAAGGAAGAACTCGTAAGTACTTAAACCATCCAGTTGAAAAGCTCGCTCGGCCGGCATATTTTGTACCGGAAAATAAGTCGCTGTCATCGTTATTGGAAGAATTAAGAAAAAAAGATTCTCACATCGCAATCGTCATTGATGAATATGGACAAACGGCGGGTTTGGTTACTTTAGAAGATATTTTAGAAACACTTTTGGGAGAGATTCAGGACGAATACGACACATCCGATGAAATGCCGTATAAATTAATCGATACACAAAGTTATTTAGTTTCCGGCGATATTGATTTAAACACATTAGACCGCCTGTTAGAATTTGGGCGGGACATTCCAAAACAAGCCGGTGACCGTTTGAACGGATTTATTCATCATCATTGGGGTAGAATCCCTCGCGAGGGTGAAGTGCTAAGTTATCGAAATTTCCACATCGAAATTAAAGAAGTTAAAAGAAAACACATTAATAAAGTGCTAATTACAAAAATCGGTCAGGTACGACCCGCAACGGGGAAATGAACCAAATCATTTTGGGATTAATCGCAATTATTCTTAAAGGTATATTCGAGGGGAGCGAAACCGCGTTTTCCCGCGCCAACTGGATCCGATTAGCTACCTGGAGGAAAAAAAGTATTTCCGCTTCATTGCTGAGATTGAGGGCCGGACCAACGCTCAAGTTATTAGAACACCGAGAGCATATAATAATCATAACGCTAGTTTTTACTAATCTGTTTATAACGATTGCGACCGCAGTATTCTCGAATTTCTTTATTGTCAATTTTGGACCCGCTTACACCGCGGTCGCAATCATAGTCGTTTTGTTTTTATCGTTAATTGTCGGTGATTTTATACCGAAAGTAATTGCCCAGGCATTTCCTGAATATTGGGCAATCATCGTTGGACCGCTAATGCAGTTATTGAGTTCGATATTTTCGCCAATTCTACCTAAGAAAAAAACCGAGTCGTATCATACTCTTTCACGGCAAGACTTTCTATATTTGCTGAAAGAAAAAGAAACCAAGGAATCGCTGACAATAAATCAAATGGCTAAAGCCTTATTCGATTTCTCGAAAATGACCATCGCGGAGATAATCGTTCCGAGCGAACGCATCGTTGGTTTCTCGGTCACCTCTGATTTTCGAAAAGTTAGAAAAATTATTGAAAAATACCGATTTTCACGATACCCCGTATTTCGAGAAAAATCGGATGAAATAGTTGGTTTAGTTCACATTAAAGATTTACTCTTAGCAGTTCGGAGTAAAAAAGTTGATATATCCGATATTTCTCGTAAGCCATATTTTGTCCAGGCTAGTGAAAAAGCGATGACGGTCTTAAAATCAATGAGCAGAAAAGGTGAACATTTAGCGATTGTTCGGTCAGGTACGACCCGCAACGGGAATACGGAAAACGCGACAATTGGAATTATTACGCTCGAGGACCTAATTGAGGAAGTTGTCGGCGAAATTCGAAGCGAAACTTAACTTCGCGTGCGAAAAATAATCAAAACAAAAGCAATTTGTCTCGTATCGCGCCCACTGCGAGAAACGAGTAAATTAGTAACATTCTTCACTGAAACTCTAGGCAAATTAGCTTTCGTTGCTAAAGGAGCACGTAATCCCAAGAGTAAATTCGGATCTGCTTTGGAAACATTTGCTCTGTCAGAATTGATATTTTTTAAAACCGAACCGAAACCAGTTTATATTTTATCAGATGTTAATTTAATCGATGTTTTCCCAAGTTTGAAAAATACTAATAAATTCATTTATGCCAATCAGATTGTCGAACTGCTTTTGCGCAGCATCGGTTATGAAGATCCTAACTATAAACTTTTTAACCTGCTCTATGCCACGTTAAAAAATCTTGATAGCGATAGTCGAACGTCGCCAAAGGCTATGCCGACGGCGCACAGTAAAAAAACATCAAATTACCAATCCTTATTAGGCGCATATTTTTTAAAAGCGATAAGTCTTTTAGGATTTAAACCAGAACTCCGGCATTGTGTCGTGTGCAAGCATCCAAAACCTACTTATTTTAGTATCGAAAAAGGCGGTGTGATATGTGAGCGAGACAAACATGCAATATTATCCAATCTGTATAGCGTTCAGCACATCAAAGCAATACAATACCTTTTAACTAATCCTTTATCAAAAAGTATGCGACTTGCGATACCCCAAGACACTTTAAAACTGATTCAGAATTATTTGACCTACCATTTAGATGAAGTAAAGCTACATTCATTAGATTTGACTGAAGAGTTTACACTCGAATCGGGCATTCATTAATACTTTGGAAGTCCGTATCGGACAAAAGGATAAAAAATAAGGGGACCGGTTTGGTCCCCTTATTGGTTTAAAAAGTTATTATTAATTTGTCATTAATATCTTTAGAACCGGAGCATCTTCAGTTTTAACTTTAGCAAAGTAGATTCCCGGACTCACTTTTCTTCCGCTTCGGTCAGTTCCGTTCCAGATAATAGAGTTTTCATTCGTGGTTAACTTTGTAACTTTCTCGCCCACTGAATTGTAGATTTCTACTACACTCAGTGGCGATAATTTTGATGTGAGATTAATCTTAGTATTACTAGTAAATGGGTTAGGATATGCGGAGAGCGATACTTTGGGAATTCCGACGCCGGTCGGTCCAAGTTCTTCAACTCCGGAGCCTAAGTCAACCAATGCGCGCATCATACAGTCATCTACATCACTACTACGATAAGGCGCCCAAACACCGGTATATTCCCAGGTTTGTCGGGAAACTGGGGGTGAAGTGTCGATACAGTATACGGGGTCGGATGTACCATCAGATGTGACGCCGACAAAGAATGCACCGGAAGTAATTTCGGGATTCGAAGGTAAGTTAATCTGACACCAAGTAGGGGCAGTTCCAGTTCCGGTAACACTAATATTGCCCCGTCCTAAAACCGTGCCCGGGGTTCCGCCTGGACCATCACCTTTAAATACCCAAAGGGTGCACGTTAAAGGCGCGTTTTGATAATACAGGTATGCCTTTGCTGCGGTGATGCGACAGGGGTAACGCGGAGGGATAAATTTAACACCCATGCCGCCACTATTGCCCTGCCAGGATGTTCCCTGGTCTAAGACACCATCATCAAACATCATTTCACCAGGGTATGTCATAACTCTGGTTTCGATAATTACCGAGTCATTGCCGGTGAACATATCGCCCTGAATTTTGGAACGGAATACTGACCGATATACTCCATTAGAAGTAGGCGTCCAATCCGGCGTGAAGGTGATCGAGTCCATCTGACCGGGCGTCATCGAAGCGATTACTTTTGTGTCGGTATATACAATAGTATTTGAAGCATTACGCACCCGGCAATAAACCGTGCAGTTAGAGACCGGTTGATTTCCGGAATTCTTTACCTTTGCCCAAAGGGTTCTGGGGGTGTTATTATAGAAGAAGACACCACCTGAATTTTCATTTAATGCATTCCAAATGCCAACATCATAGACCTGATAACTTGTTGTTTGGGGTGGATAGAATTTCACGGCTAAGGTATCATGAAGGACATTTTGGGAAGGCAGTAACCCATTTAAATAACTAAGGCCAACCGTACCTAAAATATTTTCGATACCGGTTGTATTAGCAGTTGGACCCCATCCTTGGTAAGGCGTGCCGACAACCTTTTTATACTGGAAAGTAATAGAACTGTCTGATTTCGCAAGGATAATTTGTAATGAGCATATAGAAGCAGCCATGTTCCACCAGCGAACTCCAAGATAGGAAATAATACAAGTATCAGCAGCGACATTTGTCCGATAATAACATCGCGGTGTCCCAACTGAAAAATCTAAGTCAGATAATAATGGTGCAACGACATTATTAGGACGGGCTGGATTCGGTAAGTTTGTGAATGGCGAAGCAGCGAGTTGATTATCGTCAAATGCGATATAGCCATTAGAGCCGACATAGAAACTAGTTACGCGATACCAATAATATGGGAAATTGAATCCGATCGGGAATGGACCAACTACATTATCATCACCTAAGCCGGTAACTCTTGTTGCGTTTATGCTGTCGAGAGTAATCCATCGGAAGGCAGGCGCATTCGGTGCCGTCGTGTCATTATCAATCCAGCGATAACCATACGCATCCGGACCGCCAGCACCATCCGTAACGTATTGTGGCGTTGCGATTGGTCCGTTTAGTGCAGTTAATAACACTAATACAATTTGTATCATAAATTTTGCCTCCTTTTCGCCTGCGCTATGCTTGGCGACGCTTCGCATAACACACAATTTTACCTATAATTATTTTTGATTTGATAGGTAAAGCGAAAATTAATTTATTCTATAAAAAATATATTGATTGTCAAGAAAAATTATGAGAATAAAGAATTAGGGGACCAGATGGTCCCCTAATTTATATAGAAGTTAATAAACTAATATAGCTTGAGTATTTTTACAATTGGTGCGTCTTCGGCTCTTAATTTTACAAAGTAGACTCCTGGGCTAGTTTTCCTTCCGCTGTGGTCAGTTCCGTTCCAAATTATGAATTCTTCACTAGTAGTTAATTTAGTAACTTTCTCGCCCACTGCATTATAAATCTCAACTATACCAAATGGTGAAATTCTATTTGTAAATTGAATTTTTGTATTATTAGCAAATGGATTAGGATATACCTTAAGCTCTATTCTTGGAGTGCTGATTCCTATTGGGAGAAGTTCTTCAATACCTGCTAAATTTACCATAGCGCGCATCTCCACATCATAAGTAGCTTGATCACGATGAGGTGCCCAGACACCGGTATATTCCCAACCTTGATAAGAATGTGGTGAAGAAGTATCACAGATAAATGAAATTGCCGCTGGTGGTGATGAAGTAACTCCAACAAAAAACGCACCGGAATTTATCGTTTGGTCGAGAGTTATCTGATACCATGCCGGGGTAGTTGAAGTTACTGAAATATTACCACGTCCTAACACGGTTCCTGGCATACCACCCGGACCATCTGCAGCATATACTAAAAGTGTGCACGTGGCGGCTGTCGTTGCTGAAAGATTTGCCTTTGCAGTAGTAATTCGACACGGATATCGCGGCGGAATGAATTTATTGCCTATTCCACCACCGCCACCTGCCCAAGACCATGCATAATCATTGGTGCCATCATCATACATCAATTCGGATGGATATGATACTACTCTGGTTTCAATGATAACTGAATCATTTCCGACAAACATATCATTTCCGATTCTGGTTCGAAAAACAGAGCGATACACGTCAGTTGCGGTCGGTGTCCAATCAGGAGTAAAGGTGATTGAGTCAACCTGTCCTGATGCCATCGCAGAAGTTATTATTGTATCGGTATAAACAACGGCGTTGGATGCATTACGGACTCGACAGAATACCGTGCAACTTGAGATAGGTTGATTTCCTGAATTTTTGATCTTTGCCCAAAGGATTCTTGGAAAATTTGTATAGAAGAAGACACCGCCGGAATTTTCATTCAATGCGTTTAAAATTCCTACATCATAAACCTGATAACTGGTTGTCTGTGGTGGATAGAATCTAACGGCCAATGTTTCGTGGAGCGTATTTTGTGCGGGTAGGACACCGTTCAGATAGCTTAGCCCAACCGTGCCTAATATGTTTTCAATCCCGGTTGTATTTGCAGTTGGGCCCCAGCCATTATATGGCGCACCACCGATTCGTTTATATTGAAACGTGACTGAACTGTCAGGTTTTGAAAGAACAATTTGGAATGTACATCTCTGTGCGATGGGAGCTGAGTTCCAGAAACGGACATTAATATAAGAAATTACACAGGTATCGGATGCGGTATTTGTCCAATAATAACACTTGGCAGTATCACCCAACCCGAATGATGCAAATTCTAAATCAGATAGTAATGGTGCTAGAACATTATTTGGTCGAGCTGGGTTTGGTAAGTTTGTAAATGGTGAAGCAGCGAGCTGATTGTCACCGAATGCAATATAACCATTGGAACCGATATAGAAATTGTTTACGCGATACCAATAATATGGGAAATTGAATCCGATTGGAAATGGTCCAACCACATTATCATCACCTAACCCGGATACCCTTGTGCCAATTGTGCTGATATCAAGCCATCGATATGTTGGTACATTAGTAGGACCAGTTGTGTCATTGTCAATCCAGCGATAACCATATGCATCAGGACCGCCCGCGCCATCCGTAACAAATTGTGGTGTTGAGACTGGTGTGCTGAGTGCAGTTAATAACACTAATACAATTTGTAGCATAAATTTTCCTCCTTTTCGCCTCGCTATGCTCGGCGACACTTTGCATAACGCCTACGCTATGCTGGCGACGCTTCACATAACGCTGAATATGTGCGATACTAGATAGAATTTAGTACCGGCAAAGCGAAAGTCACCTAAATTCTATAAAAAATACCATACTTGTCAAGGGTTTGAATTGAATTAATGTGAGAGTTTTCTATTCTTCTGCTCTTGGGTGAGCTTTATCATAAATCTTTTTTAATCGTTCAATAGAAATATGTGTATAAATTTGTGTTGCGGATAGAGAGCTATGACCTAAAAGTTCTTGAACTGCTCGTAAATCAGCACCCCGTTCTAAAAGATGCGTTGCAAAAGAATGTCTTAGAGTATGCGGATTGGTATGACTTGCATCGGATACTTTAGAAATCATCCTTTTGACAATCGTCTGGACTGAACGGGTAGTAAGTCTTTTACCGTGCTGATTCAAAAACAAGGCGAAATTATCTTTGCTTTTCCGCTCGGCTAGATATTCTTTTATTGCCTTTTGGGCATAACTGCCCAACGGCACAATTCGTTCCTTACCTCCTTTTCCTTTGACTAATATTACTTCGTTATAAAAATCAACATCATCAACATTAAGTCCAACCAGTTCGGATGCTCTTAACCCAGCCCCGTATAATACTTCCATAATCGCCCGATTTCTTAAAGACCTTTCATCAGTACCTGTGATATCCATGATTTTTTGCGTTTGGTATTGAGTCAAGAAACCTGGCAATCGTTTTGTTATCTTTGGTGTTTTCACTGCTCGGAGTGGATTTGCGGTTATGATTTTTCTGCGAGTTAGAAATTTATAGAACGACTTAAGACTGGAAAGTTTCCGAGCAACTGAACTTCGTTCATAACCGTATTTTAATAAATACCCAATAAAATCTCTAATATCTTCCCGTTTTATTTTGATAATGTCTTTACCGTCCTTGCGGTCTAAAAGGAACTCTAAAAACTGACCTAAATCAATCTGATATGCTCGATTAGTATGAGCGGAAAAATTCTTCTCATGCGATAAGTATGTAAGAAACGCTTGAACCCGTTCATCGGCTGGGTAAATCGGCATATGAAATAATATAGCCGCTATTTTTTATGTCAATAGATGATGTTGAGACTTTGAGTAAGTCTCTGATTACACTGATTAAAAAAGAAGATTACACAGATTTTGTAGGGCAAGGCTTTAGGGCATCAACAAAAGAGTCACCCTCCCTTTATTCCCTCCCGTCGAGGGCGGGAGAATTCATTTCTTCTCCCCTTGTGGGAGATGGTTAGGGTGAGGGGAAGCAAACCTTTGAAGGTTTACCCTCGCCGTAAAAACAATCAGAAGTCAAAATACAATAAGTTAAAAGTCAAAATTTATGATATCAGTGCTACGACTAAAAATCTATATACAAATAGACTTATTTTTAAGCGAAAATTTAATATAGTTCGCTAATAACCAAGAACTAATCAATGAAAACTATTAACCAAGGTGTATTATCCCCTCCATCGAGTATGGGGTTTAGGATTTGGGGATTAGGGATTGGGAAATAGTTGTGAGATTTGGTTCATAAATCGGTTGGAATTTTGGTTAATAATTATATATCTCGCAAATTCAATTTGGAAGTGCAACTTTGAGTGATATATGATATACTCAAGGTTGTATGAATACTAAATACTCACATCTTAAACAAGAAGAGCGCGACCAAATCTTTTCGCTC
>Ga0315291_10002039_pt1 | contig 26703 bp, 23 predicted proteins | sample YL17G12_20_MG_FD_203070 | JGI IMG/M metagenome (GOLD analysis project Ga0315291, IMG submission 203070) | Sediment microbial communities from Yellowstone Lake, YNP, Wyoming, USA - YL17G12_20 | ecosystem: Environmental > Aquatic > Freshwater > Lake > Sediment | place: USA: Wyoming | collected...
CGCTGTCGCTCATCCAGAAACGGCAATATCGTTTTGTACTTCTTGCTCAGATCCTTTTCCGATATCATGCCAACAGTCTATCATGAAACATGCTGTGTGTCAACGTTATTTCCTGACAGGCTCTAACGAGCAATGGCATCAGCTTATTTTTCGGGCAAACGGGAATGAACAGCTCACCCGGCTTCTACTCGAACTGTGGCATCGCGGCATGTCACGTCGCATCGGCGCGGCGAACGTCCCGGGCCACATGGACCGCCGCTTTCGGGAACACCAGGCCATATTGGCACCGCTGGAGAGGCGTGACGCGGAGTTAGTCGAGCGCCTTTGGCGTGATCACATCCTTCCGGGAGGGAGGAGATCATCAAGTACTTCGAGGCGGCGCAGGTTCCGGTGAAGGCGGAGAGGCGATGAAGCGGAGGCGACGATGGACTTCGCAATGCCCGAAGAGATTGAGCTCCTGAGGAAGACCGTCCGCGATTTCGTTCAAAAGGAGGCTGAGCCTCTTGCTGAGCAGATCGATCGGGAAGGGCGAATCCCATCTTCACTCCTCAAGCAGGCAGCGGAACTGGGGTTGTTTGGCCTGTCCATCCCGCCCGAGTACGGCGGCGCTGGGTTCGGTGAACTGGGTTCTGTCGTCGCCCTGGAAGAACTCTCCCGGACGAACGGCGCAGTCAGTATGGTGATTTGCCCGACGGCACCTGCCGCCACCATTGCCTTGGCCGGGACTGAAGCGCAGAAGCAGAAGTACCTCCCGCCACTAGCGAGCGGTGAACGTCTGGCCGGCTTCTGTCTGACGGAGCCGAGCGCAGGATCGGACGCAGCGGGGATCAGGACAACCGCGGTACATAAGGGCGACAAGTTCATCCTGAACGGGAACAAGCTGTACATCAGCCGAGCGGCAATCGCCGATACCTTTATTGTCACGGCAGTGACTGACCCTACTCGCAAGGCGAAAGGTGGAATCACGGTCTTCGTCGTGGAGAGGGATTTCCCCGGCTTTAGTATCGGCTCCAAGGACGACGAGATGGGGCTACGAGGCTCGGGGAGCGCTGAGGTCGTCTTCCAAGATTGTGAGGTTCCCGCGGAGAATGTGGTGGGGGTGGTGGGGGGCGGCTTCGACGTCATGCGCAAGATTCTCGACCGGGCACGGCTCTGGGCGGCGGCCAGAGCCCTCGGCGCGTCCCGGCGAATCCTGGAGCTGAGCCTGCAATACTCGACGCTTCGTGAGCAATTCGGCAAACGGATCGGGGCGTTTCAGGCGATCCGTTTGAAGCTGGCCGACATGGCCACGTGGATACACGCCGGGCAATTCATGGTGTACCAAACGGCCTGGAAGATTGATCAGGGCGAGGATGCGGTTCAAGAGGCATCCATGGCCAAACTGTTCTGCTCCGAGGCGGCCGGGCATATCGCGGATATGGGAGTCCAAATCCATGGCGCCATGGGATTCATGAAGCCGACGCCGGTGGAACGGTTCTATCGCGATGTCCGGGCGTACAGGATCCTGGACGGGACCTCGGACATCCAACGGCTGATCATCGCGGGCAAGTTGCTGCGATCGCAGGGGCTGAAGGTTGGCGTCGGCGAGTGAAACAAGAACTCCACGTGCAGAGCACCGGACCGTGATGGTACCGACTTCGCGCACAATCCCCGGCAATACGCGGACATGAGACGAAAGAGAGCCGTCTGATGGAGTACCGCGGCCCCGTCGGAGGAATGGGGCAGCAGCCCGGGGAAGGGCGGGAGACGTCGCCCTCCGGCAAATCCATGACCTTCTGATGTGAGGCCGGTCAGCGGCTTCCATGTTGCCGGTTGCCTCTGGGCGGCCGCGTTGGATCGGCGAGCCGTACTCCGAGCTCGGCAGGATTCAAGAAGGTGGATCGCATCAGGTAACCACTGCGCAGAACGTTCTCGGAAGGAGGAGGAACATGAAAACACGAGTGTTGGCATTCGCAACTGTGCTGATCCTGGCTACAGGCGGCGGGATGGGCGGCGTGGCGGCGGCGGGTGCAGGGACGGCCGGCGGCCTCTGTGCGAACCCTCAGACAGTACAGGGGTTCACTACCTGCGCTGACATCGCAGCGGCCGAACGAGAGGGTGCGGTCGTCATCTACTCGCCCGATGTCGAGCAAGGGACGGCGAAGATGCTCGAGGCGTTCCACGCGCTCTTCCCGAAGATTGCAACGAATTACGTGCGGCTGCAGGCGGGTGCGCTCTATGCCAAGGTCCAGGCCGAGAGGCAGGCCCGCACCTACGTGGTGGACGTCCTCAACCTGTCCGACATCGGGCTCGCCTTCGACTTCCAGAAGCGGAATGGCTACCAGCAGTACATCTCGCCCGAGATGGCCGCGTACAAGCCCGACTTCAAGAGCCAGCCGGAGGGACTCTGGACCTGGGGGTCGATCAATACCTCGGGCATCGCTTACAACCCCAAGGTCGTTCCCCCCGCCCAGGCGCCGAAGAGCTGGGAGGATCTGCTGGATCCCAAGTGGAAGGGGGCCATGAGCGTGAAGACGTCGAACTCCGGGCTCCAGCACTTCACCTGGTACATGCTGAGGAAGGAGCTGGGGGCGGAGTTCTGGCAGAAGCTGGCGCAGCAGGAGCCGCGCGCCTTCGACTCGCAAGTGCAGCAATACGACCGCCTGGTCAATGGCCAGGACAAAGTGATGGAGTGCGCCCAGTACTCCGGCTTCCTGGATTTCAAGCAGAAGGGCGCGCCGCTGGAGTACGTGCTGCCGGCGCGCGGAGCGGTGGCCGGGCCGGAAGTGTGGGGCATCGTGGATAACGCCCCGCACCCGAACGCCGCCCGGCTGTTCCTGGATTGGTTCCTGTCGTCGGTGGGCCAGAAGCCGTTCATCGAAGCCCTCTTCATGCACGCGGCGCGGCCCGACGTGGCGCCCCCGCGGGGCGCCGAACCCCTCAGCAGCTTCAAGCTCCTCTACCCGACCGACTGGCCGGACTTCTTCGACAGCCGTTCCGCCTACCTCAAGCAGTGGGACGCCATGGTGGGCCGGCGCTGAGAGGGAGGTGGAAGCGATGTCTGCGCGTGCGGGGGGGCTTTCGACGCGACTCAAACGATGGTGGGAGCGGGTGGGGACCGTCCAGGGCATCACCACCGCGGCCGTCTTGATCGGCTGCGGTGCCCTGGTGCTCTACCCGGTGCTCTTCCTGATCGAGGAGTCGTTCAATACCGGCGACCCGATTGCCTTCCCCGCCGAGCAGTTTGGCTTCGACAACTACCTGGACCTCGTCCATGACGTGGGCGTCATGCGCAACACCGTGGTGGTGGCGGGCCTGGCGACGGCCATGGCCGTCACCTTCGGCTTCGTCCTCGCCTGGATCCTGTCGCGGACGGACGTTCCGGGCCGGCGGCTGCTCGAGCGGCTGATGGAGCTGCCCTACTACGTGACGCCGCTGGTGGGCGCCCTGGCCTGGAGCGTCCTGGCGGGACCGAAGAACGGCTTCCTCAACCAGCTCTGGCGCCTGCTGGGCGGCCAGGGAGATCTCTGCAACGTCCAGTCGGCCTTCGGCATTGCCTGGGTGATGGCCTTCTTCGAGGGGACGGTGGCCTTCATGATGATCTCGGCGGCCATGAAGTCCATGGACCCCGCCCTGGAAGAGAGCTCCCGTGTCCTGGGGGGCAGCAAGCTCCGGACCATGGTCCGGATCACGCTGCCCCTGGTCACGCCCGCCGTCCTGGGCGCCACCGTCTTCGTGTTCGCCGAGATGCTCGGCTCCTTCGCCGCGGCCCTCGTCCTGGGCATTCCCGCCCGGTACTATGTCATCACCACGGCGATCTACGAGTCGACCTTCTCCTATCCGCCCAACTACGCCAAGGCGTCGGCCATGGGGCTGGCGCTCTTCGCGGTGATGTTCGTCACACTCAGCTTCTACCGGCGGATCGTCACCCGCGGGGTCCACACCACCATTACTGGAAAGGCCTTCCGCCCGCGGGTCATGGTCATGGGACGCTGGTGGCGCTGGATGCTGGTTGGCGTGTGCTGGGCCTATGTCTTCGTGGCGGTGATCCTGCCGATGGGGGCGCTGCTCCTCACGTCGTTCCAGCGGTTTGCGACCGTGATTCTCCCGGACAGCGTCTTCACCCTGGCGAACTACCAGACGTCCCTGCGGATGGGCCCCGTCCGCTCGGCGCTCGCCAACAGCGTCGTCCTGGGCCTGGGCGTGGCGACCGTCGGGGTGGCGATCATCACGGTCCTGGTGTGGATCATCTACCGCTCGCACGCGCCGGGGCGGGGCGCCATCGAGTACTTGCTCATGTTCCCCCAGGCGGTTCCCCGCATGGTGTTCGGCCTGGGCCTGCTGTGGGCGTGGCTGAACCTTCCGGTGCCGATTTACGGCACGCTCTGGCTGCTGGCGCTCGCCTACTTTACGGTGCTCCTGCCGCTGGGCGTGCGCACGATGGGGGGCGTGGTCCTGCAGATCGATCGCAGCCTCGAAGAGTGCGCCCGGATGTGCGGCGCCTCCTGGGCCTACCAGCTGCGCACCGTGACGGTCCCCCTGCTGCGGCCGGGGATCGTGGCGACGTGGCTCCTGTTCTTCATGGCGAGCGTCCGGGAGCTGGGGGCTTCCATCTTCCTCATGGGCCCGCACAGCAAGGTCATCGCCCCCTCCATCGTGAGCTCGTGGATGACCTCGGGCACGGAACTCACGGCCGCCATGGCCATCATCCAGAGCGCGACCGTGCTGATCGCACTGGTCATCTTGCTTCGCAGCGTGCGCGGCATCTCAGGAGAATCCCCGTGGTAAACCTTTTCCGCACCTCCCAGGACGGCGGTGGAGCCTCCGCCGCCGCGCAGATGCAGACGGACGACGCCGCAGCCGGAAGGCGGGGCGGGCCGCCCGCCGCAGGAGAGAGCCCGCCCTGTATCGAGGTGGAAGATCTCGTCGTTCGCTACGGGGACACCGTGGCGGTCAACGGCGTGAGCTTCACCGTCCGGCGCGGCGAGCACCTGACGCTGCTAGGCCCCTCGGGCTGCGGCAAGACCACGACGCTCAGGGCGATCGCGGGGCTGGAGCCGCCGGAGAAAGGCAGCATCCGGATCGACGGGAAGCTGATGCATTCGAAGGCCGACGGCGTCGACGTACCGGCGGAGAAGCGCGGCATCTCCATGGTCTTTCAGTCGTACGCCGTGTGGCCGCACATGTCGGTCTTCGAGAACGTCGCGTATGGCCTGCGGGTGCGGCGGCTCGACTCCGCCACGGTGACGGAGAAGGTCGAGTGGGCGTTGGGCCTGGTGCACATGCAGGGCTACGGCCCGCGGTCGGCCTCCAAGCTCTCCGGCGGCCAGCAGCAGCGGGTGGCCCTGGCGCGCGCCATTGCCTTTTCGCCCACAGTCCTCCTGTTCGACGAGCCCCTCTCCAACCTCGACGCCAAGCTCCGGGCGGAGATGCGCGTCGAGTTGCGCGAGCTGCAGCAACGGCTGGGGGTCTCCTCGGTCTATGTCACCCACGACCAGGAGGAGGCGCTGGCCATCTCGGATCGCGTCGTGGTGATGAACGAGGGCCGCATCGTGCAGATCGGGACGCCGGAGGAGATCTACAACCGGCCCCGGAGCCGCTTCGTGGCCGACTTCGTTGGCTCGGCGAATCTGATCGCGGGCCGCGTCCGCGGGGACTCACCGGGGCCCGGCCCCGTTGTTTTCGAGATGACGGGTGGGGTGCTCCTGCAGGCCCACGCGCTGCACGCCCCGCGGGGGGACGAGACGCAGGTCGCGGTTCGCACTGCGTACATTACCCTCGGGGCCCCAGGCACGCTGGGCGGCGGCAACGCCGTGGCCGGGAGCATCCACCGGCGGCTGTTCCACGGCGACTTCATTCAGTACATCGTCGATTGGCCGGCCGGGCAACTGGTCATACGCCGGCCGCCGACCGACGTGTTTGAGGAGGGTGCCGCCGCCGTCATCTCCTTCGCCCCGGAGCACTGCATCCTCCTCGAGGCATGATGGACAGGGGGGCCCGCCAGGGCCATTTTCGGGGGCCAGGTATCCCGGCGGTTAGCGGTGTTCTTTCCCGCAGCCTCGGGGGCGAGGAGCCTGAGAAGGTGGAGAAGGATGTGACCGACCTTCATTCGCACGCGGCAAACGGAGAGATCCAGACGGCGGATGTCGTCGTGGTGGGTGGCGGCGGAGCGGGGCTGGCGGCAGCCGTGGCGGCGGCGAGGAGGGGGGTGCGGACGGTCCTGCTGGAGAAGGGTGCGCAGCTCGGCGGGACGACCCGTCTGTCGGTCGGCTCCTTCTCCGCCGCGGGGACGCGGCTGCAGCGCCGTGCCGGCATCGTGGACGATGCCGATGCGTTCCGGGCCGACATGGAGGCTTTCGTCGGCGACCTCGTTTCCCGCGATAACCCGGTGCTGCGCGCGGTGCTGGCGGCCGAGGCCGGCGTGACGCTGCAGTGGCTCGAAGATCTCGGCGTGATCTTCGCCGGGCCCTTCCCGGAGCCGCCGAACCGGGTGAGCCGGATGCACACTGTCATTCCCGGCTCCAGCATGTACATAAGAAAACTCGAGCGTGCGGCGGCGCGGGCCGGGGCGACCCTTTGCCTCGAGGCCGCTGCGGACGGACTGCTCACCAACGAGCGTGGGCGGGTGGTCGGCGTGACGTACCGGCGAGGCGACCGCTGCTGCCGACTGCTGGTGTCGCGTGGGGTCATTCTCGCGACCGGCGACTTCAGCGGTGACGCGGCGCTGCGCGCGCTTTTCCTAAGTGCGGCGGCGAGTGCCGCGATTCCGATCAACCCGGCCAACACCGGCGATGGCCATCAGCTCGCTCGGACCGTGGGCGCAGCGCTCTGCAACATGGATGTCATCTACGGACCCCAGCTGCGGTTCCCCCGCGCGCCACGGCCGGGGCTGGTGGATCGCCTGCCACCCTGGTCGTGGCTGGCGCGCCTCGGGGCCCTGTATCTGACTCGGGCACCCTCTTTTTTGCTGAAACCGCTTGTGACCTCGCTCTTGATCGCGCACATGTCTCCCTCGGATCGCTTGTTCCAGGAGGGGGCTATCTTGGTGGATAAGGAAGGGCGCCGCTTGGACGGTGAGTCCCCCGCCGTGGCGTTGACGCGTGCCCAGGACGCGACGGGCTTCATCGTGCTCGACTCGCGGATCGCGGACCGATTCAGCCGCTACCCCTACTTCATCTCCACGGCTCCGGGGATCGCCTATGCGTACTTCGACGATTACGCCTGGGGCAGGCCGGATCTCGTGCATCGCGGCGAGACGCCGGAGGCCTTGGCGGGAGTCATCGGCGCGCAGCCGGATCGCCTCCGGGCTGCAGTCGAAAAGCTCAACGGGAGACCGCTCTTCGCTATGGGGCCTGTCCAGGCTATGCTGACGGTGACCGAGGGCGGGCTGGCCGTGGATGGGTTTTGTCGGGTGCTGGACGAGAGCGGGTCCCCCGTGCCCGGGCTCTACGCCGCCGGCAGCGCCGCCCAGGGCGGCATGCTGCTCAAGGGACATGGCCTACACATCGCCTGGGCGATGACCTCGGGTCGGATCGCGGGAGCGATGGCGGCGCGCCAGCAGCCGATCCCGTTGGGTGATGCTCTGGGTGATGGCTGCATCAGCGACGGCCGGCACGAAGCCCGGGCCGCCTAGAGGATTCACGCTGGACCATCAGGAGGAATCCCTGTGAGCCCTGAGGCGAAAGTCGTTGCCGTGACCGGCTCAGCCAGCGGGATCGGCTACGAGACGGCGCGGCAACTTGCCGCCTCGGGTGCCCACGTTGCCCTGCTCGATGTTGACTCGCCCGCGCTGGCCGTCGCCGAGCGGACGATCCCGCACGCTGAAGGCCAGCTCATGAGCATCGCTGTCGACACGGCCGAGACGTTGCAGATGGAAAGCGCCGTGCAGGCCATCACGGCGCGGTTCGGCCGACTCGACGGACTCGTTGCCAACGCGGGCGTTCGCATGCGGTCGATCCGAGTCACCGAACTCGAGGACGACGTCTGGGACCGCCTCATGCGGGTGAACCTGCGCGGAGTTTTCGTCGCGTGCCGCGCGGGCGCGCGGCCGATGATCGCCGCCAAAGGGGGCGCCATCGTCGCCGTGGCATCGCTTTCCGGGTTTGCGCCCCGGATCGGCCAGAGCGCCTACTGCGTCAGCAAGGCGGGAGTGATCCAGTTGGCCCGCACGCTGGCCCTCGAACTTGCGGAGCACCGCATCCGGGTGAACGCTGTGTGTCCCGGCACCGTGAACACCGCCATCCTCAAGCAGGCACAGGCCCAGGACGGGCCCCAGGTCCTCCAGGACCGGATTTACGGCTCCACGACGCACTTCCGGCCCGGGATACCGCTGAGGCAGATCGCCGAGCCGGAGGACATCGCGGCGACAATCCTGTTCTTGCTGTCGCCGGCGGCGCGGCACATCACTGGCCAAACGATTTTCGTGGATGGCGGCGAATCCATCGTCTAACCGGCGGTCGCCGGGCGCGATCGCCTCGCAGAAGCTAGCGGAGCGAAGGAGGGAATCACCATGGCCGTTCTGAACTTTGACAGCGTCGTTCCAGCCTGCGTCACGCCGTTTAGGGAAGACACCGAGGTGGATTTCCAGCGCCTGGCGGCGCATGGTCGCTGGCTCGCCTCCATCGAGGGCATCACCGGCATCGTATGCAACGGACATGCGGGCGAAGGGCTGGCGATGAGCGAGGATGAGCGGACGGAGGTCATCCGCTGTCTCGTGGCCGCGGTGGGCGACAGGCTGCCGATAATTGCAGGCATCGTGAGCGAGGGCACGAGGGTGGCGGCAGCCGAAGCGAAGCGTGCCGCCAAGGCGGGGGCGAGCGGGCTCCTTGTCTACCCCTCTCATAGCTGGCTGCGCTTTGGGTATCAGAAGGGAGCGCCGCAGGACAGGTACCGCGCCATCGCCGAGGCCTCTGGGCTGCCCCTGGTCCTGTTCCTGTACCCGGAGGCCACCAAGGCCACCTACGATCTCGATACCCTGCTCGATCTGTGCGCCAATCCCGCGGTCGCCGCCATCAAGGATGGGGTGCGGAACATGTCCCGCTGGGACACCGAGACACCCGTCATCCGACAGGCGTTTCCTCGCATCAAGATCTTGACCTGCCAGGACGAGTACCTCCTGCATACCATGTGGGAGTCGGACGGTGCAATTGTCGGCTACGCGGCGGCCGCACCGGAGTTGATGGTCGAACTCTTGCGCGCTGCCAAGGCCCACGGCTACGACGCGGCGAAGCGTGTCTACGATCGGACCCTGCGTCTCACGAGCGCCCTCTACCACATCGAGCCCCATGTGGCCGCGACGGTCGCGCTCAAGACGGCGCTGGTGTTGCGCGGGCTGCTGCCCAGCGCTGTCGTGCGTTCGCCACTGATGCCGCTCACCGCCGCGCAGACGGCAAAGATTCGGGTGGGCTTGGAGGCGGCAGGGATACCAGTGGCGGTGCCGGTCGCGGCGTGAGGGCGCAGGATGGACTCGCCATCTCCCCCATGCGGGATGGCCACTCGCTGACGCAAGTCCCGTGAGAGTCCCGGGCTGGATATCGTGTGTGCCGCCTATATGGTCAAGGTGTGCCGGTGCGGCGTGTTTCTCTGCCTTTTCAGGCTTCAGTTCGGCCTGCCTGCTGATCAAGGGCTACTTTTTCATGAGGGGAAGCCGAGCGGCGGAGGAGGCAAGGAATTCATCCGCTGGACGATGGATGCCAACCGGCACGTCAAGCGCCTCCAGACTGTGCCCGGTCACCTGGCCCCCACGCTGACAGACGTCGCCAAATCGGAGAAGTCCCTTCGCCACCCACCGATCGAGGCCAACCTCCCCGTCCAGTGGGTCCGGGAGGAGGATGTGTGAGGGTGCTATGACAACCGTGAGCGTGCACGAGACGGATGTGGTGGTGGTCGGGGGAGGCGGCGCCGCACTGCGGGCGGCATTTGAGGCGCGGCAGGCGGGCGCCCGAGTCCTCGTGGTGACAAAGGGGCGGCTAGGCGCAACGGGTGCCACGTCATTCGGTGTGGCCTCCCTTGCGGGCTTTGCCGTTCCGGACGGCGCGGGAGATCCCTCGGACAATCCGGACGTCCACTTCGAGGACATCATGCGCAACGGGGCCGGGTGCGCAGACCCGAAGCTCGTCCGCATCCTGGTGAACGAGGCGCAGGCAGCGGCCACGGCCCTGCAATCCTGGGGTGTCGAGTTCATGAAGGGGCCGGATGGAAAGGTTCTGGTGGCGATGGGCGATTTCGCCTCGAAGCCGCGGAACCGGAAGATCCACGGGCACGGGCGGCCCATCGTGTTGGCGTTGAAGAATGCCTGCGCAGATGCCGGCGTGGTCGTCATGGAAAACACCGTGGTCTTCGACCTGATCCGGGACGAATCGGGATGTCGCGGCCTCCTCGCCGTCGATTTGAGCGGGGGGCTGCATGCGGTCGCGGCAGGCGCGACGGTCTTCGGGACCGGCGGGGCCGGGCAGCTCTTTGAGTACAGCCTGTCGCCCCCAGACGTCACCGGCGATGGCTACGCGCTGGCATACCGAGCGGGGGCGGAACTCGCCAACATGGAATTCATGCAGGCGGGTTTCGGCCTCATCCATCCCTTCACGAACATCATCATGGCCTGGTTCTGGCTTTTGGGCCCGAAGCTGACCAACCGCATAGGCGAAGAATTCCTGGACCGGTACCTGTCTCCCGGGATGGATCGTGAGACCTGTTTCCGAGCCAAGGTGAGGCATTACCCGTTCAGCAGCGAGGACCCATCGCGGTATCTGGAGATTGCAGCGAAGCAAGAGATCGAGGCGGGCCGCGGGACGGAGAGGCGGGGCATCTTCCTGGACCTCCGCCAGGTGAATGAAGCCGAGCGCATCCCGCCTGGCACCGACATCGCCGCCATGTGGCCGGTCTCCAAGGAGTGGTTCAAGTCAAAAGGGGTTGACGTCATGAGTCGCCCCCTCGAGCTTGGCCTCTTCGGGCACGCCATCAATGGCGGGCTCCGGATCGACGAGAACGCCCAGAGCACCATCCCCGGCCTGTATGCGGCAGGCGAAGCGTCTGCCGGCCCGTACGGGGCCGATCGCCTGGGCGGCAATATGCTGCTGAATTGCCAGGTATTCGGGGCTCGCGCTGGACGCCACGCCGCGCAGTCGGCGCGTGGCAGACACCCGGGAATCCTGGAGGCGAGTCAGCGCGACTTCGCCGGAGAGATCAAGTCGCTGCTGGGTCGTACAGGTAGCCGCAGCGTGACCGAGGTCAAGCGGGAGATCAAGAAGATCATGAGCCGCCACGTCTTGGTGATCCGGAGCGGACCAGGTCTGGAGGCCTGCCTGGAACGGTTGCAGGCAATTCGGGAGGAGCTTGTGCCAACCATTGCGATCAAGACAGCCAAGGATCTTATCGGATTCCTCGAGATCAGGAACCTGTTGGAGGCGGGGGAACTAATGACCCGCGCGGCTCTCATGCGGACCGAGACCCGCGGTGGCCACTTCCGGGAGGACTTCCCCGAACGCGACGATGAGGCATGGGCCTGCCCCATCTTCATTCGGTGTGAGGAAGGCAAGGCGTGCCTGAGCAAAGGGCGCCTCGCATGACCCAAGAAGAGAGCGTAGTGGTGGTTGAGATAACCGACGGCGTGGCGACGCTTACCCTGAATCGCCCGGCGGTCCTGAACGCCCTCGATGATGTCACCTACCGAGAATTGGAAACGGCCCTGGATGATCTGGAGAGCCGGGATGAGCTTCGAGCGCTGGTCTTGACTGGAGCGGGTGGGCGGGCCTTCAGTGCCGGAGCAGACCTCACCTACATGCGAGCCCTGAATGGGGAGTCGCGACAAGAGTTCATCCTGCTCACACACCGTGTCACAAACCGGTTGGCGTACTTCCTGCGGCCGACCGTTGCGGCCATCCGAGGTTATGCGCTCGGAGGCGGCTTCGAGCTTGCCATGGCCTGCGACCTCCGGGTTGCCGGCGTGGATACACAGTTCGGCCTGCCGGAGATCACCCTCGGGAGCATTCCAGGCTCCGGGGGGGTCCAGCGACTGCCGCTCTTGGTGGGGCCAACCCGGGCAAAGGAGCTCATCCTGACCGGGCGTCGTCTCTCCGCCGAGGAATCGCTGGCATGGGGGCTCGTCAATCAGGTGGTTCCCTCTGACCGGGTCCTGGAAACCGCCACGGAGCTGGCCCGGACGATCGCGCGGCACAACCCGGTGGCGGTTGAGTACGCGAAGATGGCCCTCCAGCTTGGACGCCTCAGCGATTGGGGATTGGCTGCCCGCTATCACAGCCTGACGTCCTGGGCCTGTCAGCAGACGCCCCACTACCGGTCGCAGACGGCGCGTTTCGCGAAGGAGACAGAAGAGGAGCCGCGGCCATGAGGGCGGTGGGAGGATCGAAATGCACACCGGTGCACAGTTCCTCAGTGCGGACGAGGCAGTCCGGCTGATCCCGAATGGAGCTACCGTAACCATTGGTGGAACCGGGGCGGTTCTAGAGCCAGACTTGGTGTTGGCCGCCCTGGAGCGGAGATTCCTTGAGACGGGTGAGCCGCGCGACTTAGTCAGCATCAACCCCATGTGTCCCAGCGATCGGCCGGGAGAGGGGGGCCTCAACGTGTTGGCGCATGACGGGATGCTCCGACGGATCATCGGAGGAAGCTACCTGGCACGGCGCCATCCGGGTCTCATCCAAATGATCGTGGAGAACCGAGTCGAGGCGTACAACCTGCCAATGGGGACTCTGGTCCAGTGGTTTACCGCGGTGGGAGCGGGCAAGCCCGGAGTCCTTACGCAAATCGGGATCGGCTCCTTCGTGGATCCACGAGTGGAAGGGGGACGCCTGAACGCCAGGACCACCGAGAACCTGGCTGAGGTGCTGACCCTGCGGGGGCAGGAGTACCTGTTTTATCCCACGTTCCCCGTGGACGTGGCTATCATCCGCGGAACCACGGCGGATGAGTACGGCAACATCAGCATGGAGGAGGAGCCCAACACGCTCGGGATGGCCGACATTGCCATGGCGGCCCGGAATAGCGGGGGGAAGGTCATCGCCCAGGTCAAGCGCGTGGGAAAGCGCGGCACACTCGATCCCCGCCTGGTGCGGATCCCGGCACCCCTCGTGGATGTCGTGGTGGTGAACCCTTACCAGACGCAACTGACGCCCACGACGATCGATGTCCGTGGCGGGTATAACCCGGCCCTGTGCGGCGACACGCGGGTCCCGCTCGATTCCATTCCGCCGCTGCCGTTGGACGGGAAGAAGGTGATCCTCCGAAGGGCCGCTCGCGAGCTTCGGCGAGGAGATGTCGTCAACCTGGGAGCAGGGTTGGCCACGGAACTGCCCGTCGTGGCATTGGAAGAGGGGATCCTGGAGCAGGTGACCTTCACGAACGAGCATGGGATCTTCGGCGGGCTCATGGGCACGGCCATCGGGACGACGTTTGTCGTCGCGCTGAATGCCGAGGCCATCATGGACTCGACATTCCAGTTCAACTTCTACGATGGAGGCGGCCTCGACATCACCTTTCTTGGCGTTGGCCAGCTTGATGCGGCTGGGAACAACAACGTCAGCCGCTTCGGCGCGGACATCCCCGGCTGCGGAGGATTCCACAACATCACGGACCGCGCCCGCCGCATCGTATTCTGTACCTTCTTCACCGCCGGTGGCCTCGAAGTCGAGGTCGCGGATGGGCAGCTCAAGATCCTGCGCGAAGGGAAGCATCCTAAGCTGGTGGAGCGCGTCGAGCAGTTAACCTTTAATGCGGCCCGCGCTTTCGCGAAGGGGCAGCAGGTGCTGTACGTCACGGAGCGGGCGGTGTTTCGGTTGACGGCGGATGGGCTCACCTTGGTGGAGGTGGCGCCGGGAGTGGATGTGGACCGAGACATCCAAGCGCGCATGAAGTGCCCGCTCCGGATTGCCCCGGATGTCCGCTCGATGGAGCCGGCGCTCTTCCGGCCAGAGCTGCTGGGGTTGGCGAAGCGCATGTGAGGAGGGAAGGCCATGCCCGAGCCCTTAGTCCAAGGGAAATACTACGAGGATTTCGTCGTGGGGGAGGAGATGCTGTCCGCCGGGCGGACAGTGGGCGAAGGGACGATCGATCTTTTCGCCGGCCTGACCGGCGACTTCAGTCAAGTCCACACTGATGCCGAAATGATGCAGGAGAGCGAGTTCGGAGAGCGGATCGGCCACGGAATCCTGGCGCTCGGAATCATGCAGGGGCTGATGTGGCGAACGGCATATACCCAGGGAACCGGCATCGCCACCATCGGATGGGATAAGCTGAAGTTCACATCGCCCCTGAAGATCGGAGACACCGTCCGGGCCTACTGGAGGATCAAAGACAAGCGGGTGAGCAAGAGCCGCCCCCACCTCGGCATCGTCGTCGAGGAGTGCCGATTGGTGAATCAACGAAAAGAGATTGTCGTAACGGGCGAACACGTCCTCATGGTGCGCCGACGCCCGGGTTCGAGCGCGAGCCAGGGATAGACCTATGGTTGAGGGAGTGACCGTCGAGCTCTTGGCGCCGCGGCTGGGTCCCCACACCCGCCGGCCAGCCCTGAGGCGGGCGGAGAGGAGCGGTACTCCACATGGAAGGGTTTGAGCACCTCCAGATTTCCACGGCCGATGGGGTGGCAACGGTCGTGCTGAATCGTCCGCGAGTCTTGAATGCGCTGACGTCGCAGACCTTCCGCGAGTTGATCCGAGGGGTGAGTGGTCTCGAGGCTGACCCCCGGGTGCGCGTCCTGCTCCTCACGGGCGCAGGAAGCCGGGCTTTCTGTGCCGGATCTGACCTCCATGAAACGGGACAGATGGATGGGGAGGGCATTCGTCGGTTCGTGCTCTTGGATTTCCGCTGCAAGGCGCGGATCGCACAATGCCACAAACCGACCATCGCCGCCATTCGGGGGTACGCCCTGGGGGGCGGTCTGGAGCTTGCGTTGGCGTGCGACGTCAGGTTCGCCGCGACCGATGCCGTTCTGGGCCTACCGGAAATCAACCTTGGCACTGTGGTCGGCTCGGGAGGGATCCAGCGGCTCCCGACCGTTATCGGGCGAGGCCTAGCCGCGGACCTGCTTTTTACGGGTCGGAGAATCGGTGCGCAGGAGGCCTGGCGGATCGGTCTCGTGAACTACGTTGTTGAGCCGGAAGAGTTGCTCGAGAAGGCCACGGCGTATGCTCGGGACCTCGCCCGGAAGAGCCCTGTCGCCCTGCAGGGGACCAAGACAGCCATGCAGAGTGAAGGGGGGATGCTGCCCGTCGGCTTGGAGGCCGCGTACCACAGCCTCTTGGCACAAGCCTGTCGGGTGGGCGGGGAGTACCGGAAGCGGGTGGACGAATTCCTGGGGCGAGGGGAAACCAGGTGAAGATTGCCGATGTCCGGGTGCACGTGTTCTCGACACAAGAAAGGCCATCGCCAGACTGCGGGAGGAGGCGCCTCTGCCCGAGATCGCTGGGGTGTTCACGGCGAGGAGAACCAGGATGAGGGAGGGGCTGGGCTACCTGTTCGATCGCGCCCTAACGACCACACCGGATAAGGTCGCGGTGATTCAGGATGAGATCCTCCTGACGTTCCGAGAGCTTGATCGGCGAGCGAACCGGGTCGGCTGGGCGCTCCGGCGGACCGACATCGGGCGGGCTGATCGTGTCGCACTCCTCTTCGACAATGACTACAGATTCTTGGAGTGTTACTTCAGCGTCCTCCGGATCGGCGCCGTTGTCGTCCCCGTCAATCACCGTCTCTCGAATGAGGCGGCGGCCTACGTTCTGGACCATTCCGATGCGCGGATTCTCGTGTGTTCACCGAATCAGGTCAATAGGGCAGTCGGCCTCCGGCGGCAGGTACCCGGCCTGCAGCGGGTCATCGGCCTGGATCGGACCGGTCCGGGCGTAACCGCCTATGAGGCGTGGACCGGCGAAGCTTCGGGTGATGCCTCGAACATCCACGTCTCGGAAGAGGACATCGCCATTCAAGCCTACACCGCCGGGTCAACGGGGAAGGCGAAGGGGTGCCTGCTGAGTCACAGGGGGCAGTTGTGGAATCTCGACTCGGTCCTCTCTCTCTTGAATCTCACGTCTGAGGATCGGGCGGTCGTTGCGACCCCTGTTGGTCACAAGAACGCGACGATGAGCATCAAACGATTCCTGCGTGTCGGCGGATCGGTCGTCATCTTGCGGGCCTTCGATTCAGAGGCTTACCTCAGGGCGATCGACCGGAATCAGGTGACGTGCGCTACGGGTGTTCCGGCGATGTATCAGATGCTCGTGGCGCGGAAGGAGCTGTTTTCGCGGTACGATACCCGCTCGGTCCGGATCTGTTTCGCAGCCTCCGCTCAGGTGCCATACGGATTACAGGAAACCATGCGCACCCGTTTTCCGAACGCTCGGATGCAGGAGATCTACGGCGCCACAGAGGCGGGCTTCCTCGTTCAACCACCGGACGGCTCTTCGGGCCTCGTTCCAGTGCCGGGCGCCGAGGTGCGGATCGTGCGCGAAGACGGTAGTGAGTGTTCCGTTGAGGAGGTGGGGGAGATTATCTTCCGAAATCCCGGTGTGGCACGCGGGTATTACAAGAAGTCTGAGGTCACGGGAGAACGAATCCGGGACGGCTGGTATCATACCGGGGACTTGGTCCGGCGAACGGAGGAAGGCCGGTACTTTGTCGTGGGGCGCAAAGACGACATGATCATCACGGGAGGGGAGAATGTTTACCCCAAAGAGATAGAAGACATTCTCCTGCGCCACTCAAAGGTCGCGAATGCCTGTGTGGTCCCGGTCTCGCATTCCATCAAGGGCCAAGTGCCCGTGGCCTTTGTTGTATTGCGTGAGGCCGATGTCGCAACGGAGTCGGAAATCAAGGAGTTTTACTTTGCCCATGGGGCCGCCTACACGCACCCCCGGAGGGTGTTTTTTGTCAAGGAGCTTCCCTTGTCCGCCCCAGGGAAGATCGATCGAAATGCCTTGCGGGCCAAGGCGGAATTGGCGGTGAGGGAAAGCTCTTAGGCTTGAAGCAGCACCGCAGGCGGTCGCTGGCTGCCCCATGTCGTCTGTAGGCATCCCAATACGGGATGGACACGTCGGTGGAGTCGTCGTGCGCGGAGGCTCGTGATCTGTTGAACCCAAACGATCCGGCATTTGCGTCCTTGTCCTAACGCCAACATCAGGAGGGAACCGATGGAGACCGCCCGCTTCTCTGGAATCATACCACCCGTGCTCACCCCTTTGACCCCCGAGGAGGGGGTGGACCGCCCTGCGGTGAAGCGGTTTGTGGATTTTCTCATCTCGGGCGGTGTCCACGGCCTGTTCATCCTGGGCAGCATGGGGGAGGGGCCCTACCTCCGGCCGGCGGTTCGTCAGGAAATGGCCGAGGCCACGGTGGAGGCCGCGGCCGCCCGCGTACCGGTCATCGCGGGTGTGCTCGAATCTAGCACGGCCCGCGTGCTGGAGGAGATGCGGCGCCTTGCCCTCCCTGGAGTGGCCGCGTACGTGGTGACTACCCCCTATTACTACGGGGGATTCAGCGTTGGCGAGTTGCAGGAGCATTTTCGCCGCGTGGCAGGGGCCACGGATCGGCCGATCCTCGCCTATAACATCCCGCAGAATACCCATGTCACGATGAAGGCCGAGCTCATGCTGCAGCTCGCCGAGCTGCAGCAGGTCATCGGGGTCAAAGACAGTTCGGGGGATTGGTTCGAAGTCCAGCTCCTCCTCCGCCAGCGGCGCCGGGGATTCCTGGTGTTTCAGGGGAATCAGATCTACGCGGGCGTGAGTCTCCTCGCGGGCGCGGATGGGTTGGTGCCGGGCCACGCAAACGTCTGTCCGGACCTCTTGGTGGGGATGTACGAGGCCGCGCAGCGCAAGGATGCGGCTGCTGTCTGGACGCGGCAGGATCGGTTGAACGAACTGCTGCGTCTACGCGGCCGGGCTCCCATTCACACGTACAAGGTCCTTGCCCAGGCGATGGGGTTGATGGGCGACACGATCGCGGCGCCCCTCCCGCGCCTGGGGGCGGACGAGAAGCGGCAATGCCTGGCGGCCCATGCGGCAATCGGTCTGGCCCTCACCGTTCGAAAGTGACCCTCTCATGCGGATCCCGGAGGAAGAGACAACTGCCACGATCGCGGCCGTCCACTGGCTACGATCCTGGGGGTGGACAGCGGCCCCCAATTCCGCCCTTGGGCGCTTCGGCAGGCCGGGTACGTGCTGCGTGTGTGCCGTGGACTGTCGCCAGATCGGAGGCGCGATATGCGAATCACAGACGTGACCCTGACCCTCTTCGCCTGGGATGACCTCCCCACGGTCGAGTATAGTCCACACAACCCGCGCATCTCGGAGAGCAGCCAGCTCGGGCTTGTTACTGTTTCGACCGACCAAGGGGTGGAGGGACACGCCTTCCTCGGGTCCGCCATGCGGAGCGCCGAGCTGGATGCGCTGTCGCTGATCCGTTCACTGAAGCCGATGGTGCTGGGCGAGGACCCGCTGGACCGCGAGCGCCTGTACGGTCGGCTGTGGAAGCGCCACCGGTCAACCACGCTCCGCTGCATCGGCGCGGTGGATGTCGCCCTCTGGGACATTGCGGGCAAGGTGGCAGGCCTTCCCCTCTACAAACTCATGGGCGCGCACCGCACAAGCATCCCCGCCTATGCGAGTTCACCCGGACTTGGTTCCGTCGAGGCGTATGTCGCGCAGGCGCTGGAAGTGAAGGCTCAAGGTTTCGCGGCCTACAAGATCCATCCGCCGACCCGTTGGGAGGAGGACATCCGGCTCTGCGAAGCCGTGCGGAAGGCGGTGGGCGACGACTCCCGGCTGATGCTCGATTCGATGTGGGCCTACACCTACGACCAGGCGCTCCGGGTCGGTCGCGCCATCGAGGCGCTCGATTACTACTGGTACGAAGACCCGCTGGCCGAGGACGACATCTACAACTGCATCAAACTCAAGCAGAAACTCCACATCCCAATTATGGCAACCGAATACTCCCCGGGTGGGTTCCACTCGTATGCAATTTGGGTGAGCAGTGGCGCGACCGACTACCTCCGGGGCGACGTGGCAGTCAAGGGCGGCATCACGGCATGCCTCAAGGGGGCGCATCTGGCAGAAGCCTTCCAGATGAATTTCGAGATCCACCACGGCGGCAACTCCCTCAATAACGTCGCCAACCTGCACCTCGCGCTCGCCATCCCGAACACCGAGTACTTCGAGGTTCTCCTGCCGGACCAGGCGCAGAAATACGGCCTCGCGGAAGATCTTAAGGTCGACACGAAGGGCTTGGTGCACGCGATCGACCAACCTGGCCTAGGCGCTGCGATCGACTTCGAACTAATCCGGCAGAAGACCATCGCCGTTCTCTCTTGAGCCGGCTGGGATAAGACTAGCTCTCCCAGTGTACGTCAGTTCGCTGGGCAATCTGGCAAATCAAGGCCTTTGAAGAGATCACGTTCAAAAAAACGGCAGGCGAATCACTCGCAAGTTGCGGCTTGTAAGCAATTGATTTCACGCGGCTGGATGTTTGGTATGGGTACGATTATTTCCGAATCTTGAGGTGACCCGAAATCGTTAGCGATGAGTCCCCCAACTCAGGGGTTTCATGAATGGTGAAAGAAGTCTTCGCCGACATCTACCGGATGGAAATACCCCTCCCCCGGAACCCTCTCCGGGCCATCAACTCCTACGTGGTCCGGGGCCGCGACCGGTGTCTCGTGATCGATACCGGCATGAACCGGCCCGAATGCATCGAGGTCATGCGGGCGTCGCTGAAGGCGCTGGCTATTGACCTCGACCGCACGGATTTCTTCATCACACACTGCCATGCGGATCACACCGGTCTCGTGTCAGAGCTCCAGGCCGGGGCGGCAACGGTCTTCCTCAACCCGGCGGATGCCGCCGTCATCCTCAATCCGACCATCTGGGTCGAGATGGCGGGGGCGGCGCGCGCCCACGGCTTTCCGGATCCCGACACCGCCGTGGCGAAGCACCCCGGGCGGAGGTATCTTTTCCGCGGACACTCCGAGTTCGCCGCTCTCCGGGAAGGGGACACCCTGCCCGTCGGGCCATATGCCTTTCGCTGTGTCGAGACGTCGGGGCACACCCCCGGCCACATGTGCCTCCATGAGCCGGAGGCCCGGATCCTTTTTTCGGGCGATCACATCCTCGACACCATTACCCCCAACATCTCCGGGTGCTGCTGTGGAGCCGACCCGCTCGGGGAGTTTCTCGAGAGCCTGGATAAAATCGCCGCCCACGACGTCAGGCTGATCCTGCCGGGCCATCGGAATCTCATCCCGGATCCTCGTCGGCGGATCGGGGAGCTCAAGGAGCACCATCTGGTCCGGATGCAGGAAGTCCTCACCGTCCTTGCCCGAGAAGAACAAACCGCCTATCAGGTCGCTTCGCGGATGACCTGGAACATCAACTGCGCCCGCTGGGAGGATTTCCCGGTTCCACAGAAATGGTTTGCCACCGGCGAGGCCTTCTTGCATCTCCTTCATCTGGAGCGAACCGGAAGAATCAAAGGGAACTGGAGGGAGGGGAAGGGCCCTCTTTCGCTGTAGTTGGGGTTACTTCAAGATTCGGAGTTGTGCTCTGTAGAGCATAATAAGCTGTAGATGACCTTCCCCCCGAAAATCGGTCCACAAGTAATGAATGTAAGATAGGACCGACTTTCACCAAGGAGGAAGGCCATGCCGAAGACAGGTTATCGTCCCGAACAGATCGTTGGGAAACTGCGGGAAGCCGATGTCCTGCTGAGCCAAGGGAAGAAGGTCGCCGAGGTCGTCAAAGCCTTGGGGGTGAGCGACGTCACCTACTACCGCTGGCGGCAGGAATACGGCGGCATGACAGTCTCGCAGGCGAAGCGGCTCAAGGAGCTGGAGCGGGAGAACACGCAGCTGCGGAAGGCCGTCGCAGACCTCACCCTGGACAAGATGATCCTGAAGGAGGCGGCCCAGGGAAACTTCTGAGCCCCTCCCGCCGCCGGGCGTGCGTGCAGGCGGTGTGCGAGGGGCTGGGGGTCTCGGAGCGGCGCGCCCGCCAGGTCCTCGGGCAGCACCGATCAACTCAGCGACATATGGTCCGGCCTCGAGCGGACGAGGAGCCGCTCACGGCAGCCATCGTCGAGTTGGCGAGCCGGTACGGGCGCTACGGGTACCGCCGGATCACGGCGCTGCTCCGCCAGGCGGGCTGGCGCGTCAACGCGAAGCGGGTGGAGCGGCTCTGGCGACAGAAAGGGCTGAAGGTGCCGGCCCGCCAGCCGAAGCGGGGCCGGCTGTGGCCCAATGATGGGTCGGGCGTGCGGCTCCGGCCCCAACATCGCAATCACGTCTGGACCTACGACTTCATGACCGAGCGCACGCACGAGGGCAAGGCGTTCCGGCTCCTGACGGTCCTGGACGAGTTCAGGCGGGAGTGCTTAGCGATCGGGGTCGGCCGCACGCTCACGTCGGATGATGTGCTGGCGACCTTGGCAGAGTTGTTTGTGGCGCGCGGGGTGCCCGCCCACCTCCGGTCCGATAACGGCTCGGAGCTGTGCGCCAAGGTCGTGCGAGAGTGGCTGGGCCGGCTCGGGGTGTGGACGCTGTTCATCGAGCCAGGCAGCCCCTGGGAGAACGGGTACAACGAGTCGTTCAACGGCAAGCTGCGGGAGCCGCGCTATTACCCGATCCTGCTCACCCTGGTGAGCACGGGCATCCGGTTGGGAGAATGCCTCGGCCTGCAAATGCGGGACGTGGATCTTGAGCACGGCTGGCTCGCCGTTCGCCGCAGCCTGCGGAAGTACCAGGAGAGCAGCCCCAAGAGCGGGAAGGGGCGGACAGTGTACCTCCCCCACGCGACGGTGGAGCTGATTCGGAGGTGGCTGGACGTCATCCGGACCGAGGCGGCCGTGCGAGGAGAGGCCCCGCATTGGCTGTTCCCGAGCCAGACCGGCCACTGTCTGGACGGCTGCCACGTGCGCGATGGCTTCCGGCGTGTCCTCAAGGCGGCTGGGATCACTCGGCGCATCGGACTCCATGACCTCCGTCACACCTACGCCAGCCTGGCGATGCAGCGGGGAGTGGACATCCTCCTGATAAGCCGGCAAATGGGGCATGGATCGGTAGCGATTACAGACAGGGTGTACGGGCATCTGAAACCCGAGGCAACCCGAGAGGTGGCCACGGCCTGGGAAGCCATTCTCGGGCGCGTTCGACGCAACCCCCGCGCAACTCCTGCCGACATCCCCGCCTAAGTCCGCGCGACTACGCCAGGGCTGTCAAATGGAAAACGGTCAAAGGTACAAGCGGGAGGCCGCAGCTAGGTGTGGCGCCGTGCTCCGGCCGTCCAGACAAATGCCCATCATACCGCGGAGTGACGCACATTCGGCTTGACACGTCCAGCCCGCCTTGGTAGATTCCTCGCGCTTGGGAGACGAAGGGGCGGCCGTCGCGCACGCTCTGCAGGCCTAGGCGCGAAATTTTCCGTCGACCGAACGCGCATCGGTCGGGGCTCTTTATTCCCCCGCACGGGGTTACTCGCCTTTCATTCTTTTTTCCCTGCCACGAGGGGATCCGTCAAGGAGGTTGGCATCGTGAGCGAAGCTAGCATTGTGCTTCCGACTTTCGGGCCGAACGAGTGGGCCATCCTCTGGTTCGTCCTGGGCTCAGCCTTTGTGGCCCTGGGCTACGGTCTGTACCTGGTGTTCGAGACGATCAAGGCCGATCCAGGCAGCAAGGAAATGCAGGAGGTCGCCGCGGCCATCGAGGAAGGGGCCTTCGCCTACCTGGCCCGCCAGGTCAAGACGATGATCTGGTTCGTCGTCGCCATCACCATCGGCCTCTTTTTCATGTATCGGGGCCTCTACGAGGGTCTGGTGCTGCCTTTCGGGGTCTCGCTGGCCTTCTTCATGGGGGTCGCCGCCTCCTACGGCGCCGGGTATGTGGGCATGTGGCTGGCCGTCAAGGGGAACGTGCGAACCGCCGCCGCCGCCCTGAAGAGCTTCAAGACATCGTTGGAGATCGCCTTCCGGGCCGGCACCGTCTCCGGCATGTTCACCGTCGGCCTGGGGCTCTTGGGCGCGACGATTATCTTCCTACTGTTCAGAGAGAATGCCATGAAGATCCTGATCGGCTTCGGCTTCGGCGGAAGCCTGGCGGCCCTCTTCATGCGCATTGGCGGCGGGATCTACACTAAGGCCGCCGACGTGGGCGCGGACCTGGTGGGCAAGGTGGAGAAGGGTATTCCCGAGGATGATCCTCGGAACGCCGCCACCATCGCCGACAATGTCGGGGACAACGTGGGGGACTGCGCCGGGATGGCCGCCGACGTGTTCGAGTCCTACGAGGTCACGCTGGTGGCGGCCATCATCCTGGGCGCTGGCGCCATGCTGGACAAGGACTTCGTCCAGGCCTTCGGCGGCCAAGCCACCGCCCTGAAGGTCACCCTGGCCCTGGTCATCTATCCCCTGCTCATTCGGGCCGTGGGCATCTTCGGATCCATCATCGGAACCTGGGCGGTCCGGGGGAAGGACGACCCGGCCATGAACCCCATGAAGCCGATCAACGTGGGATACTGGGTGGCGGCCCTCACCTCCATCGCCGGATTTTTCATCGTGAGCAAATGGTATCTCGGCGACATCACTGCCTCGAAATACCATTCCGAGGCGTTTCCGTTCTGGCTGCGGGTGGCCCTCGCCAATACTATGGGCATCGGTTTGGCCCTGGTGATCCAGTGGCTGACCGAATACTTCACGTCCACCGAGAAGAAGCCCGTCATCGAGATCGCCCACGCCAGCAAGACGGGTCCAGCCACGCTACTCCTCACCGGATTTGCCTCGGGCCTGGAGTCCAGCGTCTGGGCTATCCTGGCCATCGTCGCCACGATCTTCGGCTCATACAGCATCTTCGGCGGGAGCTTCTCCCTCTCGGCCTACGGCATCGCCCTGGCCGGCCTGGGTCTTCTGGCCACCACCGGCTTCGTCCTGGCCGAGGATACCTTCGGTCCCATCTCGGATAACGCCAGCGGCATCTTCGAGATGTCCGGGGCCCTCAAGGACAACCCCAAGACCCCCTCCGGGATCGAGGCGCGCCGGATCGTGGCCAAGCTGGACGCTGTCGGCAACACGACCAAGGCCCTGACCAAGGGGCTGGCCATCGCCACGGCGGTCATCGCGGCCGTGTCCCTGTTCCGGTCGTTCATTGACGAGGCGCGCCTGTTCGAGACCGGGGTTCAGGTCAATCTGCCCGAGGTCTTCATCGGCTTCCTGATCGGCGGCGCCGTGCCGTTCCTGTTCTCCTCGTTCGCCATCCAGGCGGTCAGCCGGGCGGCGTTCCTCCTGGTGGAGGAGGTCCGGCGGCAGTTCCGCGAGAAGCCGGGCATCATGGAGTTCAAGGAGAAGCCGGACTACGGCCGGTGCGTGGCCATCGTGACAGCAGCGGCCCAGAAGGAACTCCTGGGGCCCGGCATCCTGTCCATCTTCAGTCCCATCCTGGTGGCCTTTGCTTTCGGCGCATCCGCCCTGGGCGGCTTCCTGGCCGGGGCCATCCTCACCGGGCAGCTCATGGCCGTCTTCCTGGCGAACACGGGTGCCGCCTGGGACAACGCCAAGAAGAAGATCGAAGAGGGCCTCTTCGGCGGGAAGGGCACCGACTGCCACAAGGCCGCCGTCATCGGCGACACCGTGGGCGATCCCTTCAAGGACACGGCGGGCCCGGCCATCAACCCGATGATCAAGGTCATGAACCTGGTGGCCATCCTGGTGGCCCCGCTGGCCATCCGGGACATCGGCGGCGGGACGCGCTTCCTGATCTTCCTGGTCTGCCTGGTGATCCTGGGCGCCTCGGTGGCGTTTTCCAAGCGCGGGTCCATCGCCGAGAAGAAGGCCGCGTAGCCGCCGTTACACCTTGAGCCTTTCGACTCCTACCGGAGGGACGACCTCCGGTAGGAGTTTTCATTTGACCCCAACCCGGCCTGCTCATAAGATACAGACGAAACCGAGGTGTGTTCCGGCTGGTAAGGCGCATCGAGCCGGGACGATGTCTCGTGCGTTGATGCGTGGCGTATTTCGCCTTTCCCGGGAGAAGAGAGTATGGCTGCCGCACGGATCAAGGATACGGTCCCCGCAGGGGTTGCGCGCAACCGGCTAGGCAAGCTCCTCCAGGAGGCAGCGCAGCGCAAGGCTCGCTTTCTCATTACAAAGAGCGGTGAGCCAATGGCCGTCCTGCTCAGCGTGAGCGACTTCGACGATATGCTCGAGGAGCTCGATCCGGAGTTTCAGAAGAGCCTGCAGCTTGCAACGCGGGAGTATCGAAGTGGCAAGGGGCTCCGTCTTCAGGATTACTTGAAGAGACGACTTCCTGCCAGACGTGCCGGATGACGCATGGCGGATCGGTACACTGTCGTTCTTACGCCCAGCTTCCAGCGGGATTTGGAGCGACTACCGGTTCCCGCCCAAGAGAAGATTCTTCAAGCCCTTCGGCGTCTCGAAACAGATCCCTTCGGCCCTCCGCCCAAAATCAAGAAGCTCAAGGGGAAAGGCCTCGGCCAGTGGCGTCTCGAGGTTTGGCCTTATCGTGTGCACTACGACGTCGTCGGTCGCGAGGTCCCCCTGTACCGCGTCCGCCATCGGAAGGAGATCTATCAGGATTAGCGGTGCGGCTCGTTGTTCCGAAAGACAACAAATGATGAAACCGGAAGATCTGAGGTCGAGGGACGCGGATATCCTGGCGTCGGAGGCAGCGATACGCCGCGATGCTCGGCGGGCGAGGGAGTTCAACCGCAAAACGGGCACACCAGCGTACGTGTTGAAGAACGGCCGGATCGTTGATCTGACCGAAGAATGGAAACGCCGGTCTCGCACACGGGTAGGCGCCCGAGCTGTTGGCCGGTGATCAGCATCACGTTTCAGGGGAAGCGGATATGCTCTGCATCCGTTTCCTGACCCTATCAGAATCTCCTTGACGCGCCCCTCCGGCGGGCGCTACGTTCGCATTGGTTTGCCCCGTTCGCCTGCGCCTCCGGTCGAGGGGACATATGGCAATCCCATAGACGCTCGCCTTGGAGAATCCTCCGCGACCTTGTGGAGGTGCTTGTCCAGGGGGCTGCCTTGCCTTCACATGCTCTCCGAGGTAGTTGACAAGAGAGGCCCCAAGGGGAAGTCGGTAGGCCAGGGCGAGTTAATCCTGATCCGAGAAAAACCTTGAACCGCCATGACGCCAAGGCCGCCATGGATGGCATGTTCGGAACCTTCCAATCCAGAACACGAGAACCGGTTCTTGAGGCCTTCAGAAGTTCCGTTTGTCTTCCCCAATAAGGCCTTCTGGTCTTGGCGTTCTTGGCGCCTTGGCGGTTAATAATTTCGGATTGGGGTTAACCTAGGCAACAACGTCCTCCAGTACGTCACCCAGTATCGCATGGTACCGAGACTGCCGGGACACGTGGTCCCATTCGCGGGTGGTGTCATCGTGCTCGCATTCGGAGTCATTTTGGCTGGTGTTGCTGATGCACTTGAAAGAACCCGCCGGACGTGGAACACAAAGATAACCTACCCCGAGCCGGGGCTGCTGCTCCTGCAGCAGCTGCTCCCGACGGCTTTGCCGGCGGCTTCCTTCGGGGCTCCCGATCAGACGGACGGATCGCATGCGGGATGCTTCTGGCAGGTATCGAACTGGACAGCGGATCGGTCGGTTCTGGGACAAGGTAGAAGCGAATCCGAAGGTGGTCGCGGTGCTGCTAGCCTCGGTGGTCGCACTTGGTTTGCTTATCTGGTGTCTTTGGGATGAGATTGTCT
>Ga0315291_10002040_pt1 | contig 26700 bp, 49 predicted proteins | sample YL17G12_20_MG_FD_203070 | JGI IMG/M metagenome (GOLD analysis project Ga0315291, IMG submission 203070) | Sediment microbial communities from Yellowstone Lake, YNP, Wyoming, USA - YL17G12_20 | ecosystem: Environmental > Aquatic > Freshwater > Lake > Sediment | place: USA: Wyoming | collected...
ATGGATATGTTTCTTTATTTTTGTTATGACTTTAGTAATATTTGCTATATTATCTCACAAAAGAAAACAAAAAGAAGAAAGAAGAAGGATTGAGTTAGAACAAGAAAGAAAACGAATTCAAGAAGAAATTGAAAGAAAAAGACTTGCCAAAATAAAAGAAGCTGAACAAGCTATTGATTTGGTTAATAAAAAACTTGACCAGACTAAAAAAATATTAAATTCTTTTAAAGAAAAATATGAAAATTGTAAAGAAATAAATTCATATAATTTAGAATTTAATAAAGCAGAAAAGCAAATTGAAAAAATGATACAATTTCAATCTCTTGAAAAAGATTATTTATCAATAATTACACTCAGAGATTCTTCGATTAATTATTTCAATTTAATAGAAGATGGAATAAATTCTAATACAAAATCAGTTCAAAAAATAAATCAAGATGTTAAAAATGTAGATTCTGTTATTTTAGACAGAAAAATGACATTGAATGGTGTTGAAAAAATGTTGTTAAAATTACACGAAAACTATTCAGAAATATCAAAAGATTCTTCAGAATCCAGTTTGAGACTGAATGTAGAAAAACATTTAAAAGAATTTCACGTATACACATTGGGGGCTAAGTTCTTCATAGATGAAGGAGATTTTTCAAAAGCTGAATCCACTTATAGAGATGCAGAAAAAGAATTAAACATTGCTGATAATTATGTAAAAAACGCCAGTTCATTCGAACAAAAAGTTAAATCCGCAGCTTCTTATTTAAGTCAAAGCAAACAAACTTTGGTTCCAATTGTTTCTCTTGCAAATAAGTTGAGCACAAATAGTGATGTTTCATCTGAGACAAAATCTAATTTAAAATCAAGAATACAATCTGTTGAAAAGTTTAAACCAGATTCATATAATAAAAACCCTTTGATTGGACAAAAATCTTTAATCGAACTAATCAATGATGCCGAACAAACAATTTCTAAGGCTAAAAAAGAAATTAGTACTGCAGAAGACGAAAGAAAAAGAAAAGAAGAGGAAAAGCGTCGTAAAAAACGCAGAGAAGAAGAGGAGGAAGAAAGCAGAAGAAGTTCTTATTTATCCTCATCCGTTAGCTCTTCATACAGTAGCAGTTCTGATTATGGCAGCAGTTCATCATCTTCAGATAGTTCATCATCATTTGGTGGTGGAGATTCTGGCGGCGCAGGTTCGAGTGGAGACTGGTAATAATATAATTCAATTAATATAAACAAATAAAATAAACAAAATGGACACAAAAAAAATAATAAAATATGCAATATTTGGATTACTAACTTTCGTAATTGTATCTGGAACAATTGGCTCATACAATTCAATGGTTAAATATGATGAGGCAGTAAACACATCTTGGTCACAAGTTGAAAACGTTTATCAACGTCGTTTAGATTTGATTCCTAATTTAGTTAACTCCGTTCAAGGAGCTGCAGATTTTGAGAAGTCAACAATTACTGATGTTATAAATGCTCGAGCTAAAGCTACGAGTATAACTATAGACCCGAGCAAATCAACTGGTCAAGACTTAATGAAATTTCAGCAGGCCCAAGACAACTTAAGTTCAGCACTATCAAGATTGATGGTTGTTGTTGAAAAATATCCCGAATTAAAAAGTAATCAAAATTTCCTAGAGTTACAATCACAAATAGAAGGTACTGAAAACAGGATTACTGTTGAGCGTAAAAAGTTCATCACATCAGCCCAAAGTTATAATGAGTACATTCGTTTATTCCCAAAAAATATAATATCCGGAATGTTTGGTTTTGGCAAAAGACCTTATTTTGAAGCTGATGCCGGTGCTAATCATGCTCCAGTGGTTAAGTTTAATACCAAATAATGAAACATCATTGCAAAGTACTTCAGAGTTGTCATAATTGTGGGCGCCCCATTTCGTATGAAAGTTATTCTGAAGCGTCTGAAACTAAAGAAGAATTAGAATTAAGAGTTATTCGCGAGGTTATGAAACTTCGCGAATCTCATTTACAGTCATTTTTGTGTCCAAAAAAGATATTTTTAAAATCAACTTCAAGTTATATTTGTAAACGATGCGATAAAACTTTTGAAGTGAGTCGTAACATTTTTGAGTATGATGGTTTTTATCCAAAAGATAAAAGAGAACTTAAAATATTAGAAGAAAGAATTACAGGAGAATTGCACACAGAAATAATGACACATCAAAAAGAATGTTTTGAAAAGCATTTATTTACCCGGACAGTAATTTTTGAAAAAACACTATAAGAACATCTTGATTAGTTTCGAAAATATAAAAATTACAGATAAAGCATATGGAGAAAATCTTCTAAAACTTTATTCTTTATGGGGAAATCTTATAATTAAAGTTTATAAAATTAATGATTATACAAATCCAATAGTGGAGCAAGTTGAAAGTGTAAGGTTTATAAAAAATAAAGAATTACTTTTTTATGATTGGCTAGAAATTACAAATGAACTTTATAGCATAGATGAAGATATGTGGAAACAGAACATAATTGTGTGGCATAATTTATTTTGCCATAAAAACAACTCTTCTCCCGGAGATACAATAAGGATTAGATTAAAAAACGGATTAATTAAGAATGGATTCATATTAATGAAGAACCCTATTTTAAATAATATAGTTATTGTAGGAGATGGAAATAAGGGCACAAAAGGTTATTTTAGGGCCAACCTACCTGCTAGGCCTTATAATACCACCAGAATGGTATTAACCGAGTTCAGGTCCCATTTTGACAATCAATATTGAAATTATATCATATTTATACTTAAATAACTTATAATTATGAGCGAACTCAAAAAGTACATATCTAAAAAACTTGACATTATTCTGGAAAGTGATAAAAAATCACCTTCAGAAATAGAGAAAAAATTAAAATCATTAGGCCTTCCTCCTAGAGCTGTAAAAAAAGCCATGGACAGAGTAAGAAACTCAGGTTTTGTTGAAAATCCTAAATCTGATGATATAGATGTTCCAGCAAATGATGTTCTTTCCGGAAGAATCCACTCAGATGATGAGATTAAAAACATAGTGCAAATAAGAAAGTTATTCAAAAATAAAAGTGCTAAATTAATAAACGACAAATTTCAAACAGAAAAAGAAAACTTTATTAATCATTATGATAATTTATTTAACAATGGAGCATCGGAGTTGCCTGGTATATTAGAATTTTATAGTGTTGCATCAAAAAGAAAAAGAATTAGACCGGCTGAAGGTCAAGGTTTTATTTTTAAAATGGAACCAGAAGATGCTAAAAAATATGGCAAAGACATAGTTAAGTATTTTTTGGTTAAAAATTCTGATATATTTCCAACGAATCGTAGAGCTAAAATGGCCTTAAATTCTTATCTTGAACTTATGGCTATGTCTGGAGTTGATGCGTCTTATGTGGATAAAACAAAATCACATTATTATAAAAAATATAACCTAGACCAAGTTTAATGGTTTATACAGACAAAGTACATTTGGTTGCAGATAACTTAGAAGAGCTGCATAATTTCGCGATTAGTATTGGATTAAAACGACATTTTTTTGAAGGTGTTAAAAAAGGTCATCCACATTATGATTTAACAAACAAAGCTATACTAGAGAAAGCACTATCGGCCGGAGCATCAATAGTTAGCAGTAAAGAAATAGTTACAGTAAGCCATACTTTAGTAAAAACAAAGAAATAATTATTTCTTTTTATTTTTCGGTTTGCCGGGTTTATTCTTTACGGTATTAACCTTTTTTGCAGGTTGTTTTTTTATAGGTTGTTTTGCTGTCTTTTTTACAGGCTGTTTTTTAACTGGTTGTTTTTTAACTGGTTGCTTTTTGTTTTTACAAGCACAATTTGAATCACATTTACAACCGCAATTTTCACAAGAACAATTAACATCGCATTTACAATCTTTGTTTCCGCAATTGCATTTACAAGTTACTACTGGCTCTTTGAAAATTATAATAGTTTCAACTGGAGCAGTTTCAATTATAGTAGGAATTTCCACAACAGCTTTTGTTTCTTCAACGTGTTGCGTTTTGAAGAATCTTTCAAATAATTTGTTTAATAAATTTTTCATTTTGGTTGGTTTCCAGATAAATATGTTGATTTTTCTTATAATTTTAACATTTTCTTGGTCATATAATATTAATTTACTAACTTAGTGCCCTAAATTAAAAAACAAATAAATTATGAAAAAAGACAAAAGATTAGGAGCAGGTAAAAGAGCTTGGAAAACAAGACGCAAAAATCAACTTGCTAAAGCAGCTAAAAAGCCAACAGCTAAAAAGCCAGTAGCTAAAAAACCAACAGCTAAAAAGCCAGTAGCTAAAAAGACAGTGGCTAAAAAGCCGGCGATTTCGAAAAAGTCAGCAAAAATCACAAAGGCATCTAAGAATGCGGTTAAATCGAACTCACAATACGATGTGGTTCTTAATCACTTAGTTAAACATGGGTCAATAAATACCATGGAAGCAATTAAGTCTTATAATGTTTTAAGATTAGGAGCTGTAATTTTCAACCTAAGACAAGGTGGAATGACCATCAAAACTGGTGTTCATACTTTCACAAACAAAAATGGTAGAAAATCCAACATTGCCAAATACGTGCTTCAGGCATAATTTATAATTTAAATAAAAAATGCGAGCCTAATGGGTTCGCATTTTTTTTTAAAAATATTAAAATAAATTTGGTTTATATGCAACAAAAACATATCTTTGAGCCTAAATAAAAACACATGAAAAAAATATTACAATTAATGATTTTAATGTTAATAACATTAAATTTTAGCTTTAAAAACAAAAGCAATATAGAAATAAACAAAACTTTATTGTGTAAACAATGGGAAACAGATGCTCGTGATGATATAAATTCCAAAGTGATTATCACATTTAATGAAAACAATACTTATTCTCACGAATATGCAACGAAGGGTATTCCAAAAAAAGAAACTATTTTAATGACCGGAAAATGGTCAATTGGTAAAGATAAAAAAATATATGTAGATTTTAATAAATCTCCTGTTAAAGATATTTTTGAAGTTGTCTCTATGAAAGAAAACGAACTTGTTATGAATACAACGGCTGGATTAAAAAAGTTTCAATTAAAAAAATAACTTTCATTTTGTTTTTATGATAAGAAATGAAACGCATAAATCTGTTATTGTAGAGAAGATTTTTAATTTTCATAATGCTTTTGATAAAATATATTCTCTTAAATATGAAAAGCGTCCAATTAAGCTTATGATGCCAGATGAAGAATCTCTTGAGCAATATTGGATAATGGTATATAGAAATGGGAATTCTACATCTTTAAATCGAGAAATAAAAATGCTAAAATCACAATGAAAAATACAATCAAAATTTTAATATTATTTGTGACTTTTTTATTGTCCATTTCAGCAATAGAAATAGAGCGAGAATCAATAATTGATATAAAATGGAAACTAAAAAATCCAAACGACACAACACGAGCGATTTATTTTAAGCACGACAACACGTTTTGGCACTACTCTGATAATGGCAGATTCGGAATTGATTCAACTATGCTTTGCGGATGGAATATGTCTGGAGACCGGATATACTTATCTTGTGGAGACACCGCAATTCAGTCATTTAAAATAATTTTCTGCGATGGCAATAACTTAACCATATCAGATAAAGACAGAAAAAATATTCAGTACGTAAAATAAAACCCCTCCGGCAGCGAACTGGAAGGGTTTCTTTGCCATATGTAACAGCAAAACGGTCCTAAGTCCGTACCTTTAACGCCCTTGAGAGGCGTAAACTTTTTTGTAATTTTTTGAATTCTTATTTTTGGAATCCTTTTTCTTCGAGTGAATTCCTGGTCTTTTCTTTTTGGTTTTACTTCTAAATGTAGAAGATACTGAGTTTGCTGTTTGTTTCTTTGCCATTGTTATTTGTTTGTTTGGTTATTTATAAATATGTAAAATTTATACTTTTTTATCTTCTTTCTCTTCTTCTTCTTTTACACTTTCTGTGTCTAAGAAATCCATAAGCCTTTTTATCGCAAAACCAGGTATATCAACTAATATTCCACTAAATATAACAACAACAAATACAGACCTAAAAAGAGATGAGATATACCCTACAGTAACTTCTGTTGTTGGGTCAGCCCATCTGAAACCTAAAAATACAAATGCGGTAATAATTGCAGAAACCCATATCTTGCAAAATTTTAGCTTACTTTTTCTTAGAATTTTTGAATACCAATTGAATAAACCAGTATGCTTTAAGCCATAGAGTATATTTATGAACATTAAAATATAAAACCAATTTAATCCATTTAAAAAAGAGATTATTTCTGGAGAAATTCCGTTTGTCCATATAGCGTCATAAAACGATTGTGGAGGTGCTAAATTTACACTCATTTGTTTATTTTGGTTAATAATAAATACAGAAATTTTTATTATCTTTGAAAAATGAAAGAAATAGCAATTGAATTACCTTTTACTGTTCAGCAAATAATTGATAAAGCTGAGATACATCCGCTAAAAACCCGGAACATTTATCTGTATGGAAGTCGAGTTTATGGAACCAGCAATGAGGATTCTGATTATGATATCATATTGATTGGCGCGAGCTTGTTGGAGCATTCAGAAAAGAATTTAGAGATAGATGGAAAACGTTTAAATGTTCACATAATTACCCCAGACGTATTTAAAAGAAGTTTGGAAAATCACGATATAATGAACCTTGAATGTTACTTCTCTCCGGACTGGGTTAGACTCCAAGAAAAAGAACAACTTAAGTTTGTTTTAAATAAAAAAAAGCTCGCCAAAAACATCATTGCCCAATCCTTTAATAGTTGGCAAGGTGGTAAGCATAGATTAAATGAAGGAGATAACTATAGAGGTCTCAAGAGCATATTCCATTCACTTAAAATGCTTATGTTCGCGATTCAAATTATGGAGAAAGGAAAAATTATGGATTTTACTGAGGCCAATTATTTACATAAAGAAATAAATGACTGTAATGAGATTGATTGGGAATATTTTAGAGAAACATATCTCCCATTCAAAATCAAGCTTGAAAATAAATTAAAAAATCTTTCAAATTCTTAGGAATATTGATATAAAAAATATAAATTTGTTTAAACTTTAAAAAATATAAAAATGGGATTAATAATTTTTGGTACAATCTGGTTCTGGACACTTTTGTCAGTAGTTGCAATTTTAATTATATGGTTTCTTGAAGATGCTATAGATTATGGAAAATCCTATAAAGACACCGGTGGAGGAACAAAGGCAACAATGACAATTTTTGCCTTTTTAGCACTATATTTTTTCTTCGGCTCAAAAGAACAATTTGTTCAAGCTTTGTATTACATAAAAGATAATCCCGGAACTATTATTTTGATGCTTACATCATATGTTGCCATTGGAGTAATATGGTCAATAGTGAAATGGTATTTTTATCTACAGGGATTTAAAATGTATTATACAAAAAGAAACGGTTCAGGAAAAAATGGTATTTCTTTAAAAAATATTCCTAAAGGTGCTGATAACAAAAACAGAATTATAACTTGGATGTCTTATTGGCCATTTTCTATGATTTGGACAATGATAAACGAACCGGTAAGAAAAATCTTTAGATACATTTATTCTAAAATTGAAGGAATTTATGATAAGATGGCCAAGAGCGTTTTTTCAGATTCTGTATCTAACGAAGAAGAATAATAGTGGCAAACAAAGATTATAAAAAAGAAAAACAAGAAGCACTTGATGATTTAGTTCTCAAATCTTATATGCTAGGTTGGACTGATTGTTTTGGTGGAGACAAATCAAATGAAATGTTATTTAAAAATAACTCTATTTTAGAAATAGCTTGGAATTGCGGTTGGGACGATTATATAGCCGGAGATGATGTGTCAAGTGTTGATTTACAGACAAATAAACAAATACTGAAAAACATAAAAAGTATTCATAAAAGAACATTTTAAACTACAATTTTATATTTTTTTAGTTTTGATACATAATAGATTATCAAATAGCTTGTTTGTTATTATATTGGGAATTAATTGGATTAGATAGTGGTAATTTTGAAACTGGAGAAGAACATTATAATATATTTGCAAAATAAAAATGGGAACAAAGTTACAATTAGATTTAATTAAGAAAAACAACCAGTGTGTAGAGCTCGCCACAATTATGGCCAACACTGTTTATCCAAGACTTGTAGATTTAATGACTAAACTTGGAATGGAAGAAATACGTTTTGAAGAAATTAAAGGTCTTAAACATTGTTGTTTTACCATAGATTATAAAATACATTTTTTTAATATTTCAGAAGGAGATAAAAATAAAGAAAAAAAAGATATCTATGAAATTAAGTGCAAAGGAAAAGTAATATGTCCTTATTTTGATAAAGAATTAGGTAATGTAAAAGAATTTCAAAGCCCATCAGAAAGATATTTGCCATTCTGTAGAGTAGCAATTAACTCATTGAGTGTGTTAGAAAAAAAATTATTAGAAATAGATGAAGTTCTTGAAGTTGCAAGAAATATTTCAATGCCTCTTAATAGAATCGTGTTATCAGAAAAATACAAGAACTAAGATGCCAAAAAAAATAAGAAAAGAAAATCTAAAAAGAAAAGTACTTTTTGAAAGATGCAATGTGGTAGAGTATATAAAAAATTCAGATGAATTTTTAAAAAGTATTGGGATAGGACTTTATATATGGTCTGAAGAGGGTGCTAGTTCTGGTGGTTATACAATAACATATGCAGCTCCATCAAATAAAGAAAATTTAGATAAGTTAATAAATATTTATGGTGTTGAAAAATTAAAGAATTTTTTCCAAACTTTCTGCTCAAATCCAAGAATTAATTATATGCCACACAATCCATATGACTTTAGAAAAAAAGGCAGGTCAGCTATTTTGTCAAAAAATGATACTCATCATTGTGTGTATGCTCCCGGAAGAATTATTTCTAAGACTGGTGAAGTAAAAACATTCCAAATTTATTGTCAAACTAAACAAGTAATTAAAAGCGCCGGGTATGAAGAGTTTTCTAAGCACCCTTCAGAATTTTAACGATTGTATTTCTTTTTGTAAAAAACATCATTACCTCTAATTCTTTTTCTGGCTCTTTCGCTGTTTATTTTTCCTTGTAATTTACGTTTTAATCTTTTGTTGGAAGTTACATTTCCTTTATATAAAAATCTTCCCTCTCTCCAATTGTTTTGTAATTTTCCTGGACTTGTTTTTTTATAATGCCATCCGCTTTTGGCTATGTGGTTTAAGAATCTTTTTTGGTTTTTACGCTCTTTCATACGACCACCAACCTGAGCATTTAGCACAAAAGAAAATAACAACAATAATATAACCAAAGTTTTTTTCATCTAAAAATAAGCACATCAAAGGATTTGATAAACCGGCCTTTTTATATAAATATCAAGAAATACTTGCATATTTATTTTTATGAGCAATATCGTAAGAAAGCAAATATTCAAAATTCTTAAAGAAGAATACGAATTAAATGGCCAAATAGAAGAAGGTTGGATGCATAATTTAGCTACTGGATTGGCTTTAGCTGCTGGTGCCGGAGGTGGTTTAAAAGCTCAAAATCAAACTCAAAACACAGACATAACCAAACCATCTATTGAGCAGACACAGAGCGTTAAAAGCGATTCAAAAACACAAAACTCAGCTATGTTAGGATTTATTGTTCAACACGGCGATAATATTGTTAAAGATTCTGGAGCACAAAATATGGAAATGATGGGAGCAAAGAAAGAAGTTATGAAATTTTGCGAGGCCCAAAGAGATGGTAAGCCAACTCAAAAATTAAGCACAACTGCACTTTCATTTTATAACACAGTTTCAAATATGTTAAAAAAGAGTGCAAATTATAATGATTACGTTCAGATGGGCTTGGATGTAAGCCACGGATAATTACCCTCCAAAAATAGGAAAAGGATTGTTTTTACGATACCCACGTTCAAATATCTCGTGTTTTTCAAAATAATTTTTTTCAGTTAAAACTATTCTGTCCGGATACATATTTACATGCTTTCCTTCTTCATTTAAATCTCTATCGTCAAGAATGTTTATTTCGAAACCATAGCATTTATTTATAAATAGACAAACATTGCAATAACCTATAGTTCTGCATTTATCATCCGTTCTGTATCCGAAACCAAAAATAAAACCTTGAGCTGTGTGAAATTTAATTATAGGCGCATATCCGTTTATGCCTATACGTCTGCGTTTAGTGTAGTAAGTAACCCTTACAGTATCATAATGTTCGAAATCATATTCTTCAATAGAGTTGATGTTATTAATTTTTTCTATTAATACTTCTCTATTTGCTGTGTATCTTGAAAAGGCGTACACTTAATTATTTGTTGTGAGTCTTCATATCGCCTATTGAGCACAACCCAAGGGACCACAAACTTCCTTGAATAAATCCAAGCCAGCGCATAGTCTTTTCGATATTATCTTTTAGTTCTCCGGAAATAATTTTGTCACACATATATCCACAATGAGACAACGTATCTTCGGTCGTTCTTTTTTCACTACCAATCTCAGCGCAATACTCAGATTTTGGAAAGAATTCTTTTTTATAAAGTTTACATAACTCTACTACCTGTTCATTTGTCATGTGGGGAGAGAAGGCTTCGAACCTCCATGCTGTTAAGCCACTAAAACAAAGTCTTGCGGATGTCTTTGTATAGCTGATATGCCAATTCTCATATCTCCCCAGTTCCCTGCAGCGTATATCCTAGCTGCAGGGTTTTTACAATTACTGAAATTGTGTGAACAGAAATTAACTGAATTTGATGTTTATTGCACAAACGTTTCGCCAACCAAACTGCCCCGCCTTGTTTTGCTCCTAATTACCTAAGAGGCCGGGGATGGATTTGAACCACCACTCTTTTGTTTTTATTATTCAGTCTTCTGTCCTTTTTTAGTTTAAGGCTTAGGCTTCTGACACAACACTAAAACCGCAATTTTAAATGTAATGCTAACTATGAAGCTAAGTCTAGGTCAGTATTTTAATTATATTTTGCCGGTATGAAGAAAGTTAAATAACTTATCTGCATTCATATTCGATTTAATAGCTTCAGCATCATTTGATACTTTTAAAGCTTCGATTACAGCATTAAGTAATTTAGTTCTTCTGCGTAACAACTCTGCTCTCTCACGATGAGACCACTCACCAGAGAATTTTTGATAAGTATAATCGCCAAGTTCGATGATAGTATCTTTTTGAGCAACTTGAGGCTTATAAGACGAAGTGTCTTTTAAAGAACTTAAGTTCGGGTCATTTAAAATGTAATTTTCTTTTGTGATTGATTTTTTAATTCCTTCACTTTTGAAACCTTCAAAAATTTCGCGACCTTGATACTGCTCTTCAGATGTTGAATTCCACTCTTCATCTTCGCTACGAACTGGAATCATAGAATACATTTGTTCTAATTCTCCATTCTCAAGAAGAGATTTTAATCTTAACAATTCTAAAGAAGAAAAGGTTCCAAATTTAATCCCATCAAAAGAAAGTTCAGCTTTCGCCACACCAGCTGCATTCGTTGCTTCTTGAGAAAACAATGAATCGATGTATTCTTGATTAGTTTCTTTCAGCCAATCTAATTTATCTTTTACTGTTGTTACAACAAGCTTGTTACCTCTTTCACTTGGCAAATCAACAGTTCCGGATTTGGCGGCATAAGTTTTCTTTTCACCTTTAAAAGCTGATTGTTTGTCTTTGAAAAATTGGATGTAGTCCTTGATAGAACTTTTGTAAGATGTTGCTAAATGGTCTGTCTTAGCTAACAGTACGTTTAATTTTGTTTTTGATTCTGTGCTCATGATAATAATATTTTAATGTTTAAGTTGAATGCAAATGTAATAATTATTTTTGCATAAAAAAATTTTATTTAAGAAATTTTTAAAAAACTTTTGTAAACGAGTGTTTACAGCTCATTAAAATATTACGGAGGAATTATCTAACGTTGTTTCATTTTGTTGATTTTTATTAAATATAAAACAAATATACAAAACTATTTTTCATTTGTCAAGACCTTTCTTTTTTTTATGTCTTTTTCTGTTAAAACCAATCTAGTTATTGCGATTGTCATATTATCTCTAGTTATTTCAGTAACACCATTTGGGTTCTTTATTGAAATTATTCCGACCTTTCTTATTCTTTTAAAATCATTTAATTCATATTCGCAATATATAAAAAAACCTTTATATTTTCCTTTAACACCATCAACATATTCATGATTATAATCACCGGCGCTTAGGTCAGTACAATTTATTTCAACAGTATCTCTAAATGTAAATGCCGGAGTTGGCAATATCGCCATTATTTCTTCTTTGGTTCTCATTTTTAAGTTGTGACAAAAATACTCATTTTAATTGATTTTTTGATAAAATCAGAGATATTTATTGAAAAATTGAATTATGAAGAAATCGCTTAATGAAGAAATAGACAGAATGAAGATTTTGGCCGGAGTTAAACATACACCTGAAACTTTAAATGAAGAAGAAAACAGACTTATAGTAGAGGGTATATTGACAAATATTGCAGCTGGATTAGGTCTTACATTAGCTACTTTCACTGGCGCTTTAGGACAAAACAATGTAGAAAAATTAAAATACAGCCAAGATAAAAAAGAAACCATAGAGTTAGCTATGGAAAATCCAGAAGTTCAAGCAAAATTAAAAGAATTAGGCGTACCTGACAATAATATTGATAGGCAAATAAAACAATTAAAAGGGAAGAGAATTACCGGTTATGCAACAAGAACAGTTCATTCAGATAAAGACCTTCAAAGATATTTAAAATTAGGTTACCACTTAACTTCAGTAGATAGAGATACTGTAATAAAAACAATAAAAGAAGCTACTCCAACTCAAACAGTAGAATCAATCCAATTAGCAATGGATGAAGAAGCAATGTTTGCTAGTGGAAAATTTGTTCTTGGAACAACTGATATTGATAACATTAAAAGTGTATTAGATTCTATCCAAGATTCGGAAAGCATTCTTTTAAATGTTACTATAATTTCTTCCACAGACAAACAGCCATTACACCCAAGATTAAAAACATCTTTAGAATCTATGGGTTACTCTCCAGACAACAAAGGATTAAGCGAGGCTAGAGCTAATGGAGTTTCTTCTGTGGTAGAATCTTTAGGAGTAGACAGTTCAATAGTAAATAAGAAAATATTGTTTGAGCAAGGTGGTCCAACAATAGACCAAAGCGCAAGATATGTAGTTGCAATTTTTGATGTTGTTAAAATTACTTCTATTCCTCCAGCGCCTGGTATTAAAATAAAAGAAGCAAAAACAACTTTTGAACTTATTAAGCCAAAAATTAAGAAACATAAAAAAATTAGATTTAATTTTTGTAGAGTACCATTAGGACATTATAGTCCAAAAAACTCTGCTACTGATTGTTATTACCCGGCTCCTTAATATAAATTAAGAACAGCCACTGCGTAATTGAAAACTTTATTTTTTATTTTCCCTGAGCTCAACTTAAATTCCATATTTACGGTATAATATTGAATAGAGCAAGCACCTCTTGTTACGTCTTTTGATTCCATATTTTCTTTGTGCCCAGTATTTGATTTAAACCATTGGCTAAAAAATGAATCATAAATTTGTATTTTACTTTTAGAACTGAAAGTTGACGTTATGTTATCGATGGCACAATTTTCACGAATAGACAAATAGTCTTTCTTAATGAATTCATTACACCTAGCATCAAAAGATAACTCTTTAAAATCCGGAATGTCAATATTGTCAATATCTTCACTATGACAAACTATACCCTTTTTGTAAGGTGTTGAATTTATGATAGTTATGTATTTAGAATGGTGAGAAGCCATTTTGTATGCAGAAGCATCCCAAACGAGCTTTTTTAGACCCAAAGAGTCTCTGTAAGCGTTTATTTTGTTAAACAGCATTGTTTCCTCATTGGTTTGACAAGATAGTCTTAAAGCGACCCCAAGACATAATAAAGCTATTGTTAAAAACCTTTTCATAAACTACTTTTATATTTAAACGAAAAAATAGCGAAAATGTTACAAGTATCTATAAATGTTAAAAAGGAAGAAAATCAGTATCGGTATCAATTCTGTATTTTTCCACAAAAGTTTGTCTATTATAAACTATCGGAGTAAGATATACGACGTTATGACAATCTGGGTTTGATAAAAAAACCGTACTTACTTCTTTTGGTAATATCGATGAAAAATATTTAAAATAATTTCTTGTTATGATTTTAAATTTTTCTTTCCCATAAAGCTCAAAATTATCTTTAAACATTTTTTTAATTATAAACCTAGCATTACTATTAAAATTGTTAAAATCCATAACTTTGTTAGTTCTTAAATGTAGAATTATTTCTTTTGTAAAAATAGCTAATTGTCTTTTAGACTCTTTTGCTAGTTCTTTAGAAAAATTTTTTTCATAAAGCCATAAAACATACGCAGCATCATCATAAAGAAACATTATTTCTGATATTGTGGAACCTCTGTATTTACCGAATGTTATAATCATATATATTGCAAATGTAATAAAAAATACTATCTTTACAAAAATGATTGGAGAAGTTACTATAAAAACATATAAGGTAAATGAAAATTACTCCTACCACTTTCAAAAATACGTAGGTTCATTACCAAGAGAGATTGTCGTAGAAGAAGGGCGAATTATATTCTGTGCAAGTTATACGGGCTCAAATGGATTTACTAAAAGTAAAATATGGATATTAGCAACGCCAACAAAACCAGCTTATATGACTTGGGAAGAACCGCTTAAGAGATTTATGAATCAAAAAGGATTTTTTGACGAAATAAATTTAGATGATGAATTTGAATTTATTAATAATCATCTAAATAAAGAAGTTAGGTATTTGTTGAGGAAAAATAAAATGTTAACAAGTCAGATTCTTGTAGAAAAATATCCCTTTCCTCATAAAACAAACACGCTTTTTGTACATAGCGATTTAGCCATTAGAAGAATATTACAAAATAGAGTAAGATGTAAACCAACGTTCTTACAAAAACTTATGGGAATTAATTAACTACAAGCACTTTTTTATGATAGTACTTATCATTAGAGGAGCCTTCAATTCTATAAACACCATTTTCTACTGGATACTCATCCATATTAGTAGCGACTATAGTCCCATCCTTTTCTTCGGAAATTTGAAACACAGAAAATCGTTCTTGATTAAAAACATTCTGTAACACTAAGAGAACTTTGCTTTTTTCTTTGCATTCGAAACTCGAAAATGCAGTAACCATCAAAAAGCTTACTGATAATAGTAATATTGCCTTTTTCATTTGGACCTCCTTTATTTATAAATAACGAGGTTTTTTCTGAAAACGGGCGAATAATTAATTAGGGTCTACAGCATTACCTGAACCTGAATTCCATTCAATGCTAGAACCCCAAGTTAATTGAGCTCCTACCACTGTACTTGCAGAATTGCAAACTGGATTTATTACCGGCATTGCTCCTGTTAAACATGTGTTTCCAGAAATATCTACAGCACTAATATCAAGTGTCTTTGTGTTTATCCATATGTATTGTCCAACACCTTCAAAATTCATTTTTACAAATCCATCTACGTAAGGTAAAAACCCTCCTGTTCCAGTTGCGTTTGTTGTGGCCGGATAATTACAGTTACCAATAGTTATGTTACCAAGAGAATTTGAAGAATCTCCGAAAGCCATATGGTTCCAACCATATCCTGGAGAATTTTGAGTAGATTTCTCATCATTTTTATAACACAGTCCGCTTCCATCACTATCTTGTAAAATGTATAATGTTGTTAGTGCACTTAATGGGCCTTGTATTAAAGTCTTTAAGTTTGAATCTGAATAAGCAAAGCCATAAGAATTTGAATTATTATGTAATGTTTTTGCATACATACTGCCTTTATCTCCATTATCTCCAAAAGGTTTAAGATATGAATAATTAACACTATAATTGGTCCCATCAGAGTAAGCCGGATAACTGTCAAAGTATCCTTCATTCATTCCAATAACCAAATTTCTAAATACCGAATTTGTTGTAATAACATCATCAGTTGAACCAGACCTATTTTGAGCAACTTCAACGAAGTTGTAAATTAACGTTCCACCATCTCCTTTGTAAACTATGTCATTATTAAAATTGTTATTCGTAATTACAAGAGTATCTCCAGAATTACTTTCAAGACAAATACATTGTTCAGGGTCTTGTAAAAAATATCCTGAAAATATTTTTTGTGTTCCATCTGATAAGGTATCAGAGTTTATACACAAACTAGCTCCGGCATTATAAAGATTACCCAAGTAAGAATCAAAACTAGGATATGGGGCGTGATTTATTCCCGGTGCTACAATTTTATATTTTCCATTATTACATAAAACTTCACATCCTGGATAAGAAGTCATTAAATCATTGACAATTGATTCATTTGAGTTTTTATAACCCAAAGACCAAGTCGAAGAAGATAAAGCAATTGGAAGCCCAACAATATCCACATTGGATAAATTTATCCACAAACACATATCAGCTGCCATTCTCGAGAATTCAATCCAACCATAATACTGATTACCTTCTGGTGTTGGGGCAGTTGAGCCTGAAACATTTGAAGGCAATTCTCCATAACCAAAATAAAGTCTACCTGAATTTATAAAGTCCATTCCAATCTCCATAGTATCTCCAGTAAACACTGTTAATGGATAAGATACATTCATTTGTATTCCACCCGGTATTGTCGCATTGGAGGTTAGAAAACTTGCTGGGTCTAATGGGCCATTACTTGAAGTAATTGCGAAATTTAAGTCTAACCCATCTTCTGATAAGTTTCTGAGATTTACGATGTTGAATTTTATTGGTTGCATATCTTTTTTTGGAATAAATAACCCCAAAAAACCTTAAAAACTAGTTATTTTCAACCCTTCACTATTTTTATACTTTTCGAATAAAACTACTTTTGAAGTATATAATTCAAGTTCAGTATCATAAAGAACATTAAATGAGCGAGTTGCTTTTATAAGTTTGTTTTTAGCAAATATAATTATCATTTCATATCTGTGATACTGTTCAAAGTATATTGGTTCTTTTTCATAATTGCCTTTTACAAGCATTACTAAAAGACTATGCAAAGTACCTGTAATTTCCCTATTTCCTTTTACAATCAAAACAGAATCTCCTGTCTCGCCAATATCATTTCTAACTTTGAATCTTTTATTTTGGTCAACAAAATTCCCATCTACATCAAAAAATGGCCCATTTTTATATGTTTGAATAACTGGCATTATGATTCAAAAAACATATGTTCAGTTACTTTAAAATCTTTTAAATTACCATCAATTTGATTGAATCCCAAAAAGATAGCAGCCATAGCCTCCCCTTCATCTCCATCAAAAGTAAGAGCTTTTAAAACTTCTTTTGTTACTGTTGTGTTTTCATAATCACCAGTTTCAACTAACCACTCACCGGTAAAATCCTTCTCAATAAGATAAAAACAATCAGGGTCATTCTTTTTAAACTCTATTTTTTTATTGTCATATTGACCATTCAAATCACACTCTGTACAAGTGGCTAAATTTTCACCATGCACACACATACCATATGTGATATTGTCTTCCATTTCCATATTTATTATTTAAAAATTATATTCTTCTCTAAAAGTCACGCTTTCATATTTGTAATTTTCTATTTTATATTCCTTCTCAATTAAAACCATTCTTAAAGGATTTACAGTTTCATACCTAAATTCAGATTTGGTCCCATTTTTAATAACAGTCATATAACAAGAATTTCCAACTGTGTATAGAAACCCAGAAAATTCAGTACCGGCCATAGAAACACAAGAGACTGTATCAAATTCATAATATTCTTGATTGCCTATTGTTTCCATTGTTACATATATCCCCCTTCGTGTAATCTAATATATGCTTCACAATTAGCCAATGAACCTTGATAAACACTTTGTTCATTAAATTCTAATTCATCTGAATTAAAATCATCCAAGTCATATTTTTCATTCGGTGTAAGCTCAACAACTTCGTAGCTGTCATCCATCATAAATTTTACTTTATATTTCATATTTTATTTTTTAAAATCCTTTATCTTCTTTAAATTTAAATTTTTCAGTTAACACCATTCTGGTGTGAAATACTCTTAAATGGTGTTCTTCAAATTTAGTTTTTGTAATAACATCTTCAGAAGCACTAACAGCACCAACACAATTATAGATAAAAAGTACTACATTTTTAAACCCCAACACTTCAAAATTGCTACCATAAGATAAAGTGCCAAAACCAAGAAAAAAACCTTTCCAACTTTTACCTTTCTTTAAATCAAAAACTTCTACAGTATCAAACAGCTGCAACCCTAAACTATCAAAATTATATAGTGTTAAGTTTTTCATCTAAAATCCAAAAGGTGAATTTTTAATAATATGTTTTTCAAAAAGAACAATCCGACAAGACTTAATGCTTATGGCACCAGATATAGTAAATGAGTTTCCTGCAGTATAACTATTTCTTGTTAAAATAACTAAGTCAAAAATTTTCCCAAGAAATAATCCTCTTCTTGAATTCGTGGTTTCCAACCATTCATAAATCACTTCTACACTATCGTATTCAGTGAATTTTGCGGTCATATCTTTTATGCGTTTTTCTTCTGCTTTAATATCTGACATTATGTATTATCTAAGTTATCTTGATTTGCACTCACTCTCCTTCTTCTCCTCACTTTTCTTATTCCTTGTGTTGTTATTATTTTGTTATCATCAAAAATAAATTTTTCAAAAAGAACCATACGACACAAAAGTATTTTACAACGACCATCAATGCAAATAGATACAATCTCTCCTTTTGAAGATGAGCCGCATACGTTTATGTTATTATATAGAAAATCATTTACATCATTTTTAAAATATGAATTAACAACTACATCAGAATGTAAAAATCCTCTAACTTTTTTTCCTGTATAATACAAAGTAATCTCCACAGTATCAAACATATCATATTCTTGTTCCATTCCTTCCATGCTTATTCTTGGTATAATTTTTCTAATCTTCTAATATATACCATCGTTCTTCTGGTTGTGCATATTTCTTCTAATTTTTCTATTTCTTTTTTGTTCACAATCACCTTTTCAAAAAGAACAATTTTACAAGTAAGTATTTCACAAGCATAATCTATTTTAATAGGAATTATAAATTTACCAACTCTTACCAACACACAAACATTATCAAAACAATTAACTTTCGGTGAAACAAAAGCAGGTAAATAACTTATTAAAAAACCTCTTAATGAAATATTTTTTTCATGTATTGTACTTGTAATTTGAACTGTATCGTATGTGTTAAATTGCACAAGTAAATGTAGCAAAATTATATCACATAAAAAAACCCTCATTTTATTGAGGGTTTTGAGTGTTTGTTATAATTTTTTGTTTTATAAAACAGTTAAAATATCGTGAGGTATTGTTTCCATTTCGTTATCTCTTATCATTTCACCTCTATCTGAATCTGAAGGATTAAATTTAAAACCTTCTCTGAAGTTGCCATTTTTCATACTTATGAGATAAGAATAACCTCCACCATGAGGTTCAAACAAGGTTAAGTTATGATTTGAAACATATTTATCAAACCATTCTTTTAAGCCCAAATCTGTTTTTAATAATTTTGGATGCTTACTCAATTCATCAAATGTTTTTATTTCAGTAAAATTATATGGATAAAAAGCTGGCATTTCATTTAATAAATTCTCATTTATAGCAGGTTTATTAAGTGCATAATGATTAAATTTCTTTCTTGCTATTGATACTTTATGCCAATTACTTTCATTAGTAGCATTCGCTAAAGAATTTCCTAAATCTTCTATTTCTTTAGGTACGTGACCCAATTTTCTAAATGAAACATTATTAACAATATCATTAACAATATCCCAGTCATCCATAAGTATAGCATCATCTAACATCTTCTTTATTGTTACATCTGAATAAAGCGCCCTACTGGTTGGTTTTTTATCTAACCAGCCGGCCATTTTTGATTTTTTATTTAGTTCATCATCATCAAATCCGGAACCAAGGCCCATACTTTTACTAAATACTTCAAATACTAACTTTCTTATTTCAAGTCTTATTTTGTTTTCAATTTTCATATTAATGAGTTTTACATAAATAATCGAAAAAAACCAAAATATCCCAAATTAATTGCTATGTAAAAAATCAAAAAGTCACACAATTGATTGAAGAGAAGGATTTAAAAAGTCATACAATATCTAAAGAGAAGAATTTATTAATAATTTCAAAAAGTCACACAATCGGCTGTAGAGAAGAATTGGTCTACATTAACAAAAGTCATACAACCAGTTGGTGATAGCTTTAATGTAGCATAAGTCCGACATTAAACACGTTTTTGGCAATGTAGGATAAATACGACATTATAATAGAGTTTTCGCACAACATCATAATAGAATTTTAGTCCGGATATTATTTGGTTATATAATTTAAATTCTTTAGTTTTATTATATGGAAATTAAAGAAAAATACAAGATAGGATTTTACAGATTTATGAGCTACTTAAGCGCATTTATGTATGGCGCCTACTGCGATGGCGTAATGCATGGAAAAGAAATTAAACCTCACCAGTGGGTTATTACCGGTTTCTTTGGAATATATTTCTTCATTATGTCTTTACGAAAAAAAGAAGATTAATGATAACAGACGCGTATATAGAAAAAGACGGCAAAAAAATCCTTAAAGCCAGTTTGCTTTTTGTTTCTGAAAACGAAAGACTTTGCGATGGTTGTGATGAAGAAAGAAAATGCGCGTCAATAGCTGCTATCGGTAGTAGAGACGTTATTGTAATCTGTAAGGATTGCCTACAAGAAATAATAGATAACTTTTAAATGAAAATTCCAGAACAATATGCATTGGTTGTAGATGATATTTTAACTAAAGCTGCAAAATACAATATTAAAGTAACCATCGCGGAAGAAAAAACTTTACCTTATCCAATTGGAAATTTCCCCGTACACGGTTTCTTTATTGTAAATGGTAAATATCCCCAAGGAGAACTTGGAGTGGCCATAGGAGACCCTCCAAATGAATGGATTAAGGTTTTAATACACGAGTCTTGTCATATGGACCAATTTGTTGATAACGTTAAAGCCTGGACCAACAATTTTGTTTATGACTGTAAAACAAATAAGATAAAAGAATCTATCGATTTAATCGATGAATGGGTAACCGGTCGGGAGTTTTCAAAATCAATTCTGAAGGATTTGACCAGCTCAGCTCTAAACGTTGAACTTGATTGTGAAAGAAGGTCCGCGAAGAAAATAAAGAAATATAACATAGGTATCAATATCGAAGAATATATCCAACAATCAAATTCTTATATCTATTTTTACAGGTACTTAGAAGAATCAAGAAAGTGGTATAAAAAAACTCCATATCAAACCAAAAAGGTGTGGTCGAAAATGCCAAAAACATTTAATAACGATTACTCAATAGTTCCAGAAGAATTTAAACCCCTCTTTAAAAAAATATTAAAATAAATGAAATCAATCGATAAAATAGCGAATAATATGTTTTATGGTTTTGGCGGAAAACTTGAGTTTTATTCAAAATATTCAAAAGGCTGGAATTCACTCGACATTCCTTCTGTTTTTAAAACTACTGAAAACTTTCAAACATATTGTTATTTAAAATATTCATGTTTTGATGCAGATTCTGTTTTTTTATCAGAAGTATCTAAACAATTAAATAAAAAATAATGACACCAGAACAAAAGAAAGAAGATATGGAACTTTGGAAACTTAGACAGCATATCATAGGAATGATTGGTGACTACAATGCAAGATTGAACCGATTGGAAGAATCAAGAAAACCATATATTAGTTATAGCAAATATGGTATTAGAGGCCTAGCATTAACAGAGCCTTTGTTGGAAAAAGTTCTTTAACTTAATTATTTACTTTTGACTAATTAAACTGTATGTTTGAACATATAATTTAATAACTCAAAACAATGAAAAAAGAAAAAACAACAACCAAAAAAGCAATTACAAAGAAAGCTGCACCCAAAAAAACCACAACAAAGAAAGTTACTTCCAAAAAGAAAGCTGATAACCAAACTACAGATATCGTTTGTGTATTAGACCGCTCTACCTCAATTAGAACTTCTGGACTTACAGAAAAAACCATTGAAGGATTTAACTCATTCCTTAAAGAACAAAAAGCTGCTCCCGGTAAAGCAAAACTTACACTTTGCTTATTTGATGGAGGAAATAACTTCGGCGCTGAAGCTGGGAAAACATATGAAATAATTCACGATAGAATTGATATTAAAGATGTTCCGGAACTTAATGACAAAACGTTTGTTCCAAAAGGAATGACTGCTATGTATGATGCAATCGGGAATACAATCGATTCAATCCATAAACAATTTAAATCTGATAAGAAAAAATCTGATAAAGTTATTTTCCTTATTATGACTGACGGAGAAGAAAATTCAAGTCGTGAGTACACTCAAGAAACTGTGTTTAAACTTATAGAAGACAGACAGAAAAAAGACAAGTGGGCGTTTTTGTTCATCGGTGCAAATATTGATACAATGAAAGCCGGCGGAGGCATGGGAATATCAAAAGGAAACACTATGGCTTACTCAAATACCGGCCAAGGTGTAAACACTGCTTATATGAATATGAGCGCTTCTGTGTCAATGTTTAGAAGTCCTGGAGTATTTGCAAAAGATGCTGACCTTTCAAGTTTGTTAGATAATAACGGAATTGCAAAAGAAAAAATCTAATAACAATAATTTAAATTAAAAAGAAAAGCAAGTGAAATTAACCACTTGCTTTTTTTATTGTCCTAAACTTTTATAATATTTCTTATCGGCCGTAGGCTCCGCGATAGAAAATTTTAATCGTAATAATTTCTTGGGTCATTCATATCACTAAGTCTTTCTTCCATATCTTTGTGATTCATTCTGTTTAGAACATCCTCATTTTCTTTTTCGTGATAAATAGAAAATTTACCATTACCCAAATCAACCGGAGTTTCATATTGCAAATCCCAACCACTCAGATAATCAAGAAAATCTTCAACCTCGTCAACATTTAATGTAGCTGTTTCCCAAGTATCATTATTACTTTCTTCATTCTCAGATAAAATCTTTATGCCAGCTAATGCTTTCATTCTCTTAACCTCTTCACTTAATAGATTCTTTTTCATATTTGTTATATTAATATTTTATAGGTTTATTAAATTTGAATTCTTCGGAATTACTATCGTTTTTATTTGTAAATTTTTTATAATAATCTGCTATTTTATCACGGTGAGCTTTATCTTCTTTTTCACGTTGTTCAGGTGAAACAGTATTAATTTTGTCAGCAATTTTTAATATATTTTGGCCCAATGCAGCTATAAGAATTGAAGCACCAAAACTCGCAAGAAGTTGTGGCATATTATAAGCTGTTGTGTGAGTTGCTATAGTTCCTAATTTTTGTGCAATCATTACGGCAGGCATACCTCCAAACATTGCATTAAGCATAGCAGGGGCTGAAATTAATGCTCCTGCTGTGGCTAAAATACCTTGAGCTATTTTTCTACCGGTTTCAGATTCTTCAAGAGACTGATTAGAAACATTAAGTGCTTTTTTAAGTATATCATCAAAAGACATCATCTCATTTATTTCAGACATATCGCCTTCAGCAATTTCTTGTTCATTAGTAATGTGTGCAGATTTTAATTTTGAAACTAATTCTGCTTTTTCTTCATCAGAAATTTTGCTTAAAGCATTTTTAATTACATTCTGAATTTCATCACTTTGAGCTATTTTTAAAGATTGCTGTTTTAGCCACTCCATTTCTTTGGGAGTTGGCTCTTGATTTTCTTTAATCAAACCTGCAAGTTCCTGCATTCTTTTTATTTCTTCACTCAATAATCCCTTTTTCATTTTCAAATTTTATAAGTATAAATAGTCTTATTTTTATCGGCCGTAGGCTCCGCGATATAATTTTTTTAATGCTTATCAATTACTTTTACAATATCAAACATATCACCTATGTGTACGCCCAATTCAGAGCTTAAATTATTAAGTTGCTCATCATTTAAAGTACTCTTCTTGTTTCTAATTTCATCTATTAATTGTTTAAGTTCGTAAATCTTAAAATTTACGTTCTTCATAGATGGATTTTCTTCAGGTTTGTCATCTTTGTTTAGCCCACCTAATGATTCAGCATCGAATACATATTCATTTAAATTTTCTCCATTATTCATTGGATAATTATCTAAAAAATCTGTAAGCATACCATTAAACTCTTGCTTTATTTCAGAGTTCTTCTTTGCTAATTCGTGAATTTTACTTATTAAATATTCTCCTTGTTCTCTGCTTAAATTAAACGGAGCCAAACTGTGACCTAATTTGGAAGTATTTTTACCTTCAATGGAATTTTTTATCCATCTCAATAAATTTTGCATTATGAGTGGATTGTCAGAACTTTTGACGATGTCTGATAAAATTCTCTTCGTTTCGTCAGGAGCATTTTTAGAATGGATTTTCCAAGCAAGTTCTCTCGGCATATCAGCCAAATAACCATTATTTTTTTTAGGCTCTTCTACTTTTTTATCATTACCAAAATCCCACCAATTTCCAGAAACTTCATTTTGAATGCCGGATAACTCCTGCATTCTTTTTATCTCTTCTGTTAATAATTTCTTTTTCATTTTCAAATTTTATAAGTATAAATAGTCTTGATTTTTATCGGCGTAGCCCGGTTCAAATTTTTTACGGAGCGGCCCACACAATCTTAAACGTATAAATTCCTTTATCCAATATCATTTCCCTCTGGTTTGTATGGTAATACTCTTCTGGCAGCTTCTGTACGTCTACGACGATACTCTCAGGCTTTGCAACCATCTCAACCACAAAGGCCGGTGAAGATGGGTACTCATCAATAAACCTTCGCGCGATTAATGGGTTGGTCGTCCAAGATGTCAAATGCGGAAATTGAACTTTAATTATTTGTCCAGCTTTATAAGGAGGCTGAATCTTTGAATTGTGCCTAATCTGGACCTCCTCAATGCCTTTATATAACTTAACCGGCTCTTTGGGTCTAAACGGTGTTAACTCTTCCCATATCTCCATAGTTAAAGGCTTATGCATAATATCTCCACCAATATAAGAACTTAAAAATCTTTCAGTATCCTCAGACAATTCATCCGCGTCCATAATTCGTTCCGGAGAATGCTTATCATACTTGGAAAATCCTCCGATATACTTAAAATTAGAAATGTCTGCAGTGTCAATTATAGAAATAGGCTCCTGAGTGTATCTGCTATATTTAAAATACCCGGAAAAATCCTCTGGATTAACCTTTGGCTTCTTATTTTTTGGAGATTCATCAGAAAATGGGTCAATATCCCAGCTCAGCATATCAGAAAGCTCCGGCTTATTATACAAAGGCTTTTTGGTCTTAATTCTGTAAATGTATTCACTGTCTGTTCCGGACGCATCCGCGCGATTTACAAGGTCAGTTACTAATGTTTGATTTTTCTGAATATCTGAAAGCTCCACAGGAATCTTTGAATGAAAATAAGTGTACCCATTATAGATATCGCCAAGGTCTTCCATTTCTTTTCTTGCGTAGTCATGGATTTCCTTAATGAGGATTTTACGTATGGCTTTTCTAATGCTATCCATTAAGATACTTTATGTGGATTAAATACAGGTTCTTGAGAATATAATTTCAATAATTCAACAATACGATTTTCTAGAGATTTCGCATCTTTGAAATTCTCTTCTTTACTTAAATAATTATTGTTTAATCCAAATTCATTAGAATAATTTAAAGTAAACTCTTTTTTCTGTCTATCAAATCTCGGATTGATTAACACATAAGGATTTTTATCTCTCAAATCATAAATAACATCAGTATAATAGTCTACAATTTTCCGAAATTCTTTTTCTTTCTCTTTTGTGCTTGCCGGTTTATATTCAACATCACTATAACAATAGTTGTATTTTTCCTGGTTCTTCTTTATAAATTCAAGAACCGCATTTTTACATTCTTCCGGAATGTCATTCTTAATAATGTTTAAAACATCTTTCTCCATTGAACTTACCGGCTTACGATTTGATTTGGCATTAAAAGGATTTTGATTCTTTTCGCCATGCTCACTTGATAAAATATGATAACCGGTCTCGTTAGCCCAGTAAAATCCTCTCGAAGCATACTCTCCGATAAAATAAGTAAACCTTACCTTACGGCCATTCTTAAATAAAAACCTAATCAAAAGTCCTTGCTTTGACCATCCGTCAAATCCTGACTTATCAACTTGACACCATTTTGCCCCTTGACCGTAAATATGAGAAGTCATCTGACTCTTTGGAATCATACAGACCATATTTTTGTCACGGTAAATGATTTCAACTTGGTCCTTGAACTTACCGGTCAATTCCTTTAATAGAACCTTACGAACCTGCGAACGAATATGTTTCTCAGTTAAATCCATTATAAATCTTCAATACTTGTATCTACTAAATTTGTTTGATAATCTAAATCAAAAACAGCAAGCTCGCCATTTTTAATACCAAAATTATCTATTCCTAAATCCATAGCTTTCAATAAACTTTTATGAGTTGACTCCAATTCTTGTGAAACACTTTTTAAACCATTTATAAAAAAATTAATTCTATCTTCATCAGGTATCCCTTC
>Ga0315291_10002042_pt1 | contig 26688 bp, 24 predicted proteins | sample YL17G12_20_MG_FD_203070 | JGI IMG/M metagenome (GOLD analysis project Ga0315291, IMG submission 203070) | Sediment microbial communities from Yellowstone Lake, YNP, Wyoming, USA - YL17G12_20 | ecosystem: Environmental > Aquatic > Freshwater > Lake > Sediment | place: USA: Wyoming | collected...
CCTCTCTTCATCCCGCATGATCATGGCCAGCCGGCCGAGATGTCTGACGACCGCGGGCTCGACCGCTTCGAGGCTCGGGAGGACGTCGAGACGGATGCGGTTCCGAAGATACCGGCGGTCGAGGTTCGTTTCATCCGAGCGGAAAGAGATCCCGCGCCGGTCCAGATGGGCCGTGATCTCCCGGCGCTCCAGGTCGAGGAGCGGTCGGATGAGAAGATCGTCCGGTTTCGGGGCCATCCCCCCAAGTCCCTGGGGCCCTGTCCCTCGCAACAGGCGCATGAGGACCGTCTCGGCTTGGTCGGTCAGCGTATGGCCGGTGGCGATCTTCGTCGCCCCCATTCGGTGGGCGGCCTTCTTCAGAAACCCGTGACGAAGCGTCCGTGCGGCTTCTTCGAGATTAAGCCTCCGACGACGGGCATAGAGCCGGACATTTCGCGAGTCCGTGACAAAGGCCAGCTTGCATTTCTTGGCGACGGCCCTCGCGTGCGCTTCATCGGCATCGGCCGACGGCCTAAGTTTGTGGTTGAAATGGGCCAGGCGGATCTCGATGGGGACCTCATCGCGGAATCTTAGGAGGAGGTCCAACAGGGCCGAGGAATCCTGTCCCCCGGAAAAAGCCACGAGAACTTTATCCCCCGGTCCGATGAGATCATGTCGGGCAATTGTCTTCTTAAATGTCTTGTATATCATTTTAATAAAGAAATGGCGGCGGAGGGATTTGAACCCCCGACACTGCGGATATGAGCCGCATGCTCTAACCGACTGAGCTACGCCGCCGGGAATGCTCTAAATTCTACCGAAACCACCCCCAAACGTCAAACGGGACGCTCCGTCAACTCCACCCATCACCATCTTTTGGCTTTTTGGGGTTCCATCTTCCTCAAGTCGAGCCCCCTTTCGAAGGCGCCCGTGCGGTATAGGCAGATCTCGCGAAGCGAGGACGGATGATGCAAGACCTCGGACAGGGACTGAGCCCCGACCGCCCAGACGCCGCCGCCGCGGACAATGACGACCTTGTAATCGTGAAGCAAACGGATGAGCGTCTCCATCTCAAACTTCGGCGGCAGGACGGGGATGACGAGATAGAGGAACGTGCCTTCGGCGTCGACCGGAACGATCCGGTCTGCGGGCGCGCTTTCCCCCGGATAGACAAAATGCGCCTGGGCCTCGGCTTCGGGAACGTAGCAGTGGAGGACGGTCTGGAAGTCGCTCGCCGCGTAGATGGCCTTGTGGATCGCCGTCTCGGGATTGTCGGAGGCCGTGGGCGCGAGAGGGACCTTGAGAAGGGGCCCTCCGATGTCGCGGGGCATGGACGCCTTGGGCGCGTAGAGCATGGCGTCCACGCCGCGGACGGACATGGAACCGGTGTGGAAGGGCGAGAGCCTGGACTCGAAGATCCGGCGTCCCGTCTTGACGAACTCCTTGAGGATCTCCTCCTCTTCCGGGAAATCGCAGCGCTCGTCGCCTTCGACCTCGTATTCGGGAGGCTGATAGGCGAATTGGGCGGCCGGATTTTCCCGGATCCTTAGTCGAAGGCCCTCGATATCCACGCCAAGCACGCCCATTTGGCGGACGACGGCGCCGGCGTTGTTGGCGACGCAGAGCCTGAAGAAGGCCTCCTTGAGCGTCCGGCCTTTCGTCATGGCGCCGTGGCCCCAGACCAGGGTCAGGACGTGGTTCGCAAGCCTTTCCGGGATTGTCCGGGTCATCTCGGAAGAGCCGCTTGGGACGACGAACCAGTCGATGGGCACGAGCCCTCCGAGATGATAAAAGCCGAGAGGGTCGACCGGGACGAAGGACGGGACCTCCGCCGGCTTCGGACCGTCGTCGAGGGTCGCGATGATCAGGTCCTTGACATGGGCATGCATGGACGCCCGGACGCCGGGGAGGGACAGGATCCGGGCATGGACGTCGGTCTCGGAGGAGGCCTTGTAGTAGCCGTAATCGGTCTCCGAAGGCGAGAGGAAACAGATCTGGCTCCGGTCCAGATCGCCTTTTTGAGAGCCGGTCGCAGTGATGACGATTGCGTCCTCCCCTCCCTCGTCGGTCCAGCGGACGGCCATGTTCCCGCTATGGCTGTCCTGGATGTCGTAGGTCAGAGAGGCCCGTCCCACGGCCTGGAACATCCGCAGGAGCTCTTCGCTCGCCTTCCACTTCCCGGCGCTCATGGCTTCCTCCTTTGAATGTTCAGGGCATCGATGAGCTCGCGGCTCGGCCGGCCGCGCTCGTCCCAGCGGCGGATGCCGTAATAATCCTGTCTCATCCTGTCCTTGTCGTCCCGGGAGACCCGGCGTTCCTTCCCTTCGGCAATGATGGGGACGTCGCTGAAGCGGGCGGGCAGGTCGTCGTCCGCGGCCGTCGCTCCGGCCTCGACGTTGAACATCCTTTCAAGGGCGGCGACGCGGTTGGCGATCTCTTCGAGCCGGGTGACGGAGAAATCACCGCCCGTTGCCCCGCTCGCCATGCGGGCCCACGGGTCGGTGGAGAAGGCGTAGCCCGTGAAGCGGCAGATGCCCAGGCTGTCTTGGAGGATGCCCAGGTTCTGCATGTTCCGGATGGCGATGGGCGATTGGAGGAGGCTGTAGCGGGGGATCTCCTTTGTCCCGCCGAAGAAGGCCAGGGAAACCGCATAGCCGCCCCGCAGGTGGCAGGCGCCCGAGGGGGACGTCATGTAACCGAGGGCCTGGGTAAAGGAAGCGCGCGGGTCATAGGCCGGGATCTCGAGCTTCTTCACGGTCATGGAATATTCAGGGCGGGCGCAGGACGCCGCCAGCCGGAACGACCCTTCGGCCAGCCGGTCGCCGATCCCTTCGCGGAGGGCCGTCATCCGGACCGCGGCTTCCAGGACGTCCGCGTTCCCGAAGGAAAAATCCAGGCCGCCCGTGTCCTCCGGCGTAAGCGAGCCTCTCTCGAATAGCTCCATAGCACAGGCCATGGTTCCGCCGAAGCTCATGGTGTCGAGGCCCATCTCGTTACAGCGGTAGTTGGCCCGGGTGATGGCTTCGAGGTCGTAAATGTCGCAAAGAGGACCCATGAGGACAGTCGTTTCGTACTCGGGGCCTTCGCCTTTTTCTTCCTTCCCGTCCCGGCCGGGGACCGCCGTGTGCCTCTGGCAGCCGATCGGACAGAGGAAACAGCCCCCCGCCCTCTCGAGCAGGGTCTTGGCCAGGGTCTCGCCCGAGACCCTCTCGACGTCCTCGTCCCGGTGGCTGCAGTCCTGGAAGTTCCTGTGCGGGAGCATGCTGATGAGGTTGATCAGTTCGACGAGTCCGGACGTGCCCAGCTCCCGCAGGAGCCTTTTGGTAACGGGCGCCTGTTTCATGAGATAGAGAGCTTGGTCGAGGCCCGACTGGCAGAGCTCCCGGTCCTTGATCCTGATCTTCTCCTTCCCCGAGACGCGGACGGCTTTGAGTTTCTTGCTGCCGAAGACCGCGCCGGGGCCGCAGCGTCCATAGACGCGGTTGCGGTCGTTGGCCACAGCCGCGATCCGGACGAGGTTCTCGCCGGCCGGCCCGATGCAGAGGACCTTGAACGGGTTCCCGGGTTCCGCCCCCGCGCTCAGGGCCTCTGTCGTCTCGTGGATATTTTTCCCCCAGATGAGTCCCGCGGACAGGAGTTCGGCGCGCCCGGATTTGATATCGAGCATCACGGGAACAGGGGAACTTCCCTTAAGGACGAGGGCGTCGAAGCCCGATGCTTTGAATGCGTTCGCCCACGTTCCTCCCGAGTTGGAGGTTCCGATGACCCCCGTGAGGGGCGATTTGAAGACCATGTGGCCGCGGCACGAGGTTGGGGCGTTGGTCCCGATGAGGGGAGAAGTGGCGATCACCAGGACGTTTTCGGGGCCCAGCGGATCGCATGCGGGATCGACGCGGTCGTAAAAGAGCCGGGTGGCCAATCCCCTTCCGCCCAGATAATCGCGGACGAGCTCCGGGTCGAGGGGTTTCTCTTCGATCCGGCCCGCCGAGAGGTCGACCTCAAGAATCTTTCCATGATAGCCGTATCGGGAGATGTCGGACATCGCAACGGTAAAATATCAAATAAAGAACTGGGGGTCAAACAGGCCTTTGATTGCCGTGATACTTTTCACCCGCCGGCGACAAAAGGGAAGACGGCGATGATGTCATCGTCTTCGAGCGTCGTTTCGAGACCGTCGAGCGAGTTGATCGATGTCCCATTCTTCATCGCGATGACCAGATGTTTGAGCGCGCACCCTTTGAACACCTCGGCCCGGCGCTTCGCCGTGTCACAGACGTCATCGAGGAGGTCCCCGACGGTGCTCCCCTCCGAAAGAACGACATCTTTCTCCCGCCCGCCGAAGATCTCCCGGAAATAGGCGAAGAATTTGACCTTAATCCTCATGTCCGCCGCCTTTTCCTTTCCATTCTCAACTTCGGCCCGGTCTCTTCAAGGATCCTCCGGGTTAGTCCTTCCAGGACATCGGTGTCCCCGTGCCGGAAGACGTCGATTTTTCCTTCCCCAATTTTCGCAAGAAACCCTTCGAGGACCGATGTCCTAACGACGCAGAGGCATATCGCTCCCGCGGACAACGCGGCCGACAGCGCAGGCCATAGTCCGCGTCCCGAGAGTTCGAGCGGACCGATCTCGTCGACGACGAGGATTTGCGTGTCGCGGTCGCGGACCAGGATGCTCTCCGCTCGTTCGAGCCCGCCGGGGACGAGAGAAAAGCCGCCGACCCGCTGCCGGTCCGGCCCACCCTCCGTCCTCAGGAAAGGGACGGACGCCCCGCCACGGAGATCAACAAGATCATAGCCCTGGACCTTTCCCCCGTCGAGGCGAGTTTCGTTCAGGAAGCCTCCGACACCGATTCCGGCCAGATCCCAGAAAGCCGCCGCTCCCTTGAGGAACGTCGTCTTGCCGGAATGGACCGGCCCTGTCAGGACGAGAACTCTTCTTCGCATCGGCAGGACCCCGACGCCGGAGAGATTATCTGACCACCACCCGTGACTCGTTCATCTCGAATTGGAGAGGCTGGCCCGTGGGGCCGTTGGCCGAGACGCTGGTGATCACGATGGCCGCCTCACCCAGGGCCACGGATTCAAAGACCAGGACGGCCAGGATGCCTCCGCCCTTGATCCCCTTCCCGACGACCGGGCTGGAGAGCCCGATGGTGCAGGCGCCGGCCGAGTTATCGATGTTCTTCAGGAACGGGACCTTCTCCCCCAGCTGGCGGGCCAGGCCGCCTTCGGTCACATCCTTCAACTTGATGATCTGGGGGTTGTAGCTGAGGTTCAGGGACATGTTGCCGATCTCGAGGTCCGTCCTCAGGTCGACGCTGACCCGGAACTCCCTGCCCTTCGGTACCTCGAAGTTGGCCGGGTTGAGGATGACGTAGTTCGGCCCGCCCCCCTTCTCCGGCTCCGGCTCACCCGTTGAGAATTCCTCCTCGGGGACAGCCTGATCGCTCGACTGGCCCTGAAGCCCTTCGACGTCCACCCAAAGCGGTTCGGAGTCCTCTTCGGTCAAGGGAACGGTCCGGATGATGTAAGGCGTGATCGTCAGGATGACATCGGTCTGCTCGATGTTCGTGTCCGTGTTCGAGAACAAGGCGCCGAGGAGGGGAACCCCCCTGAGCCCGGGGATGCCTTTCAGGGACTTCCGCTCCTCATCCTTCAGAAGCCCGGCCAGAAGATTGGTCTCGCCGTCCTTGAGCCGGATGATGTTCTTCACCTCCCGCGTCGTGATGATCGGGATGTCGGCGATCCCTGTCCCCCCGATGGATGTGATCTTGATCTCCAGCTCGAGGGTGACTTCCTTCTCGTAATGGATGCGGGGCTTGATCTTGACGTCGATGCCGACGTCCTGGTAGTTGTAGTTGACGATGGGTTGCTGACTGACCCCGCCGGCGGCGAACGGGGTGAAGGTCGTTTGGGGAACCGGGACCTTCTGGCCGACCATGTACTTGATGTCCTCGGAACCGATCCCGCGGAGCCGCGGCTGGGCGATGATCTTGGTGTCGGCGTCGGTCTCCAGGAACTGGAGAGACAGCGAGGGCAAGCTGAGCTGGTAGTTTGTGGATTTGGAGAGGTCGATATCTTTTAGTCCAAACCAGCCGTCCGTGGGATAAGTTCCGTTCCCGCTGTAACGCCCGCTTATGGTGTTCTGGCCGAGGTTGATCCCTAATTTCTGCATCTTGAGCCGCGAAACCTCCATGATCTCGAGGTCGATGATAACCTCACCCTTAGACTTGTCCCAACGCCTAAGGAGCTTCTCGGCCAGGTTCACGGCGTTCGGCGTGTCCCGGATGGTTACGGAGTTCAGGTTCTTGTCGATGATGATGCTCGGAGCTTTGTATTGGGTGCGGATCATCATGGCCAGCGAGTTCTGGACATCCTGGGCGTTGAGATTGGATAGGTAGAACGTCTTGATCGCGTTGAGTTCGTACTGCATCCTCTTCATGGGCTGGTCCGGGACGATGATGACCGTCTTCTCGTCGATCGGACGGTAGAAGTTCTTGCTGGCCAGGCAGAGGAAGCTGATGGCCTGCTCGAAGGTCCGGTCCATTAGGTCGATAGACAGGGGCACGTCCCGGAACTGCTCATCGAAGACGAAGTTGATGCCGCCGTACTTGCCCAGGGCCTGAAAGATCGAACGAAGCTGGGCATCCGTGAACTTCAGCTGGACCTTCTCCACGGTGACTTTGAGTTTGAAAGGGGCTTCTATACCCTTTTTGGCCGGCGGCTCCATCTTCTTCGCGGGCTCCCGGGGGGACAGCGCGGCTAATTCATCAGCATAGATGCGGTTCAGTGGGTCATAAGAAAGGGCCTTGCGATACTCGGAAACGGCTTCCTCTTTCTTTCCCTGCTCGGCAAGGACCCTCGCCTGCTGAGCGCAGAACAATCCGGCGGATGTTTTTGCCCTCATGAGCGCCATCCGGTAAACGACCTCTTTGGGATTCTCGAGGGCCGCCTTTTCATAACACTTGATAGCCTCCTCCCACTGTTTGTTGATCTCGGCTGCGTTGCCCTGTTTGTAGGAGCGGCTGAGCACCGCACAGCCCCACAGGGTCCCCACGATCATGATCAATGCGGCGGCTTTTTTCATGTCTGTTCTCCTTGCCGGGGGAAGCTCGAGCGTTTGGCGTCCGGGCCGATGAGGTCGATCCGGTCCGGGGTCACCTTCTCCACTTTTACGCCCGGCAGGACCTCCTCTCCCTCGGAAACGGCCATAGCCTGCCCTTCGAGGATGACGAGGGCGATCATCTTATGGGCGGACTGGACATAGCCGATGTAGGAAAGGTCGAGAGACGGTTCGGCGGGCTCCAGCGCGGGCGGCGTTTCGGGTTTTCCGGCATCCGTGATCCGGCCGCCGGGGGGTTCCCCGGGCGGGGAAATCCCGGGCGGAGCGAATGCCGTCCTCGAGCTGAAGATATCCCGCCGCGGAGGCCCAATCTCGCCCGGCTTCTCTTTCAAAAGGTCCTTCCGGATGAGGCTCTGGCCCCAAGCGCCGCCGAAAATGAGCCCGGCGGCCGCGAGTGCGGCGCAAAGACGGATGATCGCGTCAGGTTTCATAATATCCCGCCAGTTCGATCTTCAGCTCCAGGGCGCCGGTTTCGGAACCCGTGTTCAGGAAATCGATCCTCTCCAGGATCAGAAACTTCGGGAACCCCTCGATGACGGCCAGGAACCTCTTCAGAGTGGCGTAATTCCCCCGGAACGTGAACGCAGCCACGACCTTCCTCGCCTTTTCCTTCTCGAGGTCCGCATATTTATAGCCGATCTGGGAGACGCGGATCCCCGCCTCGGCAAACACCTTTTCAAGGTCGAGGCGGAGGTCGCGGATCCCCTGCTTATCGTCGTAAAAATATCTCGTCCGGAATGCTTCGAGGTCCCCTTTCGCCTCTTCCCATCGTCCGGATTCGGCCCGTACTCGGTCCCAGGATTCCCGGGCCTTCCCAAGCTCCGTCGTCAGCCTGGTCAGGGACGCCTCGGACCGGCCATAGCTCCTCAACGCTCCCAACGAAACAAAGAGAAAGACCAGGAGGACGAGAACGGCAACTCCGGCGAGGACGCTGAGCGCCCTTTTTTCCCTCTCCGTCAGAAGCTTAAAGATTTCTTTCATAGCTGAATGTGATCTCCGAAATGAGTTGTCCCCGTTCGTCGGCGGACTCGTTCTCGACCCGGATCCTCTTGAAGTTCCGGGCGCTCAGGTTGTTGATTAGGGTCAGCAGGTCGTCCAGGCTCCTCGACACCACCTTGATCCTGAGGTCCAGGGAAGCCTCGCCGACGAAGCTGGGGGCAAGCGAGGTGATGAAGCTCGGGTCAGGGAGGGCCCCTTCGACCTCTGAAAGGAACGCATTCCAGGAAAAGCTTTTCCGGAAGATGATGGAATTGACGAGGTCGACCCTTCCCTTGTCGGCTTTGGCGGCTCCTTCGGCCCGAGTCTTGAAACGCGTCTCTTCAGCCTGGAGTTGCTGTATCCGCCCCTCGACGTCCCTCAGGGAAGACTTTGCCCGGCGGTCCTTGAAACCGTATTTGATGAAGAAGAATCCGGCCAGGAACGCCAGCACGATGAGCAGGAAGGTCAGACCGACCAGGCAGGCGCGGTAGAACCGCGTGTTTCTGAGCGGACGCGAAGCCAGGTTGAGTCGGACCTTTTCCATATTCATCACGCGAGTTGACCGAAAAGAGGGGAAAGGAGACCTTTTTCACCGTTCCCTTCGTCTCGGACTACCAATTCCCCCGTCTCACGGACGGTCAAAGCCATGAGCCTCCTGAGTTCGACGGCGATGTCGACGCCGGCGTCCGGCAGTCCCGACCTGAACCAGAGGGACCGGACCCTTTTCTTCTCCTTGTCCTCAAGGTAATGCATCGTGTTCTCGACCTCTTTGAGGAGTCCCCCGATCCTCTGGACGAGGGGCGCCCCCGGGGTCATATCGAAGGAGAAGGCCTTTTGCCGGTAGAGTGACAGCTCCGAATCGATGACGGCGGCGAAGCTCAGGGAGTCCTCTTCCACGTTGACGACGAGAACGTCCTCATCGGCCGCCGGAAGGAGATTGACCAAGCTAAGGGAAGGCAGGGACAGGTTCCCCACGGCGAGCTGACAGCGGGAGAAGAGACCCTCGTACTCCTGGAGGACGACCCCACGGCCGACGGCGACGACGATCCTTTCCGAACTCCCGGCGGGGAACGCCTGGAAGATGAAACGCGCGTCCTCGGGAACGACGAGCATCTGTTTGCCGACCCGCCAGCGGACGATCTTCTCTTTCTCCTTTTGAGACACCGACGTCGAATTTAGGTTCAAGATGAAAACCCTCGCGCACATCTCAGGAAGGAGAACAGCGACCGTTCCCTGTCCGAGGCCTATCCTCGCCATGCCTTCCTTGACCTTGGACTCAAGGAGCGGAATGTTCAAGAAATTCGTTTCGTCGAAGGAAGGCCGGACGACTCCGGCCGGGAGCCGGCTGATGAAGGAACCGGCAGCCCTCCTCTCCCGGGGCGAGAGCCGGAGCCCTGTAAGGTAGCTCGTCGTCAGCTGGAACACCGCGTCCGGAAGCGGGACCTCGAGGAAGTGGTCCTTGAGTCGTTTCAGGTCCGGAAGATGTTTCATTCGACGAATGTCACCTTGTTCAGGTCCTTGAGGCTCGTGATCCCGGCCAGCACCTTCTCGACCCCGATCCCACGAAGGAAAGCCATGCCCTCAAGCTTGGCCCTCTTCCGAATTTCCGATAGGGGCTTCTTTTCCAGGATCATCTCTCGGATGGTGTCCGAGAGCTCGAGGATCTCAGCGATGGCCGTGCGGCCTTTATAGCCCGTCCCGTTGCATTCGGGACATCCCTTCGGTTCGTAGAAGGTCCGGCCCTTGTGGAGCCCGGGGTCCAGCCCCGACTCTGCGAGCTGCGTGTCTTCGTAGTGGACAAGGACCTTGCAGCTCGGGCAGAGGACCCGCACCAGCCGCTGGGCCAGGATGACGTTGAGGGCCGAGATGAAGCTATAAGGGTCCACCTGCATATGGAGAAACCGGCCGATGACGTCGAAGACGTTATTGGCATGGACGGTGGTGAAGACAAGGTGCCCCGTCAGAGCGGACTGGATGGCGATCTGGGCGGTCTCCGGGTCCCGGATCTCGCCCACCATGATCTTGTCCGGGTCATGGCGCAGGATGGACCTCAGGCCGCGGGCGAAGGTCAGACCCTTCTTCTCATTCACCGGGATTTGGGTGATGCCGTCGACCTGATACTCCACCGGGTCCTCGATGGTGACGATCTTGTCCTCGGGGTTCTTGATTTCGGTCAGCGCGGCGTAAAGCGTCGTCGTCTTCCCCGATCCGGTCGGTCCCGTGACCAGGACCATGCCATAGGGCTGGGTGATGTATTTCCGGAACTTCTTCAGGATCTCGTCGGAGAAGCCGAGGAGGTCAAGCCTGAGCTCCGAGATGGCCTCCGTGATCATCTCCTTGTCGAGGATGCGAATGACCGCGTCCTCGCCGTAGATGCAGGGCATGATGGAGACGCGGAAATCGATGGTCTTGTCCTTGATCTTCAGCCGAAACCGGCCGTCCTGGGGGACGCGGCGCTCGGAGATGTCAAGGTCGGACATGACCTTGATCCTGGAGATGATCGGCGACTGGAACTTTTTGTCGATGGGCTCCATGGCCTCGCCCAGGACCCCGTCGATCCGGTACTTGACCCTGACGGCTTCGTCCTTGGACTCGATGTGAATATCGCTCGCTCTCTTCTGGACGGCCGTAAAGATGATCGTGTTCACCAGCTTGATGATGGAGCCGTCCTGGTCGGCGAGCTTCTCGATGGAGATGACGTCTTCTTCCTCGCCGCTCTCCTTCTCCACGACCTGCATGATGAAGCCTTCGGTGGCGTCCCGGAGCACCTGCAGGGCGGTCTCGCTTTTGCGGAGGGCCTCCTGGATCGACCTCTTCGAGGCGGCAAAGACCTGGACCTTCTTCCCTAGGAAGGATTCAATGGCGTCTATGGTGGCGATGTCCGAAGGGTCGGCGATGGCCACTTTGACGGAACGGCCTTCATCCTCCAGGGGCACGAAGTTCAATCGGTAGAGGAAGTCCACGGGAAACGATTGGATGAGGTTGCGGTCCAGGTTGAACGACTCGAGGTCGATGTAGGGGATCCTGTAACGCTCGGCGAGCTTCCGGCCCTCCTTCTCCTCGGCCCGGATGAGGCGTTCGTGTTCTTCTTTATTCATCGTCGTCCGCCGTTCCTTCCGTCATCTGACCACCCTGATGATATTGAAGATCGGAAGATAGATCGCCAGGAGCATCCCCGCCACGATGAGCCCCATGAAGATGATGGCGATGGGCTCGATCAGAGTGACCAGCGTGTTAATTCTAGCACGAATCCTCTCATCGTAGAAATCCGACACCTCGGCCAGCATGCTTTGGAGGTTGGCCGAGGTCTCGCCGATCCGGACCATGTCCAGGGCCAGCCCGGGAAAGACCGCGGTCGCGGTCAGGGACTCGGTCAGGCTCTGACCGTTCTTGATCGAATCAGGCATTCCTTTCATGCTCCGGACAAGGAACTTGTTCGGCATGGCCTGGCAGGCGATGCCGATGGCCGAGAGAAGCGAGATGCCCGCCTCGAGAAGCAGACCCAGTGTCCGGCTGAAGAGCGAAACGCCTGACTCCCGCCAGAGGGTCCGGCCGTAGGGGATTTTGAGCTTGAACCTATCGAAGGCGACCTGGGCTTCTTCGTTTTTCCGAAAGCGCAGAAAGGCCAAGAACAGGAGAGCGAAAAAAAGCAGGATAAAGACCAAGTTGCGTCGCATGGCCATGGCGAAGGAGATGAGGGCGGTCGTGATGGCCGGCATCTCGGCCTGATAATCCTGGTAGAACGTCGCGAAGCGGGGCAGGATGAAATTGATCAGGACGCTCACAAGGATGAAGGAAAAGATGATGAGGAGCGTCGGGTAGATCAGGGCCGAACGGATCTTTGATTTCGTCTGGGAGACGATCTTGGCATACTGGACGTAACGGCCGATCGTCCCGGCCAGGTTTGCGCTCTTCTCGCCGGCCATCAGGGAGGCCGTGTAAACTTTTGAAAACATGTCCTCGTAAGGGAGGAAAGCCTCGGAAAGGGACTTTCCGGACCGGATGTCCGCCTCGACCTTGAGCAGGAGCTCTTTGAGGTGGATGTTCTTGGCCCGGCCGGAGATCGTCTCGATGCTCTTGAGGATGGGATAACCCGACCTGATGAGCGCCATCAGCTCCTGGTTGAAAAGGATGAAGTCCTTGTCCCGGACCTTTTTCCCGAACGGCCGGACACGAATCTTCTTCCAGTCCCGGGCCACCGAAAGGACGCATAACCCCTCCGACTCATAGAGTTTGCGGCATCCGTCGGGGGAGGCGGCCAGAACGGACCGGGACAGGAGCCGTCCGTCCTCGCTGGTCAAGCGGCAAATATAATAGGGCATCTGAGCAAATATTAGGCCATCGGTCGGCGGTTGTCAAACGAAGGGACCCACCCAAGATTGCCCATAGGATTCGCTCTTCGCCGCCGCCTTCTGGTGATACCCGGAATTCCGAGCCACGTCTTTCGGCAATCTTAGAACCCCCCGGCCCCGAAAGCAAGTTGACATCAGACCCGGATTACCTTATTTAATAAGGGTGCTCAGAAAAACCTTATGGCGATCCTTTTTCATGCTTGTCCTCGCGTTTTGTTTCTTGAGCCCGACCTCGGTTCCCGCCCGCTCCGATTCCCCGACCCCCGGAAGCACGGCCTCGCCCCAGGACTTCCCGGAGCAGAAACCCAAGTTCGATTACATGAGCACCTTCCTCAGGGGGAGAAAACCGCTCGGGTTAAAGGAAGACCTGATCATGAAGCGGCTGCTTCGTCAACCACGGGCCAGCTGGGCGGTTCGGGCGGGATTGCGGCATATCCTGGATTAGTCTCCATTTTTTTGCGGCCTGAATTCAAATTTTTGGATTTTTCTTGAGATTCGAGTTAAAATAGGCGCCGCCAGGATGAAAAAGAAGCTTTACCTAGCTCTCGCGCCCATGCTCATCCTTGTCATACTGGGCGCCATCAACGTTTACAAGAACATCACCTGGCAGGAACCCACAGACGGGGTGATCTGGGGCCAAAAACCCAACGGCCTCACAGCCCTCAAGGTCGAGGTCAACAGCCCGGCATACCTGGCCAGCATCAAGAAGGGGGACATCCTCTATTCCATCAACAACATCCCCATCAAAACCAAGATCGACCTCCTCAAAACCCTCTGGATCGCCAGGGACGCGGACCAGAAGGTCAGCTACCAGATCGGCCGGGAGGGCGAGATCATCACGCCATCGTTCTATCTCCAGAAGAAAGGCGTCAACCTTGTCTATTTCTACCTGGCCCTGGTGGGTCTGACCGCCCTGGTCATCGGGCTCATCGTCTTCTTCAACTCCCGCCGGCGCCTCTCCCTGCCGTATGTCTATTTCTATCTCCTGACCCTGGCCTTTTATTCATTTTATACGTTTTCGCCGACGGGAAACCTGGACTTCCTCGACAGCCTGTTCTACATCATCGACAAGGTCGGTTTCCTCGTTTTTCCGCCTCTTCTTCTCCACTTTTTTCTGATCTTCCCCCAGCGCAAAAAATTCCTCAAACACAGGCCCTCCATTCTCTTTCTGGTCTACCTGCCGGGAACACTCCTTCTCGGCACGAGGGCCCTTTTTCACGCCGTTTTATCCCGAGGATGGGCCGACGCCCAAGCCCTCCGGTTCCAGGCCAGGCTCGAGCGCCTGGACCTCCTCCATTTCACGGTCTTCACCCTCATCACCCTGGCGACCGTCATCCACAGCTCCCGGCACCCTCAGAGCGTCTTCCATAAGAAGCAGCTCAAGTTCATCGTTTCGGGGCTGGGAATGGGCGTCGTCCCGTTCACCGTCTTCTACGCCGTGCCGTTCCTGGCCGGCCGCGCCCCGTCGACTCCCGCTGAACTAACCGTGCTCCTCCAGGCCCTCATCCCCCTGACCTTCGCCTACTCCATATCGCGCTACAAGCTCATGGATTTTGAGATCCTCCTCAAGAAGGCCGTCACCCTCATCGTCGCTTTCTTCGTCATCGCCCTCGTTTACTATGTCGTCAGCTCCCAGACCAGGATCTTCTCCGAGAACAGGTTGAACACCATCATCCTCGGGGTCCTGGCCATCATCCTCGGCGCTTCCCTGTTCACCCCGCTGAAGAAGCTCATCCAGACACTCCTCGACCGGGCCATCTACAGAAGGAGCTACGAATACCGGAAAACGCTCCTCTTCATCAGCAAGGAACTCAACCGAGAGCGGGATCTCCAGAACCTTTCCCAATCCCTCCTGAACTCGATCGCCAACGCCCTCTCCCTCCGGACGATCGCCCTCCTACTTGCCGAGGACGCAGACCCCCGCACGTTCCGCCTTCTCCGGAGCTGGGGAGAGGCGGCGTCCGCCCCACCTTCGATAACGTTCGATGAGCCCCTCTTCAATCAGATGCGGGAGAGCGACTACCTTTCTTATTATGCCCTTCAGGACCGGAAAGGCGTCCAGAAGCAAATCGAGCGGTTCATCCCCTTCGGCTTCTACCATTTCCTGCCCCTCCGGGTCGAAGAGAAGATCATCGGCTGTCTGGCCATGGGACGGAAGCAGGACGGGACCTATCTCACCAGTGAGGACTGGGAACTCCTGACAACCATCTCCCCCTCCGTCGCTCTGGCCCTCGAGAACGCCTACCTTTACAGCCAGGAGAGCGTTCGGACCCTGGAGATGCAAAGGCTTAAGGACTACAGCGAGAACATCATCGAGAGCCTGACCGTGGGCGTCGCCGTGGTCGACCAAACGGGGACCATCATCGGCTGGAACAGGGTCCTCGAGGCCCAATTCGGGCTGAAAAAGGAGAGCGCCCTCCGCCGCAGGCTGACAGACGTCCTGGGGGCGAAGAATTATTCGGCCATCTTCCCGACCGACACCAGTCAGGACTTCCGACCCTTGACCGAGCTCGGCATGGACCTCCCCGGCGAGAGGAAGAGGATCTTCGACATCGCCAAGACTCCCCTTCTCGATAACCAGATGAAGCCCTACGGGACCATCATCGTCTTCGAGGATATCACCGAGAAGATCAGCCTCCAGCAACAGCTGCTGACGGCGGAGAAATTGGCCTCTATCGGCCTCCTCTCGGCGGGTGTCGCCCACGAGATCAACACGCCCCTGACCGGGATCTCGAGCTACGTCCAGATGCTCCAGAAGAAGCTCACCGATCCGCATTACGCCGAGATCCTGGAGAAGATCGAGACGCAGACGGACCGGGTGGGTAGGATCATCAAGAACCTCCTGAATTTCGCCCGGAACCCCTCGGATTCCTCCTTCCGGCGCGTCGATCTGAAGGAGAGCCTTCAGGAGATCATCTCCCTCATCGATTACAAACTAAAGAACATGAACATCGAACTGGAGCTCGTCCTCGCCCCCGTCCCCCCCTTCCATGCCCAGGGGGAACGGCTCCAGCAGGTTTACATCAACATCATCCTCAACGCCCTGGATGCCATGCCCCAAGGCGGTAAGCTCAGGATCGAGCTGTTCCAAACAGGACGGGAGGCGGCCGTGAGGATCACGGACACGGGAGCGGGGATCAAGGCCGAGCACCTCGCCCACATCTTCGACCCCTTCTTCACGACTAAGGGCATCGGGAAAGGAACGGGGCTCGGACTGTCCATCAGCTACGCGATCATCAAGGAGCACGAAGGCCGGATCCAAGTGGAAAGCGAGCCGGGGAAGGGATCGAGCTTCACGATCGTCATCCCCATGGACCTGCACGTGCGCAAGATCGAAGATCCATCCATAAAGAGGAAGTGACCATGTCCGCACGAGGGATCATTCACATCATCGATGACGAGCCGATCATCCACGACGTCCTGGGGCAGCTCCTGACCTCCGAGGGTTACGAGGTCGAGCCTTCCATGTCCGGAGAGGAAGCGCTCGCCAAGCATTCCTCCCAAGCCTTCGACCTTATCCTCCTGGATCTGCTCATGCCCGGATTGGACGGAATCGAGGTCCTCAAACGAATCAAGAGGATCGATCCCCAGGCCATGGTCATCATCATCACAGCCTATGCCTCGGTCGAGTCGGCCATCTCCGCCATGAAGATAGGCGCCTTCGACTATATTCAAAAGCCCTTCAAGCACGACGACCTCCTGATGACCATCCACCGGGCCATGGAGCACAAGCGTCTCCAAGACGAGAACATCCGGCTCAAGGACGAGCTCCGGCAGAAGTTCAGCTTCGAGAACATCATCGGGAAAAGCAAAGTCATGAAGAACGTCTTCGACCTCGTCAAGGCCGTCGCCCCGAGCAGGAGCACCATCCTCCTCCAGGGAGAGAGCGGGACGGGCAAGGAGCTTGTCGCCCGGGCCATCCACCTGCACAGCGAACGGGCGGATTTCCCCTTCATTATCGTCAACAGCGGGTCCCTCCCTCCCGATCTCCTCGAAAGCCACCTCTTCGGCCACGTCAAGGGGGCTTTTACCGGGGCCGTGTCTCTCAAGATGGGTTTGTTCGAGGCGGCGGATAAGGGGAGCATTTTTTTCGATGAGATCTCCTCTCTGAACATCGAGACCCAGGCCAAGCTTTTGCGGGTCCTCCAGGAGAGAGAGTTCATGAGGCTGGGGGGAACGAAGACCATCAAGGTCGACGTTCGGATCATCGCCGCCACGAACGCGGACATCGAAGATCTCATCCGGCAGAAGACTTTCCGCAAGGACCTCTTCTACCGGCTGAACGTCATCAAGATCGAGCTCCCGCCGCTCCGTGACCGCAAGGAGGATATCCCCCTCCTCGCCAGGCATTTCATCGATATCTACAGCCGTGAAAACAAAAAGGAGATCGAGGGGATCAGCGAGGATGTCTTCGAGATCCTCGACAAGTACAATTGGCCGGGCAACGTCCGGGAGCTGGAGAACCTCGTGGAGCGGGCCGTCGTCCTCTCCAAGTCCAAAATCATCACCCGGAGCTCCCTGCCGCCCTTCTTCCTAAGAGAGGAAGCGGCGGAAGAAGAGCGCCCGGAATCGTTGAATGGTTCGCTCGACTTCAAGGAGCGGACCCGTTATTACCAGAAAAAGATCATCCTGACGGCGCTCAAGAAGACCAAGGGAGTCCAGAGAAAGGCGGCCCGGATGCTCGGGGTCAAGCCGACGACCCTCAACGAGATGATCAAGCGCCTCGAGATCGACGTCGATAATACCGCCTGAAACTCAGGTGAACTTGCCCGGAACGGCTTTGTCGGGATTGACACGGATCCTGGAGGGCTTTCCGGAGAGTTTCAACCTGAACTCCTGGTTCGGGGCGTCCACAATGATCTTCTCCCGGAAGAGCTTTCCCCCGCTTTGCCACTCGATCCAAAGGGGAAAGACGAACGTCCCTTTGGCCTGGGCAACCCTGACCAGGAGCATGCCTTCCTCGCCCACCTTCTCTTCCATCGTGGAGACCCGGACCTCGGGCAGCTCATAGGAAAAGAACCATCCCTGGAAGAAGCCTTCGAGGTCCCTTCCGGAGACTTTCTCCATGATGTTCCGGAACTGTCCCGTCCGGGCGGCCCCGAACTTGTAGGTCCCATAAAAGCCCCGGAGGCCCTTGAAGAAGGCCTCGTCGCCGAGGATCTCACGGAGCATGTTCAGGGCCAAGGCCGATTTATCGTAGATGATCGCTTGGTAGGCGTCGAAATCGAAGAAGCTCAGGCGCGACCCAAGCGATATCGGCCCCTTGTGGGACTTCTTCCCCGTCCACTGGGAGAACCTCTTCAGGATCGAGGCGTAGGCCTCTTCACCGTACTTCTTCCGCAGGTAAAGGGCGGCCGCGAACTGGGCCATGCCCTCGCTGAGCCATTGGTCCCGGTAGGTCCCCGCAGTCACGCCCTGCCCCCACCACTGGTGGGCGATCTCGTGGGCCAGGAAATACTCCTTCCAACGGGAGAGATCGACGGGACTGTTCATGTTCATAGGGAAAGCGCGCTCCCCGAGCCAGGGAAGCTCGTTCAGAACAACGAAGGAAGCCGGGCTGTGGCCGCCGCTCTGGGGCCAAAGCCGTTGGACGACGCTCAGCTTCTCGAAAGGGAACGGCCCGAACCAGCCGATGAAGCTCTCGAGAACATCTTTGGCCTCGTCATAGAAGGCCTTTTTCTGGACCATGATGTCCGACGAACTGATGGACTGGAGCGGCACGGGGTCCATTCCCTCGCCGAGCGTATTGAACTTCCCGACAATGAACGACATGTACTTCAGCGGCGCCTTCGTCTGGAATGTGTATGTGGAGCTTCCCAACTTTTCGATCTCCACGACCTCTTCCATGTCCTTCAGGCGCCCCCGTTCGATGAGCTCCCCATTCGAGACGCACCGGTATTCGGGAGGGACAATGATCTTAAGCCGGGAGGTGAAGTAATCGTCATCGGCCGGGCCCGGATACCAGTACGCCGAGTGGGTATAAAAATAGGTTTCGTACCGGGGCTGCAGGACGTAGTGGTTCTCGCCCGCGCTCGACTGGCCGACGACATCCGTCGTCGGGGGAATGGGGGCGAGCTTGCCCCGGTAATAGACCTCGATCCAGGTCGACGTCCGGCGGGGAGGCGGCTGGACAAAGTAGATGTAGAGGAACTTGCGCAGCTTATCGGTGGTGTAGAAAAGCTCCCTCTTTTCCTCGTCACAGATCCGGAGGATCTCGAGGTCGGGACTGAAGCGGAGCTTCAGACCATCCAGGCTTTCGGTCAGGGGCATGATCCGGATCCTGGCCTTAGCGGACAGATAGAGTTGGGCCGGATTGTAGTCCAGGTCGATCTCGTAGCTCTGGACGTCGAACCGCTCGCCCATGCTGATGAAGAGCTTCCGTCCTTCGGTTTCACCCGCCTTGCGGGGCGAATAGAGGTTGACGATGCGGTTGCGGGACCTATCGAAGAGGTTCACTTCCTCGTCGGAGTAAGGATAGTAGATGTAGGTCAGCTCCCCCGTTCTTTCGCCTTTAAACTCGAAAGAGACCTCCTCTCCCTGGGGCAGGAAGGAAAGGTACTCGCCGGTCATTGAATTCTGGATGGTGAAGGAGCGGGGATAACTCTTGGCGAAGAGTGCGGAGGCCTTATCTTTCTCGTCCTGACTGACCGGCCGGACCCGTCCGCCTTCCTGTTTCTTGATGACGACATTCGTCTGGAAGAAGCTGTCGGAGCAGCGGATATAGGCATAGGGAACGCGGTCATCGAGGGAGGGATTCTTATAGGCGAGCTGGAGCTGGTGCCTCTCGATGGGGTCGGAGGGCGTGAAGCGGACCCGGCCCCTGCCGAAGATGATGAGGGCCGTTTCCAGGCCGGGGATGTTGTCGTGGAAGACGAGGGCGTTCTCGAACGTGAGGCGGAAATCGGCATGGTTGATCTCAACGCTCTCAGCCCTCTCGGTCTCCTCGGCCGGCAGTTGGACCTTGTAAAGGTTGTGGATGCTCCCTGAAACTTCCCTTTTCCGGACCTGCCAGCGGCCGTCCATCGATCGGAGGTGGAGCTGCCAGACCTCTACCGTCGCCGAAAAAGCGTTCTCAAAGAGAACCTGGAGGAAGACCGTCGCCTCGCCGGACTTTTCCGCCCACTGGCCGGCCAAGCGGGACTTGACGGATCCCATCCCGGTCCGCTCGAAATAGGCCGCTAAGGCAATTCTCTCGATCTCCCGGGCTTCGGGGGAGTATGCGTTCAAGTAGCCGGGAAGGTTACGGTCCTCAAGGGACTTTTGGAATTGGCAGGTGAAAGCTTCGATGGTCTGATCGGAGGAACGGAGGGACGAAATCACGATAAGGAGGGCCGCCAGCAAAAGGAGAAGCGGCCGGGAGAGGTTCTTTTTCACCTTTTTTTTATTATAACATATTCATGGGTGAAACCATCAGCCATCTCGATTGCAGGATTTGTGCCAAAGGACGCCACCGATATCCCGGCTGAAAATGCGGAAAATACCCAAAGATTTTTACGGGACGTAAACTTCGTTTACAAAAAAAAGGTCATTTTTTGAGCTCGCGGCCCAGAGCCTTTTCCACGTCCCGGACTTTTCCGGTCAGCCTGTTCACGGCATTCTCACGATCGTCGATGGAGATCCTGGTCAGAACGCGGGCGCCTTGCAGCCGCATCTTGAAGTGGCACTCCTTGATGAGGGTGAGGACGACGTCCCACTCCCCTTCCATGAGCGTGCCCATGGCCGTCAACTGGTAGGGAAGGCCGCTCCTGTCGATGATGTCCACGACGCCGGCGACGAGCTCCGCCAGCTCCTCCCCCTTCCCGACGGGAACGACGCTGAACTCGGCGATCACGGTTTGGCCTCTTCCTTCATGATTCCCTCTTTCTTGAGATATTCTTCCCAGGTCACGAAGCTGTGATAAAAGATGCAGTCCCCTTCGTCGATGCCCCGCGTGATCTCCGTGATGTGGGATGTCGAGGCCCCGAATGCCCCGACCGCGAAAATGACCGCCTTCTCCGGGTCGATATTGTTTCCGCAAGTGTAGATGTCAAGAGCCCCGTAGCCGAACTCCGGCCAGGTGTGGGTGGAGATGTGGGATTCCGAGATGACGACGACTCCGCTGACGCCGTTCGGAGGGAAGCGGTTGAAGGAGATCGACCAGACATGGGCGCCGGCGATCTCGGCGGCCTTGACCAGGATTTGCTGGACCTTCTCCACGCTTCCGATGACGTTGGGATCGCAGCCGGAGGCTTCGACGATATAATGATGACCGATCGAAGGATGGACCGTCTTGGTCATTTTTTTCTCCTCGATTGAAGGTGAATCGATTATGGCACAACCGCTGGATCTGTCAAGGAATGAATTCCCGGCATCTATCGGCAATTTTGGGCCTTGACGGCGTGATGGACCGCTGATAATCTTTGTATTCAAGGAGGCGCTGATATGACCGAGAAAACCAAGGGCACGTTCAAGAGCTTCGGCTGCCAAACCGAGAAAGAGGTCCTGGACATCATCCTCGACCCGGGCAACGGCATCGAGTTCGTCCGGGTCATGTTCCCGGACATCCTCGGACGGCCCATGGACTTCGCCTTCCCCAGCTCGGAGCTCGGCAAGGCCTTCCAGGAGGGCAAAGGGTTCGACGGATCATCCGTCGAGGGCTTCGTCCGGATCGAGGAGAGCGACCTCGTCATCAAGCCCGACCCGGCGACCTTCAGGGTCCTGCCCTGGGAATACAAAGGGTTTGACGACCAGGTCCGCTGGCGGGAGGCGATCCTTTTCGGCGACATCCTGACCCCCGACGGGGAGCCATACGAGGGGGACTCCCGCCGGGTCCTCAAGAAAGCCCTGCGCAAGGGGAAGGAAGAGTTCGGCATCGACGATTACAAGTGCGGGCCCGAGCTCGAGTTCTTCATCTTTCCAAGCGACAAAGAGGCCATCCTCACGGACGAAGGCGGCTACTTTTTCAGCGGCTGCCACGGCGAGCTCCGCAAGGAGATCCAACTCCATCTTAAGAACATGGGGATCGAGTCCGAATTCGACCACCACGAGGCCGCTCCCAGCCAGCACGAGATCGACCTCAAGTACACGACGGCCCTGGAGATGGCCGATTCGGCCATGCTCTTCCGTTACATGGTGAAGAAGGTGGCCCGCATGCACGGGCTCTATGCCACGTTCATGCCCAAGCCCATCAACGGCATCAACGGAAGCGGCATGCACGTCCACCAGTCCCTCTGGAAAAAAGGAAAGAACGTGTTCTTTGACCCGAAAGGTCCCTACCACCTTTCGGGGACCGCCAAGTCGTACATGGCCGGATTGATGACCCACGCCCGGGAGATGTCGGCCGTCCTCAGCCAGTGGGTGAATTCTTACAAGCGGCTTATCGAGGGCTACGAAGCGCCGGTTTACGTGGCCTGGGGACAGAAGAACAGGTCGGCCTACATCCGGGTCCCCGAGTACCAGCCGGGGAAGGAACACGCGACACGCATCGAGCTCCGCTGCCCCGACCCCGGATGCAATATCTACCTCGCGCTGGCCGTCATGTTCTCCGCCGGCTTGAACGGGATCAAGGAAGGAACGGCCCTTCCCGCCCCCGTGGAAGAGAACATTTACAAGATGAGCAATTCGCGCCAGCGGAAGTTCGAGATCGGGACCCTGCCGCGGGACCTCGGCGAAGCCGTCAAGTTCATGGAAAAGAGCGATCTCATGAAAGACATCCTGGGCGGCCACATCTTTTCCCGGTTCCTGGCCAATAAGCGGCAGGAGATCGAGGAATACAACCGGAATGTCTCCGGGGAATTCGACAAGCAGGTCAGCGATTATGAGGTCCGGCGCTACCTCCCCATCCTCTGAGAACGGCGCTCCCGGAGACCAGGCGCCGCCTATGGGCTGAACGATCTCCAAAATGGCCTCCCAAAATTGCCGTCAGGACGTGAAAAACAGATCCTATCGGCAATTTTTGGACGAGTTCACCTGGCCTATTCACGAGTCGAAGCGGCTGCAGATGCGAGGCGCGGAGGGTGAAGCTGTACTCCCGGTACTGCGAACCCTTCGCAACAAAGCAGATGCGGCCGGATCGGCTCGCCCGGAGGGTAAAAATGCCGGTTTTTTTGAGATGAACTTTCGGAAACCGAATGATATATCGGTTTAGCGGAGATATCGCAGATATCGCTTGAGTTAAACAATACATCGGCATTTTTATGAATAAGTCAGGTTCAGTTGCTTGACGTCCTCGAACCTAATATAATAGGAAGCGACGGACGAGAAAAAGAGCCTCTTTTCCGCCGCAGCATGACAATGACTCTGAAAGACATCCTGGTGCTGGTCGATGGAGAATTGCTGACGCCGGAGATGGATATCGGGATCGAATGCCCGGGGATTTTCGCCTCGGATTTGATGAGCGACGTCTTGACCTTCATCAATCCCGGTTCCGTCCTGTTGACCGGCCTGATCCATTCCCATGCGGTCCGCACCGCCTGTCTGACGGACGTCACGGCCATTGTTTTCGTTCAGGGAAAAAGGCCGGACATGAAGGTCGTCGACGAGGCCAGGGAGAAGAACCTGCCCGTCATCTCGACGGGATTGAGCATGTTCGAGGCATGCTCGAGGCTCGCTCAGTCCTTTCCGGAACGCGCCCGATGAAAGAAGACGCCTCTTTCCAGCAGGACTTCCTGATCAAGGGAGGGGACTTCACCGGGGCGGGCAAGGTGTCCTGCGAGATCAAGAATCTCTTGAAGGAGCTCGGACTCAGTTCCCAGGTCGTTCGCCGCGTCGCCATCGCCGCCTATGAAGCGGAGATGAACGTCATCATGTATGCCTGGGAGGGGCAAGTCGACCTCCTCATCACCCCGCAAAAGATCAGGATCATCGTCGAAGATCGGGGCCCCGGCATCGAAAACGTCGATCTCGCCATGCGGGAGGGCTACTCGACGGCAACAGAGGAAATGCGGGAGCTGGGGTTCGGCGCCGGCATGGGACTTCCCAACATCAAAAAAAATTCCGATGATTTCCGGATCATTTCCGATCCGGACCGCGGGACAAGGCTTGAGATAACGATCCTGACAAACGGACAGAGGCCGGAATGATGGAAAATCCTCTCCCTTCGCTGCATGTCAGCACCGAGAAGTGCATCGGCTGCGTCCATTGCCTGACCTCCTGCCCGACGAAGGCCATCCGCATCAAGGACGGCAAGGCCCGGATCATCGGCGAGCTTTGCATCGACTGCGGGGAATGCATCCGCTTTTGTCCCCACGACGCCATAGAAGCCCGCACGACATCGTTCTCGGACCTTAGCTCCTTCAAGTATAAGGTCGCCATCCCGGCGACGGTCCTCTACGGGCAATTCGACAACGTCACCCTTCCCAGTGAGATCCTCTTCGCCCTGCGCCGGGTCGGGTTTGACTATGTTTACGAACTCAGCACGATCTGCGAGCTCAACAATGCCGCCATCGAGAAATACCTCAACGACCACCACAAGCCCCGCCCACTCATCGCCTCGACGTGCCCCGTGGTCGTCCGCCTCATCCAGCGCCGTTATCCCTCGCTCTGCGAACTGATCGCCCCCATCGAACCGCCTCGGGAGATCGCCGCCAAAATCCTGAGAACGACACTTCCCCGGGTGCTCAAAATGTCGCCGGCCGAAATCGGGATCATCCACATCACTCCCTGTCCCGCGAAAATGGTTTCGATCAACCGCCCGGCCACGATGGACAGGTCCTATCTCAGCGGCGCTATTTCGATCCGGGACATCTACGGACCGATCCTTCAGGCCCTCCGGCAAAGCCAGGAAGACACGATCATGTGTCATCTCTTCCCGGAGATCCTCTTCAGCGGGATGGGTCTGGGCACGGCGCTCTCGGGAGGAGAGACGCGCGGGCTGAAAAACCATCGAACCGTCGCCGTCTCGGGAGTCCGGGACACCATCCGCGTCCTGGACCAGGTCGAATCGGGGCTTCTCAAGGACGTGGACCTGCTCGAATGCATGGTCTGTCCCGACGGCTGTGTGGGAGGCCCGTTGGCTGTTGAGAATCGCTTCCTGGCCAAAAGCCGGATCCTTCGCCTGGTCAGTTTAATGGGAGAGCGGACCGTCATCAACCAAGCCGACATGAACCTCCTCTATCACGAGGATTTCCTGTCCTTCCACCATCCGGTGATGCCTGTGGGAACTCCTCCCCTTGATGCCGACCGGGCCCGGGCCATTCAAAAGGCCCGGAAGCGGAACAAGCTCTTCAAGCAGCTGCCGCATAAGGACTGCGGGGCCTGCGGTGCCCCGGATTGCCGGGCACTCGCCGAAGACGTCGTTCGCAGCACGGCGAACCTCGCCGACTGTCCGTTCATAAAGAAGGAGGACCCATGAATCTCAAGGAGCTTGTTGAAAGGCTCGACCTCAAGATTCATACGGGAGAGAAGGACCTGGCCCGGTCGATCGGCGGCGGCTACGCAAGCGATCTTTTGAGCGATGTCATCGCTCACGGCCGGAAAGACGATCTCTGGGTCACCCTCCAGGTCCATCCGAACATCGTTGCCGTCTCCGTGCTCAAGGATCTGGCGGCGGTCCTTCTCGTCAACGGACGCGAACCCTCCGCTGAGACCGTCGAGCGGGCGGAAAAAGAAAGGATTCCCATCCTCGGAAGCCCGCTCAGCGCTTTTGAATGCGTGGGAAGACTTTATGGACTGGGGATCCAAGGACATTAATGGCGCTCAGGCGCTTCCGGGCCGACCTCCACATTCATTCCTGCCTCTCGCCGTGCGGGGAATTGGCGATGTCTCCGCGCCGGATCGTCAAGCAAGCCCTCGCGGAAGGGCTGGACATCATCGCCTTGTGCGATCATAACACCGCGGAAAACGCGGCGGCGGCGATCCGGGCCGCGGCGGGAACGGGGCTGGCGGTCCTTCCCGGCATGGAGCTTACGTCCGAAGAAGAAGTTCACATCCTGGGCCTCTTTGAGAGCATGGAAAACCTCCTCCGCGTGCAGGAGGAGGTTTTCCGAAAACTTCCCGAGGTCGCCTCGAAAAAAAAGTTCATCGAGGATCAGGTGATCGTCAACGAGGATGATGAAGTGATGGGCTTTAGTCCGCACTGTCTCCTGGCCGCGACGCAACTCGACGTCTATGAGATCGTCGAACTCGTCCACCGTCACGGCGGACTTGCGATCGCCTCGCACATCGACCGGGAGGCTTTCGGGCTGATCTCCCAGCTGGGTTTCATTCCTCCCGACTTGGAACTCGACGCCTTAGAGGTTTCCCCCAGGGTGACGATCTCTGGGGCCCGGGCGGCCGGCGAGGCCTGGGCCCATCTCCCGCTGGTCCGTTTTTCCGACGCCCATCGGCCGGAGGAGATCGGCAAGACAACAACCGGTTTCCTTCTCGCTTCCCCCCTCTTCGGCGAGATCCGGCTGGCTTTGAAGGGAATGGAAGGACGGGGCATCCTGGAATCATGATGGAGGACCTGTCTCTTCACATCCTCGATATCGCGGAGAACGCGATCGCGGCCGGAGCGACTCGGATCACCGTGACCATCAACGAGAACGAAGACCGGGACCTCTTGGCGATCCGGGTGTCGGACAACGGTCCGGGATTCACGCCCGAAGCCCTGCGACGTGCCCTCGACCCGTTCTTCACGACGAAAGGAAAACGGACCGGCCTCGGACTCCCGCTCCTGACCCAGACGGCCGAGCTGTGCGGCGGGGACCTGACCATCACGACAGGTCCCATGAAAGGGGCCAGGGTCGCGGCGCGTTTCCATTGCAAACATATCGACCGGCCGCCCCTGACGAACATGCGGGGGACGATGATGGTCCTCGTCTTCGGCCACCCCGAGATCGATTTCCGCTATCGCCACCGTCGGAACGGACACGTCTTCAGATTCGCGAGCCGGCGGTTTTTCCGGGAATCCGGGCAGGCTTCATGGACGGACCCGGTTCTCATCGGACGGATCGATAAAACGCTTCGAACCGGCCTGCGCGCGATCGGAAGAACTTAATGGCTTGACAAACGCAAATTTATTCTGATATATATGGCGTTCTATTTTTATATGCACGAGATTATCAAGGTCGAGAGCGCAGCATCACCCCTGCCGGTCGTATCGCCGGCCCGCGAACGGCTCTCATGTCCCATCTCCCTCGGCAGGACGTCCCCCTCAGAACCCACGGGGACGGCTTCCCTGAACCGCAGGTCTATCCATTCGCCCAGAGATCAATTTCGCATTTTGGAGGGACTGCATTGATTATCAAGAAAGAGAAAATCCAATCCATCATCAATTCACACAAGGGTTTAAAAAAGA
>Ga0315291_10002043_pt1 | contig 26686 bp, 22 predicted proteins | sample YL17G12_20_MG_FD_203070 | JGI IMG/M metagenome (GOLD analysis project Ga0315291, IMG submission 203070) | Sediment microbial communities from Yellowstone Lake, YNP, Wyoming, USA - YL17G12_20 | ecosystem: Environmental > Aquatic > Freshwater > Lake > Sediment | place: USA: Wyoming | collected...
TTGGCGGGAGCGGCCGTCTTCCCAACGGCTCTCCACGAGCTGGACGTAGTCATGCCCCGAGACGTGCTTCGTGCGGACGAACATCGCCACCCCTCCCTAGCAGCATCATGCTAGCGAGATGTGCCACGCAAGTCAAGAGTAACCGCAACGCTCCTGGCACTAGGTGAGAACGTTTCTCCAGACTGACTCTCGTCCAGATCTACATTCCCGGCACCCGAGGGTCCGCAAACTGTAGAAGATGGGTTTGATCGTGATGAAGAAGAGCACGTAGGCGAGAACGAGCGATCGAAGCGAGGGACCTGCCGCAGGCGTCTCGCTCAGTCGTCGTCGGCGCTCGGGATCCGCAGCCTGAAGGAAACCGGGTTGTGGTCGGAGTAGTACTGAGGGAAGAGGTTGGAGTCGTAGGGGTCGCCAGGGTACGGACCGGGAAGCGACCACTCCGTCCTCATCGCGTCGACGAGCGACACGACGCGGAAGCCGTAGGCGGCATCGACCTCCTTCGTGTGATCCGGGTCGATGAGCACGTGATCGTAGGGCCTCGGGGCGGTCGGGCTCGTGTTCGTCGCATTGCATCCAGCGTTCAGTGAGACGAACGGCGCCGGGACGAAGCTCGCGAGCTCCGCGCAGTCCTCGATGTTCATGTCGCCGAGGACGATGAAGTCCCTCTCCGAACTGGGTCTACTGGCTGCCCATGTGGCGATGGAACGGATCTCGTCGGCTCGGCGCTGCACGCCCGCCGACGAGGTTCCCGGCTGCAGGTGGACGGAGACGAGCACGAAGTCAACCGTTCCTTCGACGGCGCGGAAGGAGAAGGCGTACGGCACGCGCTCGTAGTCCGCATTGTTCGACCGATCGAGGGCGAGGAAACCCCACGGGAGGTCGCTCGCGATCTGCACGACCTCAGGCTTGTAGAACGCGACCCACCACTCCGTGGAAGTCGAGTTCGAGTGAATGGTGTCAGCCGGCCCGGTGTCTTCCTCCGAGAGCCAGTACTCGAAGCCATGCGTCTTCATCTCCTCGAAGAACTCCTTGGATTCCTTGTCGCCTTGCGCGGGCGTCCCGTCGGGGTAGGTCAAGGAGTACGGCGGCGCGACCAGCTCCTGGATGACGACGATGTCGTAGTCCTTGAGGAGAGAGCACAGCGACGCGTCGTCCCGCTTCGTGTAGTGACCGAGCCACTTCACGTTGAAGGAGCAGATCGTGACATCTGTCGACGGTCCGACGGGCTCACTGCCGTCACATCCTGCGAGGGCCAGAGAGGCGATGACGAGTCCCGCGATCGCTCGCAGCGCGGAGACCCGGATTCTTACTCGCACCACCTGTGACTGCATCGAATGCACGTGAAACCACCCTAAGCGCCATTTATCCTACCACGCCCGTGGCGACCCGACAAAGCCAGGAAGTGCCGGGCCCCGCCTGTCCCACGTCGAGGAGGCGCGGCGATCCCCCACCAGAGAGCGATTCGGGGCGAACGCCGGGGTCGGCAACGTCGGTGCGAGTGCCGCCTCTCACCTGCCTGCGCCGGCGCTCCGTCGACTCCCGCGGGCCGCGCCCATCTGCTTCGGGAGGGACGTGGACTGCGAGCCACTTGACGAGCGGCGCCCAGGTCCCCACACTAGAGTTCCAGGCGGGCATTCCGGTGGGCAGGCTGTCGACGCGAAGGAGGAACGTGTGGCGAGGAAGTGGGGGCGAGTTCTCCGTGCAATCGGCGTAGCGGCTTTCGTTGGGGCGCTGGTTCTCTCGGGCTGTTCGTTCGGGAATCTCCCGGCTTTCCTTTCCGGCTGCACGTTCTGGAATCTCCCACCGCTGACGCCCCCGGCGGCCACGGGCCCGACGACGGGCGACCCAGGCACGGCCTGCAGCTTCTCGGCCGTGACGACGGACCCCGAGGGAAACACGCTCTTCTACGAGTTCAACTGGGACGATGGGTCGGCCGCCGAGGCGACGGGGTTCGTCCCGTCAGGGACCACGGGCACCCTCTCCCACACCTACGCCGCGGCGGGGACCTACCACGTCGTTGTCCGGGCGATCGACGACCAAGGTGCGGCCTCGGGATGGTCCCCCGAGCACGAGATCGTGATCGGCGGTGGCGGAGGGGGAGGGGAGGAGAGCGAGCTCCTCTGGCAGTACGAGGTCACAGGCTTCGGGTCGGTTCCGCTCGAGGCCTCGCACCCGGCGATCGGCCCGGATGGAACGATCTACGTCACGGCCATGGGCACGACGGGAACGTGGACGAGCCGCCTCGTCGCGCTGCGGCCGGACGGAACAGAGAAGTGGCACGTGGACTCTTCGTGCGGCTGGATCGGCCACCCGCAGGTGGCCGCCGACGGGACGATCTACGTCGTCCTCTGCGGCAAGATGCTCACGGCGTTCACCCCCGCCGGGACGAAGAAGTGGGACTTCGACGCCGGGCACGCGCTCGGCGGGATCGCCGTCGATGCGTCGGGCAACGTGTACGGTTTCCACTACGAGTCGGGAGAATACATTCGCACCGTCTTCTCGCTCACCCCGGCAGGCGCGGGGCGATGGGTGGTCTACCTCATCTCCTCCAACTCCGCCTACTACAACGCGACCGCCCTCGTCGTCGGCACGGGAGGGCGGGTCTACGTGAGCGCCGGATCGTCCGGGCAGCCGTCCCTTCTCTTCGCGCTCAACGCGTCGACGGGCGCCAAGGCGTGGGAGATCGCGCTCAACGGCACGGTGAACGCCGGAGCCATGGCCGTCGGCGGTGACGGAACCGTCTACGTCCCTCTCGGCGACTCGTTGCCCAAGCGCTTGGTCGCGGTGAGCGCCTCCGGCTCGATCCGGTGGGATCGCACCCTCGGCAATGCGCCAGGCGCGCCCACGATCGGATCCGACGGCACGGTGTACTCCGTCATCTTAGGGCAGGGACTGACGGCCTTCGCCGCCTCGACAGGGGTATCCCTCTGGACGTCCGGGGACGCCCCCGGCCTGCGGGGGAACGCGGTCGCCGCGAACGGGGTCATCTACTACGGCGGATCCTATCTTGGCCCCTCCTGGGCCCCGTTCATCGCCACGAACAGCGACGGAACGATCCGCTGGCGCGCGAGCATTCCCTGCGCGGTGGGATCGCCGGCGATCGCCAGCGACGGGACGGTCATCGTCACCGGGGGGACCACCGTCACGGCCCTGCGCGGAAGCGCGGCGCTTGCGTCCTCCGTGTGGCCGCGCGCCCTGAACGGAAACCGGAACACAGGCTCGGCGGACGAGTAGGGGAGCGCGCGGACAGCAGGTCGCGGGCAGCGGCTCCCCGCGGACCCCGTCCCCCGAGGCCTTGAGGCGGGCAGGGCCCTGTCTCGCTTGACAAGTCTCCACTCACTGGGCGGCGAGACGCGAACGGATCCCGGAGCGAGCGGGCGAGGAGGACGCTGGGGAAGAAGTGGAGATGCGCCTGCCTCATTGGGGCGGGGATCCAGGGTTCCCTCGGGGCCGATCGCTACTACACTAGTTTCCGCAGTGGCGTATATCTATTCCGTACTAGCGACATCTTGACGCAGCGGGCAGAACCCGCTAGACTAGCACAGTACGCCTGCACCTGAGAGGTGATCGGAGTGGCAATCGTCGATCCAAGCGAGTTGCTCGGGGTTCTGCGCGGGTACAACCCGTGGTGGCGCGGCGACCGGGAAGACGTTCCTCAATCCCGCCGCATGGCCTACGAGAAGTGCCGCGGGTATCTCACGCACCCGACCCTGCGGCGGGCCGTCCTGCTCTGCGGGCCCCGTCGAGTGGGGAAGACGACCATTCTGCAGCAGCTAGCCAACGAACTTGCGCTGGGAGGGCAGTCGACGCGGCGCCCCGAGAGCATCTTCTACCTCAGCCTCGACAACCCCTTCGTCAAGCTGGCGACTCTGCCTGAACTCCTGCGCCTCTACCACTCCACGATCCATCCGGAGGGGGAACCCGCGGTCCTCCTTCTGGACGAGATCCAGTACTCCCGCGACTGGGCAGATCACCTGAAAGAGCTCGTGGACCACCATCCCGAGTACCGCGTGATCGCCACCGGCTCAGCCAGCCTGATCCAAGAGGAGGGGACCCTCGACAGGGGCGTGGGCCGGTGGATCCGCGTCTCGATCCCCACCCTCTCGTTCTACGAGTTCGTCCACATCCAAGGAGAGAAGGAGGCAGACGTTCCAGGCGACCTCCGCCCGCGTGACCTCTTCGGGAAGAGCCCCGCACAGCTCGCGGACCTCGCGGTCCGCTGTCGTCCCCTGCTGCCGAACTTCCAGCGCTACCTCCTGGTGGGCGGGTTTCCCGAGACCGCGCGGCTCGAGGTCGGCCTCGCGCAGCGGCTCCTCCGCGAGGATGTGGTCGAGCGCGTCCTCAAGCGCGACATGACCGCGCTCTTCGGGGTGCGCAACGTGGACGACCTCGAGAGGCTATTCCTGTACGTGTGCACCCACAGCGGCGGCATCCTCGAGGTGCAAACCGTGGCCACCGCTCTCGGGGTCTCGCACACGACGGTCTCGAACTACCTCACGATCCTCGACAGGACAGGCCTCATCTACCGGCTTCCTCCGATTCACGCCGGAGGCAAGAAGACGCTCAAGGCTCGATACAAGGTGTACTTGGCCGACGCCGCGCTTCGCAACGCCGTTCTCCTGCGCGGTGAGGAGGTTCTTCAGAACCGGGACGAGCTGGGAGGGATCGTCGAGACCGCCGTGCTCCGGCACCTCCACGCCTATCACTTCCCGGAGAACCCCGAGATCGGGTACTGGAAGGACTCCGCCGCCAAGAAAGAGGTCGACATCGTCATCCGTGGCCCGAGCTACAACATCGCTGTCGAGGTCAAGTACGAGTCTCCCGCCCCCCTCTCCTCCAAGGAGGGGATCTGCGCCTACTGCTCCCAGGAGACCGTGACGCAGGCCTACTGGGTGACCCGAGCGGACGGCGACTTCTCCCTCGAGAGCTGCGGCCGTCCGCCGACGCCCATCCTGCGCATCCCGGCCCACATCTTCACGTACCTCCTCGGCCAGGCCGAGAGGCTCCCTGCCGGCTGAGGAAGCCTCCCAGGAATCGACCCCGAAGAACGGACGAGAGAGAACCCGCTGGCGAGCGAACATTCCCTGCGCGGTGGGATCGCCGGCCGTAGCCAGCGACGGGACGGTCATCGTCACAGGGGCGACCACCGTCACGGCCCTGCGCGGGAGCGCCGCCCTCGCGTCGTCGGCCTGGCCCCGAGCCATGAACGGGAACCGGAACACGGGATCGGTGGACGAGTAGGGGAGTGCGTGGGAGGCAGCTAGTAGCCTGTGGGAGAGACATCGCGCCGCCCGAGTGGAAGCCGGCTGCTGGTGGGACCGTCTCCGGCGTCACCAGTGAGCCGGAGAGCCTTCCCCTGATGAGGACCAGCCCCTGGCGAGCGGTCGAGGCAACCCAGTCAGCCCTAGCGCCATGTTGCATGACAAGACCTGACCCCATTCCTCCAAGACCCCTTCATCCACTCGGCAAGACCAGACCTCTGGATCCCAGACGTGATTCCCAGCACGAAGTCAGCGGTAGAGACGCGACCCCGTTCTTCCTCTCAGTCTTCCCGTAGGGTTTGCCTTACAACGTCTGCCGCGTCGACGCCGAAGTCCCTAAGGTACGCTCGAAGGACATCAGCAAGGAATGCCTGTCCCCGCTGAATCACAGCGTTCAGTCGGCGGAGTTCAGTAACGGCATTCTCCCGGCCGCTAGCTGTCTGGAGGTCGAACCTCTTATCAAGAAAGAAGCCGTGCATCAGGTGGTTTCTCGCGATCCTGAGTTCGTCAAGAAGCGCACCTACCTCCTTCGGAACCAGGTTCGAGTCCCGCAGCGGTCTGGTCAGCTGACCGAATGTCTTCTTCCCCCATTCTCTCTCGCACCTAACGAGGTCTTGCCTAGTGATAGCCACACCCTGGGAGATTGAGTCAAGCATCCAAATCGTGACCAGGTCGTACTCCATGACCTGTGCGTTGTAGGCGGCCTCGCCGTACGCAGTGAACACATCCTTGACTCCCACGTCGGTCTTCACTCCCTAGAGGCGTACCGAGAAGGTCATCCTAAAGGTTCTCAGTATGGTGCTGTCGGGGGGCCACGAGGAGGACCGAGCGCCAGGGCATCTCGACGGTCAGCGAAGATCTGCTAGTCCAACTCGTCCGCCATCGATGTCACTGATTGCCAACACCCACCTCGCTGAGAAAGCGGATCGCCGCTGACGTTTCGTCGGACCTATCGTTAACCTCCGGTTGATCGGCAAAGTGGTATGAGATGAAGCGTATCCCGTCCCGTTCGACCCGGTTGAAGAAGTAACAGGCGTTCTTTGCTGAAGCGGGGGATGGGCCTATCTGCATCAGAGGTTGTAGCAGGAGAGCCGTACTAGATCCGCGCGACGTGAGATAGAGCCGCTCGACGTCCAGCCAAGTCGACATCTCCCTAGACTCCTTCAGAAACTCGCTGTTGCTGCCCACCAGGACGGCCACCTCATTGACGAAAATGCCTCGGCGCGGCTCGGTATGCAGAGAGCGGATCAACTGCACTCGGCGCCAGGCATCTGCCATTGCGTCGCGCATCCTCTGGAGTTCCGTTATCAGCTGCTCGTTCCTCAGCTGGGCCTCCGCCTGTCCGATGACCCCACCGTGTGCAGCCCGGTTCCGCATCTCTATCGTTGCCGAAAGCACGGCAGCCAGCTCTTTGCGCGCCAGCATCTCCGGCAGCACCTGTGTCGGATCGCTGAAGAGCTCCGCGCAGAGCGCCTGCTTCTCGGTATCCCCAGACAGAAGCCCCCGCGTCTGCTTGGAGAAGTACTCGACGATCACTTTCCACGTCCCAAGAGTGGGCCGCTGGAGGCTCAGGCCCTGCTTCTTCAATGCCTCGGCGAGCCTCTCTTTGTGGTCAGCGTAGAAGGCACGCTGAGAAGAGAAGGCGCTCAGGTACACGACGCTCAGGAACGTGGCAGTCGCCTCGAAGAAGTGGAGAAGATGCTCGTGCTTCGTCTTGTAGTCCTGGCTTGCAGTAGCTTGCCAAGCCCTCAGAATCGAGGCAAGCGGGAACGGAAGCGTCTCGAACCACTGATTCAGAGCCTCAGCCGCTTGCGGCGCCGCGTCGGCGGCGAGACGGCCGGAAAACGCCCGCAATCGCTCGTCCACTTCGTCCGCCGTTTCCGGGCCGGTCCAGAGTCCTCGCTGCAGAGTGCGGAGGTCATTCTGCAGGCCGAGGAGTATGTTCTGCTCTGCCGCAAGCCTGGCTGCGATTTCAAGGATGCCTTTCTGCGTTTCGAGGTCCGGAACAAAGACCGTCAGTTCCCTCAGCCCCGTGGTGTTGAGCTTCCGGATAGCTGTGCCTGACTTGTTCGCCTCCCTGATGGAGCGACCAAGTTCCGAGTTAAGGAATTGAGCGACAAAGCGCGTGTCAGACCGCGCCGCGTCCACGACCACCTGTGCGTAGTTGTGCTGCTTGAGGGTCATTGCCTCTGCTGAGTCGACGACATCGCTCATGCCAACTAGGGGGATGTACACTGCGTTGTCCGCCTTCGGGAATGCGAAGTCGTCGCCTCGCCGACCGAGATGAATCGCCTCGGCAAGCTCTCCGAGTCGGACGCCGGGACCCTGGAAGAGATGTTCCTCCTTCCGCAATTGCCCGGCCAGCTGGAGGCGTTCAACACCTCGGAAACCCTCAGGCGCCACAAACCAGTAGTTCGCCACCGCACGTTCGGCTTCGAAGACCAGCTCTGGTTGACGCCCCGCAGCCACCGTGTCACCAAGTGATTCTTGCCTTTCGTCGATGCGCATGCGTAGGTCTTCCAGGGTCGGCCGGTTCGTGTGGGTTTCTTTCGAGAGTTGCGCAACGAACATCTGCGCCGATGCTCGCTTTCGCACGACCACTAGGTAGGTGGGAATGTTGGTGAATGGGGCAAAGCTGCCCGCAGGCAGCGCCAGCGCCGCCTCTACGCCAAGGCCAAGCCGCGGCAAGTCGCGCAGCACAGACCGTTGCGTGAAGAAGAAGCTCGGGGTGACGACGAAGAGCCCAAGGCCCTCGAGGGATAAGCGCGAGGATGCTGCGGCCAGCAGGAGCGAACCGAGGTCCCCCGTGCATCGCACGGGTTCACCAGATTCGCCCCGGAGTTCCACCGCCTGAGAGGCCCGCAGGCCGAAGGGGAGCACGGACGAGATGACATCTAGGGGGTCTGTCAGTGTCTCAAGGAATGCGAACGGGTCACCGGTATGCCAATCCAGCTGCGGGGTAAGCACCCGAGCAAGCGCAACAGTCTCCGCGTTGGGCGCGCAGGCAATCGTCTTCCGCGGCTGCACCGCTTCCTGGACGATTGCGGCCAAGACACCGAGGCCCGCCCACGGGTCACAGGCAACGTGGGCCGAGCGACCCTCCACCAAGGAGCGCACGACACTGACCAGGACGGGCGGGACGTAAAACCCGCCAGTACCGCTGAAACCGCGCAGGAGGTCGGTCACGAACCACTGCAGGTCGCTCGGTGAGACTGAGGTGCCGAGCTCCCTAAGCCGCTCCGCCAAGTGACCGAGATCGAAAGACCGATGGCCGCCTGCTACCTCGTTGCGGAGCGCTCGAAGCTTGTCAACAAGAGGTTCGTTCATGGTCAGCCCGTTCTCCCATCCCAAGAAAGGTCATGCTCGGACCTCCACACTCATGACGCATTGCCTCCGTTCCCCGTCCTCTTCGGCGACTTCGGACACGCGTGCGTGAACGGCCACCTTCTCATGCCAGTTTAGCCGACCTTCACCGACGCGGGCCAATGCCGCGGCCGGCCACTCAGAGAGAGAAGGTCTCCACCACCTCACGGTCGAGTTCGGCGGGAGTCCGCGCTCTGTCTACCACGTGGACCCAACGGCGGGTACTACGTCTCCTCGACCCACGGTGGGCGCGAGTTCAAGAGTAGTCCACTATGGGTGAACAAAGGGCCTGTTGATGGGCCGTTGCTCGCAGGCGAAAGCGGACGGGCAGGATCTCGGTCTGCCGCGACCCTAGCCTCTCAAGGAATTCGGTGTCCGGCAATCCCGGGGCGGTTCACTCGCCCTGCCGGGGCATCCTAGACTGAGATCCTCTCTGATGCCATCTTTCTAGCCTAGCTTCTCTCGCCCCTTCGGGACGTCGTAGAGGATGTCGTCGAGCGGGTGGCGGTAGAGGTCCTGCTCGAGGCGGATCTGGTCGAAGTAGTGGCCGATGAGGCCGATCGAGCGGCCGAGGACGAAGAAAGCATTGAAGAGACCCGCCTTGACCATCTCGTCGATCTCGCGGTCGGTGAACTTGAGCTCCTTCAGGAGGTCGACGAGGAGGACGCCGATGCAGCCATCAACGTTCAGGATGAGGTTGTTCTTCTTCTGCGTCGTTACCTGCTCGACCGCAAGGGCGTAGTTGAGCTGGCGGGTTCCGTTAGGGCCATGCTCTGTGTAATGGGGCCCGGAACGAGCTAGGATGGTCGTGATGAGGAACGAGTACAGCGTCATCATCGAGCAGGACTCCGAGGGTGTGTACGTCGCCTCGGTAGCCGCCCTGCGCGGCTGTCACACCCAGGGGAAGTCCCTCGACGAGGTCATGGAGAGGATCCGCGAGGCGATCGCGCTCTGCCTGGAAGAAGAGGGCAGTGGCAGCGAGTCGCTCGACTTCGTCGGAATCCAGAAGGTCGTCGTCCGCCCGTGATCCCCTCTCGCGAGCAGCTTCGCAACCTCCTGTTGAACTGGCCGCGACCGAACGCACGAGTCGCTCATTGCCTCACGGAAGCCGGTCCTATCAAGAGACGGGCGGCCAGCTCGTCGCCGGCCGCCCAGCATTTGGCGCCTTCCCCCAATGCGGGGGGGGCGCGTCCCTACCCCACCTTCTCCGGTCCCTTAGGGACGTCGTAGAGGATGTCGTCGAGCGGGTGGCGGTAGAGGTCCTGCTCGAGGCGGATCTGGTCGAAGTAGTGTCCGATGAGGCCGATCGAGCGGCCGAGGACGAAGAAGGCGTTGAAGAGACCCGCCTTGATCATCTCGTCGATCTCGCGGTCGGTGAACTTGAGCTCCTTCAGGAGGTCGACAAGCAGGACGCCGATGCAGCCGTCGACGTTCAGGATGAGGTTGTTCTTCTTCTGCGTCGTCACCTGCTCGACGGCGAGGGCGTAGTTGAGCTGGCGGGTTCCATCAGGGCCATGCCCTGCATAATGGGGCTCGGAACGAGCTAGGATGGTCGGGATGAGGAACGAGTACAACGTCATCATCGAGCAGGACTCCGAGGGTACGTACGTCGCCTCGGTACCTGCCCTACGCGGCTGTCACACCCAGGGGAAGTCCCTCGACGAGGTCATGGAGAGGATCCGCGAGGCGATCGCGCTCTGCCTGGAAGAAGAGGGCGGTGGCGGCGAGTCGCTCGACTTCGTCGGAATCCAGAAGGTCGTCATCCACCCGTGATCCCCTCTCGCGAGCAGCTTCGTAACCTCCTGTTGAACTAGCCACGGCCGAACGCACGAGTCGCTCCTTGCCTCACGGAAGCCGGTCCTATCAAGAGAAGCGCGGCCAGCTTCCGCTGGCCGCCCGGCATGGGACACTTCTCTTTTGTGAATGACTCCTTCTACCCCACCTTCTCCGGTCCCTTGGGGACGTCGTAGAGGATGTCGTCGAGCGGGTGGCAGTAGAGGTCCTGCTCGAGCGAAGCCGCTCACCCGGCTCTAGCAGCCGCCGCCAACCCGCCTTCCTTGCGAGGCCCTGACTCTGACAGCACGCCGAGTGAGGAGACGCTTGCGATTCGGAAGGTGTGCCGCTACACTCCCCTATATCTGCGAGGCTCTCGCCTCGCTCAACAACGGAAGGAGGAGCGAAGATTATGAGATCTGTGCGCACTGACTGCGTCTGCGCTGCCTCCTGCCGAGCGCGCTAGGGCTCGTCCAGCCCCATCTCACGCTTCATTCAGACTCGACGGGTCCCCTCGCGTTCCCAGGTGGCAGCGGTCTCAATTGGGCGCACCACCTACGGAATCCGAGGAGGCTGCCATTTCTCATCGCTTCGTTGACGAATGGGTTGACGAGAACCCAAGAAGGTCACTCGAGGAGGGCCCGGACGAGCCCCCCAATCCGCTCGAGGCGTTTGCCGAGGGCGGCTACATCACGGACGTCATCTCCGCGGTCAAGAGCGGGAAGGAGGCGACGGTCTACTGCTGCCGCGCTCACCCGTCGACGGGCCGCGAGCTGTTGGCGGCGAAGGTCTACGCAATCGAAGTCGCCGCGCAGTACCGCTTGCGCAAGCTCTACTCGGACGGCCGTGACCGGATGTACAAGCCGGACGCCCGCGCGCAGCGTGCAATCAAGGCCGCCGGCCGCTTCGGGAGGCAGCTCGTGTTCGACGACTGGGTGGCGCAGGAGTATGCGAACCTCCGGGCGCTTCACCAAGCGGGCGCTGACGTGCCCGAGCCGATAGGCCACTGCGGCTCGGGGATCCTGATGGAGTACATCGGGGACGCGACGCGACCCGCGCCGACGCTCGTTGGGGCCACGCTGACCGCGGAGGAAGCGCAGCGTCTCTTTGACCGGGTGATGCGGAACATCCGAGTCTTCCTGGCAAAGGATCGAGTCCACGGCGACCTCTCGCCGTATAACATGCTCTGGTGGAAGGGGGGGCTCGTGATCATCGACTTGCCGCAGATGGTGCACGCGCGCTGGAACGACGCCGCCTTTGATGTCCTCCGGCGCGACATCGAGAACATCCTTCAGTTCTTCGGTCGCCGCGGGGTGACGGCATCGGCCGCGGAGCTCGCGGTCGACCTGTGGACCCGGTACCGCAGGGGCGAGCTGAGGGCCGACTAGGCAGCGGCCATCAGCGAGCCGAGCTCCAGTCAGCCGGCTGGGAAGCCGGCGGACACAGCCGACGGATGCCCCTGTGAACAGAAGCGCCCGGGCCTCTTGGCCCGGGCGCCCGATTCCCTCTCACAGTCCTCTTTGGATTCAGCCCACCTTCTCCGGTCCCTTCGGGACGTCGTACAGAATGTCGTCGAGCGGATGGCGGTAGAGATCCTGCTCGAGGCGGATCTGGTCGAAGTAGTGTCCGATGAGGCCGATCGAGCGGCCCAGCACAAAGAACGCGTTGAAGAGACCCGCCTTGATCATCTCGTCGATCTCGCGGTCGGAGAACTTGAGCTCCTTCAGGAGGTCCACAAGCAGCACGCCGATGCAGCCGTCGACGTTCAGGATGAGGTTGTTCTTCTTCTGCGTCGTCACTTGCTCAACAGAGAGGGCGTAGTTGAGGACCGGGGTGTCCTTGAAGTGCGACTTCGCGAAGCCCTTCATGAGCTCCACGCGGGCGTCGGGGTTCTCGAGGGAGTGGAGCCGGTGGCCGATCCCCTGGATCCGGACGTTGCGATTCTTCATCTCGTCGATGAACTCGCGCGGAGCGAGGTTGCTTCGGAGCCCGTACAGGAAGTGCTCCGCCGCCCCGTTCACCGCCCCACCGAAGCGGGGGCCGATGGTGAGGACGCCGGAGACGAGCGAGCTGATCAAGTCCTTGCCCGCCCGGGCGGCGACGATCGTGTTGTGCGCCCCGGACACCGCCGGCCCGTGGTCGGCGATGATCTGGATGACCATGTCGATGAACTCGCGGGCGTAGGGCGGGATCTCTTTCTTGAACCACAGGAGCCCGATCACGCCGCCGATCCCGTACTTCTCTTCGATCACCCGGTCGATCGGGACGCCGCAGTAGTTGTGGACCTCGCCGCGCTCGTCGCAGATCGTACTGATGAAGTTCGTCGGCCGGCGGACGAGCCCCTCGGCGCGCGCCTGGGCGTAGTCGATCGGGACGTTCGGGGGGGTAACCTCCTTCGCCGGGGTGATCTTCCCTTCCTTCACCAGCCGCTCGAAGGTCTCCTTGATCCTCAGGTGGTAGTCGTCGAACGAGGTCGGGACGATGACGCCGGCCTTCCGCAGAGCCTCGTTCTTGGCGTCGGCCGTCTCCTCGGCCGAGTTGGCCTTCGCCCCGGCGTGGCCGAACTGCACCTGGCCGGGGAGGACCTTGGCGCAAGTCCCTGAAGCCCACATGACGAGGGGCTTCTTGATCTTGCCCGACTTCACGGCGTCGGCGATCTCGTACTCCTTCGTCCCCCCAACCTCCCCGAGGCAGACGAGCAGCTTGATCTCGGGGTTCTTCTCGAACCGGAGGAGATGGTCAAGGAGGGTCGAGCCGGGGTAGGCGTCGCCGCCGATCGCGATCCCCTCGTTCAGGCCGTCGGTCGCGCGGGCGACGATGTTGTACGCCTCGTTTGAGAGGCCCCCGGAGACGGAGACGAACCCGACTGAGCCCGGCCGGTAGAGCTTCGCCTCCTTGATGTTCTCCATCGTCCCGGCGGCGTTCCCGATCTTGAACGAGCCGGCCTTGATCCCGCCGACGGTCGCCGGGCCGATGATCCACTTGCCCTTCTCCTTGGCGAGGGCGGCCATCCGCCGGGACTGGCGCTCCGGGATCCCCTCGGCGATCACGGCGACCGTGCGGATCGTCGGGATCTCCAGGGCCTCGATCGTGACGTCGTACGCCGAGCGCTGGGAGGCGAAGTTGACGAGGACGTCGGCCCCCGGGAACTGCGCGGCCGCGGACTTCAGGCTCGTGATCCGCGGGACGCGGATCTCCTTCGTCCCCCAGAAGAACTTCTCGAACCCGCCGCGCTCGGGGGTGATGAGGGCGACGACGCTAGGGTCCTTGCGTCGGCAGAGGTAGTCGAAGTCGAGCATCCGCTGCGCGGCGCGGAGCTGCTCCCCGTAGATGAACGCTTTCGTCTCCGGCGTGAAGAGCTCGTAGTCGTTCTTCGTCATCGGCGGGCCTCCTCAAGGGCGAGGGAGACGATGCGCGTCATGTGCGTCTCCGGACCGTAGACCTCGAGCGGGAGACCGATCCGCTCTCCGAGCTTGCGCATGTTCTCCAGGCCCTCCTTGTAGTTCGGGCCGCCGCGGCGGACGTAGATCTTGACGTGGTTTGCCTTGAGCTTCTCCTTGGCCTCGTCCAAGGCTTGGATGATCCCGGTGAAGGTCTTGGCGACGTCGGTGAAGTTCGCGATCCCGCCGCCAATCAGGAGGTACTTCGGCCGACCCTGCGGGTCCTTCTCACGGGTCATCAAGTCGACGAGGGTCTTCGTGTACTCGTAGGTGAGCTCGGTCGACGGATCGCCCGAGTACTCACCGTAGTTCGCAAGCTCCTTCCCGTACCCGAGGTCGACGACGGTGTCGGTGTAGATGACGCTCGCCCCGCCGCCGGCGACGAGGAGCCAGACCCGGCCCTTGGGGTTCAAGAGCGTGAGCTTGAGCGAGGCGCCGGTCTTCGCGTCAAGGGCCTCGACGTACTCCTCCTCCTTGGTGATCGCCTTGCCGAACGGGCGCGGGAAGGTGAGCTTCCCCCACTTGTCCGCGCACTGGAAGGCGGCCGTGTCGTCGAGCTTGGCGACGGTGTCGAGCGGGATGAGCTTCCCCTTGGAAAAGGCGATCGGGTTGAACTCGAGATAGCTATAGTAGTAGTCGACGTAGATTCGATAGAGCGCCACAATGAAGTCGGCCACGGCCTGCTTCTCGGGGACGTTCGGGAGCTTCGAAAGGACGTCGACCTTCGCCGGATCGGCGAGGATCGGGACGTCGATCGTCACGACCGTGTCCCAGACAGACTCGATGTCGACGCCGCCCTTGGGCGAGAAGTGGATCGTGTCCTTGTCGCGCGAGCTGGTGAAAGCGACGTAGTACTCGGCGTCGTGCGGGGCGAAGGGCTCGACGAGAAAGTGAGTGAGCGTCCCGGTCGTCTTCCCCGTCGTCTGCTCGATCGTCACCTCCTTCCCCATCCGCTCTTTGATCCAGGCTTTCGCCTGTTTCAGGTCGGCGTCGAGGAGGAGGAGCTTGTTCTTGCCGCGCTTTCCGAAGAGCTGGTCGGGCTTGACGACGAGCTTCTCCTTCGCGAGCCACGGGTTGTCCTTCTCGATCGTGTCGAGCTTCGTCTCCGGCGTCACGAGGACGAGGCGGTCGTCGAAGCGGAACTTGCCGCCGGAGTACTCGCCGATCGCCTGGGCGAGCATTCGCTTTGCGTCGTACTCTCGGATTCCTTTCTGTGCCATCCCCTCTCCTCTTACAGGTACTTGACGATCTCGGTCCCAAACTGCGAGCAGGAGACGAGGGTCGCCCCGTCCATCATCCGCTCGAGGTCGTAGGTGACGCGCTTCGAGGCGACAGCCTTCGTGATCCCCTGGAGGACCGAGTCGGCCGCCTCGCGCCAGCCGAGGTACTTCAGCATCTCGACCGCAGAGAGAATGAGGCTCCCCGGGTTCACCTTGTCCTGGCCAGCATACTTGGGCGCGGTCCCGTGCGTCGCCTCGAAGACGGCGTGGCCGCTCGAGTAGTTGATGTTCGCGCCCGGGGCGACGCCGAGGCCACCGACCTGCGCCGCGGCGGCGTCGGTCATGTAGTCGCCGTTCAGGTTCGTGGTCGCAACGACCGAGTACTCGTCGGGCCGGAGGAGCATCTGCTGGAAGAACTGATCCGCGATCCGGTCGTTCAAGACGATCTTTCCGGCCGGGACCTTCCCGCCGTGGACGGTCGTGACCTCCTCCTCGGTGACGATCTGCGGATACGTCTTCCCGAGCTCGTAGCCCCAGTCGCGGAAGGCGCCCTCGGTGAACTTCATGATGTTCCCCTTGTGGACGAGGGTGACCTTCTTGCGGCCGTCCCTGATCGCGTAGTCGATCGCCGCCTTGACGAGGCGCACCGAACCCTCCTGGCTGATCGGCTTGACGCCGATCCCGCACATCGTCGGGAAGCGGATCGACTTCACCTTCATCTCCGTCCGCAGCCAGGCGATCACCTTGTCCGCGTCGGGGGACCCGGCCTTCCACTCGATCCCGGCGTAGACGTCCTCGGTGTTCTCCCGGAAGAAGACCATGTCCACCTTCTCCGGCTCGCGGACCGGGGCCGGGGTGCCGATGTGCTTCACCGGCCGGACGCAGGCGTAGAGGTCGAGGATCTGGCGCAGGGAGACGTTGAGGCTCCGGATCCCGCCGCCCACGGGCGTCGTCAACGGACCCTTGATCGCGACGAGGTAGGTCTTGATCGCCTCGGCGGTCTCGTCGGGGAGGTAGAGCTTCTGGCGCTCCTCCGGCGGGGTGGCCTTGATCGCGTCCTCGCTCATCCCGGGGTGGTACTCTTGGATCGCCTCGTCACCGGCGTAGATCTTCATCCAGGCGATCGACTTTCGCCCCTTGTACGCCTTCTCCACCGCGGCGTCGACGACCTTGACCATCACCGGGGTGATGTCGACCCCGGTCCCGTCCCCGCGGATGTAGGGGATGATCGGGCGATCGGGGACCTCGAGCCCCTTCGCCGTCATGTGGATCGGCTGGCCATCCTTCGGCACCACAAGCCCCTGCTTCGTCATGGCTGACCTCCTGGTCGCTTTTCTCTCTTGTCTCTCACTTCGCGTCGTAGACCGCAAGTCGCTTCGTGATCTCCGCCGCCGCGTCGACGATCCGGCGGACCATCGTCTTCTTCCCCTTCTCGTTCAGGCGCTCGACCGGCGCGGACACGGTGAGCGCGGCCTGAATCCGCCCGTTCGAGGCGAAGATCGGCGCGCCAAGGCCGTACGTGTGGGGGATGACCTCGCCGTTGCTCTCGGCGTACCCCTGGCGGCGGATCCGCTCCAGTTCCGCCCGCAGCTTCCTGGGATCGGTGATCGTCGTCTCCGAGAAGCGGGGGAGGCCCTCGGCGATGATCGGCTCCTGCTCCTCGGGGGGAAGGTAGGCGAGGAGAACCTTTCCCGAGGTTCCGGCATGGAGCGGGAAGACGGCCCCGCGCTCGTGCGACACGCGCAGGGCGTGGTGCCCTTCCACGCGCTCGAGGCAGATCCCCTTCGTCTGATGGAGGCCGGCGAGGATGGCCGTCTCCCCGGTCTCCAAGGACAGGCGCTCCATCACCGGGAGGGCGATCTCAAGGAGTCCGTGCCGCCGAACGGTGCCGGCGAGCTCGAGGAGCTTCCCGCCCAGGCGATAGCCCCCGCTCTTGGCGTCCTCCTCGACGAGGCCGTACTCCTTGAGCGCGGAGACGTAGCGGTAGGCCGTGCTCTTGGGCAGGTTGAGGGAGCGGGCGATCTCCGTCACGGCGAGGACGGGTCTCCCCTCGCCGAACAGAGTCAGGATCCGAACGCACTTCTCGAGTGTGTTCACCGGATCCTCCTCCCCGCTCCCTCGGCGTCCTGGTCCCTACTTCTTCTCTCCCACGAGGGCCATGGCGAGGAGCCCGCCCGCCTTGACCATCCGGATGTCCCGGTCGGAGAGCTCCGCCTTCACCGGGATCGTCGTCCCCTTCGAGAGGTTCCTCGCGACGAGCGGGCGGCGGAGGTCCGAGACGTCGATCTCGAGCACGTCGCCCTTATCGAGACCGGTCGTGTCGCCGACGAGCGGGAGGATCCCGACGTTGATCAGGTTCGCCTTGTGGATCCGGGCGTAGCTCTTGGCGATGACGGCCTTGATCCCGACCTGCCACGGAGCGAGGGCCGCGTGTTCGCGCGACGAGCCCTGGCCGTAGTTGTCGCCCCCAACGAGGAACCCGCCGCCCTTCTCGTTCGCCCGCTGGGCGAAGGTCTTGTCCTCGTAGTGGAAGGTGAACTTGGCGATCTCGGGGAGGTTACTCCGCAGGTGCTGCGTCAGCGGCCCGGCGGGGAGGATCGCGTCGGTCGAGATCCCGTCCCCAACCTTGAGGAGCACTTCTCCCTTGAGCACGCTCGCCAGGGGGCGCGGCGCGGCCATCTTGACGATGTTCGGCGCGCGGCGGATCGGGACCGACTTCCCCTCCGGCTCGAGGATCATCAGGTCGTCGACGATGAGCTTCGTCACGCGGACGACGACCGGCGGGAGCTTGCGCGGGTCGGCGATCCTCCCCTCGAGGGCCGAGGCCGCCGCGACCTCCGGGCTCGTCAGGGCGAGCTTCCCGAGCTCGTTCCCGCCGCGGCCCTTCCAGTTGCGGTTCACCGTACGCAGGGAGAGGGAGTCCGTCCCGGGGACGAACCCGATCCCGATGCAGGCGTTGCAGCCAGGCTCGATCATCCGCACGCCGGCCTGGGTGAGGGCGAGGAAGCTCCCGTCCTTCACGATCATCTCCCACGCCTGGCGGGACCCCGGAGAGACGATGACGTCGATGTCGTTGGCGACGTGCTTCCCCTTCAGCATCTCAGCCGCGATCTTGATGTCGCGGTAGCCGCCGTTCGTGCACGAGCCGATGAAGACCTGATCGATCTTCGTCCCGGCGACCTCGGTCACCGGCTTCACGTTGTCCGGGCTTCCCGGCATGGCGACGAGCGGGACAAGGGACGAAAGGTCGACCTCGAGGGTCTGGTCGTACGTCGCCCCTTGGTCGGGGGAGAGCAGGACGAAGTCCGCGCCGCGCCCCTGCATCTCCATGAACTTCTGGGCCACGGCATCCGCGGGGAAGATGGAGGAGGTCGCCCCGGTCTCGGTGCACATGTTGGTGATCGTCGCCCGCTCCGGGACGGAGAGGGTCTTCACCCCAGGGCCTGAGAACTCGAGGAAGAAGCCGACCCCGCCCTTGACCGAGATCCGCCGCAGGATCTCCAGGGCCACGTCCTTCGCGTTCACTCCCCAGGGGAGCTTCCCCTTGAGCACGACCTGCATCACCTTGGGGACGGAGAGGTAGAAGAGGCCGCCGCCCATGGCGACGGCGACGTCCGCCCCGCCCGCCCCGATCCCGAGCATCCCGAGGCCCCCGGCGGTCGGAGTGTGGGAGTCCGACCCGAGGAGGGTCTTCCCCGGGATCCCGAACCGCTCGTAGTGCAGCTGGTGGCAAACCCCGTTTCCGTTCTTGGAGAACTTCGCCCCGTAGTGCGAGGCGATCGTCTGCAGGAAGAGGTGGTCGTCGGTCGACTCCCCCTTGAACCCGAGCGACGTGTGGTCGCTGTAGGAGACGACGACCTCCGCCTTCACCCGGTCGAGCCCTAGGGACTCGAACTCGAGCCACGCCATCGTCCCGGTCGAGTCCTGCGTCAAACACTGGTCGATCTTGATCCCGACCTCTTGCCCCTTCTCCAGAACCCCCTCACGGACGTGCTCGGAGAGGATCTTCTCGGTCAACGTCTTCGGCACGCGCATCACCTCGTTTGTCGCATCGTTCGGTCTTCGTCTCACAGCGTGAGACATCGTCCCAAGTACTGAGCATCCTAGTCCCTCCGCGAAGGGAAGTCAAGGACCAAGCGGATGGGTCTGGAAGGCCGTCAGGGGTGGCGGTCCGGCTCTGTCGCACCGAGTGTGCGGAGGCGGAGGACAACCTCGGCGATCTGGGCGTCCGAGGCCGAGGTCCCTGCGGTCACCCCGCAGCGCGTGACGCCCTTGAACCAGGACGGGTCGACGTCCGAGGCTCCCTCCACTTCATGCGTGGGAAGCCCGGTCGCACGGCAGGCGTCCGCCAGTCGCCGGGTGTTCGCCGAGGTCTTGCTCCCCACGACGACGAGGGCCTGAGCCCCGCGAGCGAGGTCCCCCACCGCCTCGTAGCGGTGCGTCGTCTCCCGGCACGTCGTGTCGACGACCTGCAGGCGCTCGCCCAGGCGAGCGGCAAGGGCGCGGGCAAAGGCGGCGAACCGCTCCTCCCCCTGCGTCGTCTGGGCGACGAGGCCGTAGCGCTCGGCCTCCGGAAGGGGCTCCGCTGGGTCGAGGGCCGCGACGCCGCAGCCGCCGGCAAAGGAGAGGATCCCGCGCACCTCGGGGTGGTCCGCCTCGCCGTAGACGACGAGGAAGCGCCCGTCCTGCGCAAGGGACTCGGCCACCTCCTGAGCCCGGCGGACGATCGGGCAGGTCGTGTCCACGACGCGCAGCCCGCGCCGGACGGCCTCTAGGACGACCTCTCGCTCGGCACCGTGGGCGGTGATGGCGACCGTGCCGCCGGCCGGGACCTCGTCGAGAGAGTGGACCGGGGTCGCCCCGCGCTGCGCCAAGGACTCGACGACGCGCGCGTTGTGGACGACGGACCCGAGCGTGCACAGGGGGCCTCGGGAGAGTTCCTCCTCGACCCTCTCGACCGCGCAGCGGACGCCGAAGCAGAACCCGAGGGCCTCGGCGCGGACGACCCTCATCCCCTCTCCTCGAGGAAGGCGCGCACCGCCCGCACGACCTCCGCCGCGAGCCGCGCCTCGGGGACGCGCGAGAGCACGGCCTCGCCCCGGACGTAGACCGTCCCCTCGCCCTTCCCGCCGACGAGGCCAACGTCCGCCTCCCGCACCTCGCCGAGACCGTTGACCACGCACCCCATCAGGGCGACGGTGATTGGCTCGCTCACCTCGGCCAGGTCCTGGCGCACGGCCTCGGCGATCGCGGCGAGGTCGATCCCGGTCCTCCCGCAGGTCGGACAGACGCGGTGGGTGACCCCGCGCGTCCGGAGGCCAAGGGAGCGGAGGATCTCGTAGCCCGCCCGCACCTCCTCGACTGGGTCGCCGGCGAGGGAGACGCGGAGCGTGTCGCCTATCCCCTCGGCAAGCAGGATCCCGAGACCGACCGCGGAGCGGATCGCCCCCTCGAAGGGCGGACCGGCCTCGGTGATCCCGATGTGCAAGGGATAGTCGACCTCTCGCGCCACGCGCCGGTAGGCGTCGATCGTCATCCGGACGTCGGTCGCCTTGACGGAGACGACAATCCGCTCGAAGCCCTGCTCCTCGAGGAGACGGACCTCCGCGAGAGCGCTCTCCGCGAGGCCCTCCGCCGTCGGGTGACCTCCCGGTCCGAGGAACGGCGGGCGCAGCGAGCCGGAGTTCGCCCCGACGCGGATCGCGATCCCCGCCTCCTGCGCGGCGCGAGCGACGTCACGGACCTTCGCCGGATCGGCGATCGTGCCCGGGTTGAGGCGCAGCTTGTCCACGCCGGCCTCGATCGCGGCAAGGGCGATCCGGTGGTCGAAGTGGACGTCGGCGACCAGGGGGAGGACGACCTCGCGGCGAATCTCGCGCAGGACCGCCGCGGCGCCGAGATCGGGGACGGCGACGCGGACGATCTCGCACCCTGCCCTCGCCAGGCGCTCGATCTGAGCGAGGGTCGCCTCGACGTCGTCCGGGTCCGTGTTCGTCATCGACTGGACGAGGACGGGCGCGCCCCCACCGATCGTCGCGCTCCCAATCCGCACCGCGCGTCGGCTCGTCATCGGAGGCTCCCCAGCTCGGCGAGGAGCTCCCCGAGCGCCTCCTTGCCCTCGGCGGAGAAGGGAAGGTCCTCCAGCCGCTCGCGCGCGCGGTCCAGGTGGCCGCGGGCGATCGCCTGCGCCGCGTCGCGTGCGCCGGCGCGCTTGAGGAGGTCCCGAACCTCCTCGCTCTCCTCAAGGGACAGGTCCCGCCCACTCCCGACGCTCCGGAGGAGAAGGGCGCGATCGCGCTCGCCCGCGCGCTCCCAGGCGATCGACAAAGGAAGGGTCGCCTTCCTCCGCGCGAGGTCGGACCCTCCGCCCCGCGCGTCCTCGAGGTCGTCCCGGATCTGGAACGCCCGGCCGAGGTCGACCCCGAACGCCGCAAGGTCGGTCCGCAGGGCGCGCGGGGCGTCGGCCACGATCGCCCCGAGGTCGAGGGAAGCGCGCAGGAGGGCGCCTGTCTTCTGGTCGATCATCCCGAGGTAGTCTTCGACGCCGACCTCCACCCCCTCCCAAGCGACGTCCTTCCCCTGGCCCTCGACCATCTCGGCCGTCGCCTCGACGAGGACCCGCGCTTCCTCTCGTCCCGCACGGAGAGCGTGTCGCCCGCCGAGGGCCGCGAGGAGGTCTCCGGCATTGATCGCCTGCGCGATCCCGTACCGCACCCAGACCGTCTCCCGACCGCGGCGCTCGCTGTCGCCGTCTTCGATGTCGTCGTGGACGAGGGAGAAGGAGTGGACGAGCTCGATCGCCACCGCCGCGTCCAGGGCGCGCGCGTCGTCCCCTCCCAGTTCCGACGCCACGAGGAGGACGAGGGCCGGCCGGAGGCGCTTCGCCTCGCTCCCCGAGTCGTCTCCGACGCCGACGTGGTAGCGCGCGATCTCAAGGAGGAGAGTGTCCCCGGCCAGGGCAGAGGACAGAGCGGCGTCGATCCGGGGGCGATCTTGGTCAAGCCTGAGGGGGAGGGCCATCACCGGCCCCGCCCGGCGGGCCAAGAAGACACCGTGCGGGCCCGCGCGTCGGACATCATCTCTCTCCAGCCTCCCGCGACCTACTTCAGCGTCGGGGGGAGGACGATCTTCCCGAAGTTCTTCTCGTACTTGGCGAGGTTCTCTCCGAGGGCCTGGTAGAGGCGCTTCATGTGCCCGGGGTTCAGGATCACCCGCGAGGCGAGGAGCGCCTGGTCGACCTTCTCCGTCTGGGCCTGCGGGTCGACAAACAGGAAGTCCAGGACGAACTCCTCCTTGCGGTGGGAGATGAGGGCGAGGTTCGAGTACACGCCCCGCCGCCCCTCGTTCTCGGCCGTGATCCGCATCTGGCGCTCTTCCATCCGGTCACCTCCGCGACGGCGAGAGAGGATAGCCCCGCATGAAGGGCCTGGCAACTAGGGAGAGAGGTGGCGGGCGAAGAACCGCTCGATGGCCGCCTGGTGGTGTCCGGGGACCAGGATGTGGTGGTTCCCGAGCGGGGAGGTGAGGAGCGGCTCGACCGGCTCCGTCACCTCGACTTGGACCTGCGTCCGGCAGAGGTCCTCGCGTGACGAGCCCGGGACGATCCTCCCCTCCCGCACGAAGAGCTGGTCCAGGCGCCCGCCGCCGAGCCGGAAGACCGTGCACGGCCCTTCGGGGATCGAGGCGGCAATCGCGACGCCGATCCCGGACTCGAAGTGGCTGCGGATCGCGTAGCTCGTCGCCAGCGACAAGGGGCAGGTACAGTGCGCGAGGCCGATCGTGCGCGAGGCCGTGTCCACGGAGGCGACGTTGCCCATGAACGCCGACTGGCCCGAGACGGCGATCCCGAGGAAGAGGGTGAACAGCGCCTGGAGGTCTCCCTCACAGCCCGCTGGGATCCGCTCGTCGTTCAGGCGGGAGAGGGCGTAGCAGCCGGTGTTCTCGACGCGGGTGATGAGATCGAAGCACCGCACGGAGCAGGCGGAGAGGCGATGCGCCTCGACGAGCGACTTCAAGGCCGTGTACAGGGCGACCGCCCCGCGCAGCTCGTCCTTGTCGGGCTCGACGGTCTTCCCCGCGTCCTTGGTGAAACGTCCCGCGTCCTTGCGCGGAACATCCGCTTCCTTCACCGCGCGGACGAGCTCGTCGATCGGGATCTCGACGAGCTCGATCCCGAGCTGTCCCTTGAGGAAGGAGCGGTCGACGTCGCTCGCGACGAGCCAGTCCGAGGGCTCGCCGATCAGGCCGACCCGGCTGAAGCGGACGGCCTCCCACGCCGCGGCGACCCGCAGCTCGCGATCGAGCCCGGCCGAGATGGCCTGCGGCGATCCGAACAGGATCTCCCCCTCGCCCCCGTCCTGGCGGATCCGAGCAAGGATCTCCAGGCAGGCGGGCAGCGAGTTGTGTCCATCGTGGGCGATGAGGAGGGTCGGTGACGGGAGCTCGGAGACGACCTTCAGCACCTCGCGCTCCACCCCTCCTGTGAGGACGAGGACAGCCGGAAGCCCCTTCCCCGACGGGTCGGAGACCTCCTGCAGGGTGAAGGGGGCCGCGGCGCGGATCTCCCCGAGAATCCTCTCCTTCAAGCGCACGATCGCCTGCCGATCGTGCAGGCTCGAGGCGCGCGCGATCACCTCTACCTTCTCCATGGCCTGATCGTAGGCACGGGAGTGCAGATCAGGAGAGGAAGGGCGGACCTCCCCGCTGGACATGCATCACCGAGCGGGGTTCGCTACGAGTGAGGGAGGAAGCGACACGGTTCCCTTCCTCGGCACCCCGCTGCCGGGTCCTTGCCCCTTCCCGGACGCGTGGGTATCCTCGGGCCCGAGGGAGGAAGGCGCATGGGGGAGGGCTTTTTCTACCACCGTTTCTTGGGGAACGAGGTCTGGCGCTACCTCGCCGTCGGGTTCGTCGTCGTCTCTGTCCTCGTCGCCTACCCCGTGATCCGCAGCCTCATCCGACACCACGCGGCCTCTGGCGAGGTGGGAAGGCGCGCCGCTGCGCGCGGCGTCCTCCTTCGCCTGATGCAGGGGAGCCTTCCGCTCCTCGTCTTCTGGGCCGCGTCCCGCATCTTCCTTCTGCCTCCACAGGCCCAAGCCGTGCTTGAGGGAACGTTCAAGGCGATCTGGCTCGTTTTCGTCCTCTGCCTCGTCATGAAGCTCGTCGACCTCGGGATGATCGCCTGGGAGGCGCGCGCCCGCCGGACGGAGTCGACCCTGGACGACGAGCTCGTCCCCCTGGTGCGCAAGAGTCTGAAGGGGTTCATCTTCGGGATCGGCGTCCTTCTCTTCCTGCAGAACGTCCTGCGCTACGACATCACGAGCCTTCTCGCGGGGCTGGGGATCGGAGGGCTCGCCATCGCCTTCGCCGCGCAGGACGCGATCGCGAACCTCTTCGGCGCGGTGATGATCTTCGCCGACCGCCCGTTCAAGGTGGGCGACGCGGTCAGCCTGGAGGGCTTCGAGGGGAAGATCGAGGCGATCGGGCTCCGCTCGACCCGCCTGCGGACGTGGGAGGGGACGCTCGTGACGATCCCCAACCGGGCCGTCGCCGCGGCGAGCATCACGAACCTCGCCGAACGCGAGATGCGGGTCACCACGTTCGTCGTGCGTCTCTCCCCCTCCACGCAGACCGCCCGGGTCGAGGAGGCGGTCGCGATCCTCCGCGACGTCCTGTCTCGCCATCCCTCGACCGGGATGTCCCGCGCCTACTTCCGTGGGCCGGGCGAGGCCTCGCTCGAGGTCTTCGTGCAGCACGGGTGCAGGCACCTCGACTACGAGCCCTACCTTCGCGCCCTCGAGGAGATCCACCTCGAGACGAAGCGGCGCTTCGAGGCGGCCGGGATCGAGGTCGTCTTCCCGCTTGTCGCGCCGCGGCCGGCCGGAGCCCCGCCGCGGGCAGGAGGGTAGCCCGTGGGCGATCTCGCTCAGGCGATCGAGCAGGCCCGGGTCGAGGAGAGGCTCCCCTGTGCCGGTGCGTTCGCCGTCGCCTTGCGCCTTGGCCTTGAACCTCGGCGTGTAGGAGAGGAGGCGACGAGGCGCGGGATCAGGATCTCCCTCTGCCAGCTCGGCCTGTTCGGCCACGCGGCCGAGGGAAGGGGGCGGATCGTCCGGTCGGCGGACGCCGTAGCTCGTGACCTTGAGGACGCGATCCGCTCCCGCCTCTCGGAGGGGAAGCTCCCCTGTCGCACGGCGTGGGACGCGGCCGAACTCCTCAGCCTCTCCCGCCTCGAGGTGGCGAACGCGGCCGAGAGCCTCGGGATTCGAATCTCCGCCTGTCAACTCGGCTGCTTCGACTAGCCGACCGGGTTCAGGGGAGGCTCGCCCGCAAGGACCGCGAGGACGTTCGCGACGGCGATCTCCGCGAGGGCCCGGCGCGTGCCGACCGTGCCGCTCCCGATGTGTGGGGCGAGGACGACCCTCTCGCGCAGCGCGAGGAGGCCGGGGTGGACCTCCGGCTCGCGCTCGTAGACGTCCAGCCCGGCCCCGGCGATCCGCCCGGTCTCGAGGGCCCAGACGAGGGCCTCCTCGTCGACGACCGGGCCGCGCGCGACGTTCACCAGGATCGCCGTCCGCTTCATGGCGTCGAACGCCTCCCGGTTGAACAGGTGCCGCGTCTCCGGAGTCAGCGGCACGTGGACGCAGACGAAGTCGCTCTCCGCGAGAAGGGTCCGAAACGGCACGTAGCGCGCCCCGAGCTCCGCCTCGGCCTCCGGGTCCGGGCGACGATTGACGTAGAGGACGGGCATGTCGAACCCGAACCGGCCGCGGCGGGCGACCGCCCGCCCGATCCGCCCCAGCCCCACGATCCCGAGCGTCTTCCCGCGCACGTCCAGGCCGAGATGCGGCTGGAGGAGCTCCCAGCCGACGAAGGCGCCGGAGCGGACATGGGCGTCCCCCTCGACGAGCCTCCGCGCCGCGGCGAGGAGGAGGGCGAACGTGAGGTCGGCCGTGGCTTCGGTCAGGGCGCCCGGCGTGTTCGTGACCGTGATCCCAGCAGCTCTCGCCGCCGGGACGTCGATACTGTCGGTGCCGACGCCGAGGTTGGCGATGATCCGCAGGGACGTCCCGGCGCGGATCACTGGAGCGTCGATTCGGTCCGAGAGAAGGCAGAGGAGGCCGTCCGCGCCCCGGACCCCGCAAAGGAGTTCCTCTCTTTGGATCGGGCCGGGCGCGTCGCGGGCAACGACCTCGTGCCCGGCCTGGCGGAGCCGGTCCAGGATGTCGGGGAAGACCCGGCAGGTGACGAAGACCCTAGCCATCGCTCGCTCTCCTCGGGATCGCCTGGCGGGCAAGCTGGTCGCAGCGCTCGTTCTCCGCATGCCCGGCGTGCCCGGCGAGCCAGTGGAAGGAGACCTTCTGATATCCGAGCAGCAGGTCGAGTTCGCGCCACTGGTCCTCGTTCTTCACCGGCAAGAGGCGCTTCCCGCTTCGCCTCCGCCAGCCTGCTTCCTTCCACGTCGGGAGCCACTCGGTCACCCCCGCCTTGAGGTACGTCGAGTCAGTGAAGAGGTCGACCTCGACCGGCTCGCGCAGAGCCCGCAGGGCCTCGATCGCCGCTTGGAGTTCCATGCGGTTGTTCGTCGTCTCCGGGTCCCCGCCGGAGATCTCCTTGCGATGCGCCCCGGCGA
>Ga0315291_10002045_pt1 | contig 26677 bp, 16 predicted proteins | sample YL17G12_20_MG_FD_203070 | JGI IMG/M metagenome (GOLD analysis project Ga0315291, IMG submission 203070) | Sediment microbial communities from Yellowstone Lake, YNP, Wyoming, USA - YL17G12_20 | ecosystem: Environmental > Aquatic > Freshwater > Lake > Sediment | place: USA: Wyoming | collected...
AGGTACAAGGTCACCGAGTCATTTGAATTTCTTGAATTTAGGTACAAGAAGGGCGGAAAGCACCCCCCATCGGGCAAAGCTCAATGGTCGTTCCGAAAAGAGCCAACAGGCAAGATGATCGTTGCAAGAGTCCGAGTCACGCTGAGAAAAGAGGGAGAACGCTGGCTCATTTCGGGTATAAGAATCCAGGACTGACCTTCGACGCAGGCGCCGTTCGAGTCGTTTCTCCACTCGTCCTGTTGCTGGTCTTTGTTATCGCTTCCCTGGCCTTGACGAGCAAAGCAAGCCTGGCCAGAACCGTCATCAAGAAACCCATTCACGACGGTTTTATCATTGCCAGAGTCAAATACGGCGGAGGTGGTGACTGGTACGGTAACAAAACTTCGTTGAGAAACCTGCTCCGTGCCTTGAAAGAAAGGACAAACGTCAGGGTAGCCTCAGATAAAGAAGTGGCCGTGAGCATCATGGACGAGGATTTCTTCAACTATCCTTTCCTGTGGATATCCGGCCACGGGAACGTGCGTTTCACCAAGAAGGAAGCCGAGAGACTACGGAAGCATCTCACGACGGGTGGGTTTCTTTTTGCGGACGACGATTACGGAATGGATAAGTCTCTTAGGGAGCAGATGAAACTAGTTTTTCCGGACAAGGAACTCGTTGAGCTTCCGTTTTCTCACCAGATTTATCACTGTTTCTATGATCTCCGCAACGGCCCGCCGAAGATCCACGAGCACGATGGGCTTCCTCCCCAGGGCAACGCGATTGTTCACGAGGGAAGGGTTGTGGTATTCTATACACATGAGGTGGACATCGGCGACGGGCTGGAAGACGCCGAAATCCATGGGGATCCTCCCGAAAAAAGGGAGGAAGCCACGAAGATGGCAATCAACGTAGTCATTTATTCGCTCACGCACTAGCCAAGGCCGGCGCTTTGCCATTGCGGGCCGGCTCAGGGTGGGGGCAAAGGTTTAGTGAGGGCCGGCGCGTTAGCAACGCTGCCATGCCGACGTGGCCTCGCCAGTGCGTCCTGCCGGGTCTTTAGTAATCACAAAGGGTTTTGAGATGGTTCCCGATACTTACGAGGTTCTGCGGAGAAATCTCTCCAGTGCTCGGCGAATGCTGGCAAGGGGCTATCTGAGTCTCTGGCTACTCAGGGCGATTACTTTGGTTGCAACGACCCTCTTTTTGTCAACTGCTCTTGTCCTTCTGGTCGGAACTGATTCTCCAGCCACAGCAGTTCTCGGAGTGCTCGTGGTTTTTGGCTTGCCGGTTCTTGTTGTCTATGCCGTCGTCGCCCCATTACTCCGAATTCCCACGGTGGAACGCGTAGCCGTGATGGCGGATCGACTGGAGGGAGAGAAAAACACGCTCATCTCTTCCCTCCAGCTTGGCCGGCGCATAGACGAGCTTTCGTTCTTCTATTCAAAGGCAATCATACAGGCCATCGTTGGCGAGGGCGAAGCTCTGAGCAGGACCGTGGACTTCAGGAGACTTCTTCCCGCAAGAAAGCTCCGTTCTTGGAGCGTCGCTTGCATTCTGACGACACTCGCTCTTGTTGCCTTTCTCGCGTTTGTGCCCGGTGCTTACGAGCCCTCTTTCTCGTCCATCGTCTCCCATCCGTTTGAAGAACGCGTCTCCGTGTCGGTCAAGCCAGGCGATATTGAGATTGAGCCAGGTGAAACAGTCCGTGTGCGGGTCACGGTGAAGGGAAGTCTCTCCGAGCCCAAATTGCGCGTCAGGTCTGGCTCGGGCCCCTGGAACTACGTCACGCTTGTTCGAGCCTCAGAACCCGCGGGGGTTGTTGAGGCCTCGGTTTTTGAAGTATCGATCGACAATATCGAAATGAGCACACAATACGCTGCAGAGCTTCCGAAAACGCAGACTCCGGTTTACACGATCTCGGTGAGAACACCAACAGAGGTGTCCGAGTTTCTAATAGCGTACGAATTCCCTGCGTATGCCGGTGTTGAAAAGAGGGTTGTACGTTCCGTGGTGGGGGATGTCTCTGCGCTGCGGGGAACAAGGGTATGGCTCGAGACGGCTTTTTCCGGAAAGGCATCATCCGCTGGTCTTCTTTTCGATGGCGGCAAAGCCGTTCCAATGCACGCTCGATCAGACAGGAGTTTCGCCGCGAGCTTTTCCCTGATGCAGAGTGGAACCTACCGGGTGTCTGCAACCGATGCGCGTGGTAGACAATACCTTTCTCCGTCGTACGAGATCCATTGCCAGGAAGACCTGGCACCTTTCATCAAACTCGTTTCCCCGTCGTCGGAGGTTGACGTTGACGAAAGCATGGAGCTACCGCTGGGGGTTGTTTGTGCTGATGACTACGGCCTAACCAGATTGATGCTTCACTATTACAAAGACCCCCGGGACGTCCGCTCGGAAGAGATAAAGAGCTTCAAGGCGAGAACGAGAGAGGCTGCCGTTACACATTCCTGGGATCTCGGTCTCCTCCAGTTATTGCCAGGAGAGACCCTGAGCTACTTCCTCGAGGTTTTTGACAACGATGTCATCTCCGGTCCCAAGTCTGCAAGGACGCCGTTGATGACCGCGCGCTTTCCTACGCTGGCGCAGCTATACAGTGGGATGGAGGAGCAACAGGACGACAGGATCGTCGACCTCAAACAGATCCTCGATGAAGCCCAGACCGTGAGGGAAGCGCTTGAGAAAGTCAGCCGTGAGCTCAAACAGGAGAGCGGGCTGTCCTGGGAACGCAAGAAGGAAGTAGAGAATCTTGAGAAAGCTTACGCAAATATCGCCGAGAACATAGATCGCGTCACACAGGAGCTTGAGGCGGACGCGGAGAAGCTTCAAAGTTATGACCCGGCAAGCTTTGAGCTTACGCAGAAGATTCTCGAGGTAAAAAAACTCCTGGAGGCAATCAAAAGTTCGGAATTGAAAAGCGCAATTGAAAAATTCCAAGAAGCTCTGTCAAAGCTCGACATTAGCCAGATCGAGAAGGCGCTCACAGAGTATGCCATCCCCCAGGAAGAGCTTCTAAAGGGCCTGGACAGAGCGATCGAGCTCCTCAAGCAAATAAAGCTTGAAGAGAAACTTCAGGCAGCGGTAGAGAAGGCGGCCGAATTGGCGCAGAAGCAGGGAGAGGTGGGACAGAAGCTGGATGAGAAAGAACCAGACTTCTCCAAAGCCTCGGAAGAACAATCCAACATCGGCCAGTCGCTTGAGAAACTCAAGGAAGAGATCGAAGAAATCGCCAAGGAAGCTCAAGACAAAGAGCTTTCACGCATGCTCGGGGAGATCTCAGATTCAATCGATAAAGGCGGGCTGCAAGATGAGATTGCTCAGTCCGCGGAACTGCTTCGTTCGAGAAAAACTTCCGGGCTGAAACGACTGATGCACAAGATAGAGGGCAGCCTTAACGAGGTCGTCGATCAACTTACGAGGGCCCAGCAAGGTTACTCGTCCAACCAACTGGCAGACGTCACCGATAAAGTAAGGCGAGCCATGCACGAATTGGTTCGGCTTTCGAAAGAGCAGGAAGAGCTTTCGATGTGCTCTGGCAGAGAATCTGCTCAGGACCTTGCAATGCGACAGCAGAGCATTCTTGAAGGTACTTCGACCGTCGCAGACAGACTATTTGAGATAAGCAAGGAAACGTTCTTCATGAACCAGGTCACATCTTCGAATCTTGGGGCGACTCTGAGAAAGATGGAGAAGGCTCTGAGGAGCTTTGAGGCAAATGTGAAGGGTGATGGGTTCTCGACGGGCCGAGAAGCCTACCAATCACTCAACAGCGTGCTCTCATCGCTTCTTCTGGCTGAACAATCTATGTGCTCGGGCCAGGGAGCTGGCATGGGAGCCGGTCAGGGCTTCCAGCGAATGAGGTCTCTCGGTGGCCTTCAGCAGGGAATCAACAGAGCCACCGAAGAGTTATACTCTGCCGCGAGCAAACAGGGAAGACTGAGCCATTCTGACGAAGAAACGCTTGGCAGACTTGCAGCGCAGCAAGAAATGGTGAGAAAAGGTATGGAGGAGGTTTCCAGGGCTCTTGGCCAGAGGAGGGACATCCTTGGAAGATTGGATGAGATCGTAGACGACATGAAAAACGTAGAAGAGCGAATGAGCACCAAGCAGCTGGATCAAGACTTGGTTCACAGACAGAATCACATTCTGAGTAGACTCCTTGACGCCCAGAAGTCAGTCCAGCAGCAGGACTACACAGGCAAGCGATATTCCAAACCCGGGAAAGACTTCCCTGACAGACAGTCTCCCCCTGAACTTCCGCGGGAGTTGTTGGAACAGTCAGAGAAGATTCGGCTTGATATGCTGAGGGGGAAAGCGGACCGCTACCCCGAGAGCTACCGCGAGCTGGTCGAACAGTACATGAAGGCGCTTTCCCGGAGCACCAAGTGAGGGCAATGATGCTCATGTCGCGCATTGAGCTCATTGTGTTCATGGTGCTTATGGCGCTTAGGGGGCTTATGGCACTTAGGGCGCGTTCACCCAACGGGCTGCGCTCGTCCATCGGGCGCGGTACCGTGAGCGGTATCGCGGACGGTATCAGGCGCGCTCTCACAAGGCTTCCAGTCGAGCTTTGTGTCGGCTTGCTCCTTCTATTTCTTGTGTCTGTGGTTGGTCTTGCCACCGCCTCGTCGATTTCTCCAGCGACACTTCTACAAAGCGCAAAGAATGACTTCCAGGCAGGGAAATTCGCTTCAGCTTCAGTCAAGTATGAGGACCTGCTTGGGCGAAAGCTCACTTATGCTCAACTCAGAGAGGTTATCCCTTCCTTCTGTGAGAGCACTTTACGCGAAGGAAAGCTCGCCAAAGCAGAATCTCTTACCGTTCTGGCTAGAGAAAAACTCTCCGATCCGCTGGCGCTTGAGCGCAGCGCGTTTCTTAGAGCCGAGATTCTCTATTTCGGCGGAAACATGAAACAGGCTCTCAAGGAATACATGGATTTTCTTAGCGCCAATACCAACAGCCCGTTTGCCAATGATGTGGTAGATCGCCTGCTTCTTATAGATGAAAACAATGACAACGACGGCAAACCACTTGCAGCTTATTCACACGCAGAATTCCTGGAGTTTGTTGGAATGCCCGACAGCGCTGCCGCTGCTCTTCGTGACTTACTGAAGAGCTTACCCAACTCGCAGATTGCGGACGACGCGCAGATGGAACTAGGTGACGTTCTGAGTTCACAGGGGAAATTCCCTGAGGCGATAGGAGAATATCGCATCCTGGAAGCGCGTTTTCCCAAAAGTGAGCTCGTGCCTGTGTCGAAGCTCAAAGTAGCGCAGCTCTATTCGGAAAAACTTCGCGAGCCGGGTAAAGCCGTGGCAGAATACGAAAACACTATCACCGCGTTTCCAGGAACCTCTTTTGCCGCCGAAGCGCGGAGCCAGCTTCAGAAGCTTAAGTCTGGGTCTGTCAGCCGCTAGAGGGAGCATCGAGCCGGAGGCAGGCGCTGGTGGTGGGGAACAGCAGCGCGTAGCCGCTAGGGGAGGCGACGAGCTGGTTGGGGAACAGCAACGCGTAGCCACTAGGGGAGGCACGTTGCCGCCACGCGGTAGCGACGAACAGGAATGGACGGCACATCCATCAATTTACGCAATAAATCAAACGTGCCCCGGATGTGGGGAAGTCGGACCACGAGATTGAAGCCAATGATGACTCCCGTGACGACATGGAAACGGAAGGGCGGTGATTTGGCGAGAGAGTTGCGTCTCCTTCTAGGTCTCGCCGTTATTCCGGTTCTAGTCCTGATCAGTCGCCCTTCTTCTGCTGATATTCTTGTGAACATGGATCTCAAGCAAAGGGATCATCTCAAGGCATACGGTCTTGCGTACCAGTGCCTTGAACAAGGAATAGCAGTCGAATGGCTTCTCAATTACCGGGGCGGTTCCTTTCTGATCAGGGATGGGGACGAAGCTGTGAACTTGGCCAACCTGAGGGGTGTCTCTTTTGAACCAGTGTCCGGCGCTGACATTGCCAGGATTCAAAGCGAGATTGAAGAAAACAACATGGAGGTCGTTGTACTTGAGAAGGCTCCCAGGATTGCGGTCTACATACCGCCCACTTCTCTGCCCTGGGACGATGCGGTGACTCTGGCTCTCGAATACGCCCAGATTCCTTACACCAGGGTGTGGGACGACGACATACTGGGGGGAAGACTCAATCAATTTGACTGGCTTCATCTTCACCACGAAGATTTTACGGGTCAGTACGGAAAATTCTACGCGGCTTATCACAATGCTGATTGGTATAAAACCCAGCAGCAGCAATACGAGGAGGCGGCTAGAAAAGCTGGTTTCGCCAAGGTCTCGCAGCACAAGGCAGCGGTTGTTCAGAAAATCAAGGAATACGTTGCCCAGGGCGGGTTCTTGTTTGCGATGTGTTCGGCCACGGACAGTTTTGATATTACGTTGGCCGCCCAAGGTATTGACTTTCTCTCAAATCAATACGACGGCGACCCACCCGAGCCCGACTGTCAGAGGCGCCTGGATTTTTCCAAGACGCTGGCCTTCGAGAATTTCAAACTCGAGCTGGACCCCCTTCTGTATGAATTCTCTGACATAGACGTTAGCGACGGGGCATTGAAACGAGGGCCAAAAATCTATTTCACACTTTTTGAGTTTTCCGCAAAGCAGGACCCCGTTCCCACGATGCTTACGCAAGATCACTTCGCTGCAATTCCTGAGTTTCTCGGCCAAACAACAGGTTTCAACAAAAAAACCATAAAAAGCTCGGCTGTTACGCTTGCAGAAGTCCAAGGCACCGAAGAGGTCAAATACATTCACGGGAACTACGGAAAAGGAACCTTTACTTTCTACGGCGGCCATGACCCTGAAGATTTCAGGCACAACGTAGGCGATCCTCCGACAAATCTGTCCCTGCACAAAAACTCGCCTGGTTACAGGCTAATTTTGAATAATGTTCTCTTTCCCGCAGCGGAGAGGAAGAAACAAAAAACATGAGAAAGCTCGGACTTGGTCAGCGCAGGTTATGTCAGCGGAACGCACATGTTGCATTCGCGCGGCAGCTGGTTTCCTTCTGTTTTGTTTTCGCGTCGGTTTTCTTCTTGTCCCCCATTTCAGGAGGGGCCGCGAGGTTTGCTCTAGCGGAAGAGAGACCGACAACTCCTGATCATCCCGAGGCAACAGCCGGCCCCGCTCGGTCAACGGAGGTAGCGGTCGACCCCGCGCAGGCAGCGCCCGAAGCGGCGGCCAATCGCGCTTCGGGGTGGGCGACACTTCCGACGCCCGCAACCGAGGCAGCGCCCCGTCCCGCTCCGGCAACGGATGTTCTCCTGGACAACTATGTCATCAGCATTGATGCCTCACCCCGAAGCGAGGAACTGATCGCAATGGCGGCATTTGATGCGACGACGGGTTCTGAATCTGGTCTTGATTCACTTTGCTTCTTTCTTCATCACGAACTCAATGTAGACAACGTCTATGACAAAGACCGCAAACAGCTGAAGTTCACCCAGAGCAAAGAATACTACTCACTCAACTATTCCCTTGAGGCAAACAAGGTTTGCGTGAGACTCCCTCAGAAGCTCGCCAGGGGTGACACTCTCAGGCTGACCGTCTTCTATCAGGGAAAGTTCTCTCAGTATCCCGTGAGATCGATTGTCGATTTTATGCGATTTAAGAGCGACGGGCTGTTCTTGAGAGGCCCGGGGTACTCTGCCTGGTTCCCGACAACCGCCGTCGCGCCGAAGGATATGAACGGGCTCGCAAGCTTTGACGTTGAGGTCCAGGTTCCGCTTGATTGGAAGGCAATATGCGAAGGAGAACTTTCAAGTAGTCGTAACCCCAAGGCATCATTCGAGCGGTCGATGCCCTTCAGATGGGTGACAGAAGAGAGAATCCCGATTAGCTCCGCCGTATTGCTTGCTTCAAACTACGACACGCTTTCTGCGCACGTGGGGAGGCAAAAGCTCTCCTGTTGGTATTTTCGTTCCCCAGAAGACAGCAGTGCGTCAGCCAAACTCTTTGAGGTTACGAAGGAGCAACTCGGGTTTTTTGTCAAAAACTACGGGGATTACGAAGGAAGCTCTTCTCCGCCGCGCTTCACGCTAGTCGAGATGCCCATATACGGCGACTTCTCCTCCGGGACGATAATGGGCATGAGCACGGGCCGCGTGCGTGAGGCAGGCTCGCCGCAGAAACGCGCGGAGTTGGCTTCTCTCATTGCCAGCAAAATGGTCCGCAAGTTCACCGTGCCGGCAGTGGATTCTTCCGCGCCTGGCGCCGCATTCTTGCTCGAAAGTATTCCATCATATGCATACGTGCCAGCGATCGAAGCGACTTTCGGCAAGCAATTCGTTCTGGAAAGTTCTGGATCGATCATGCAGCGCTATTTGGCTGGCAGAAAATGGGCGGAGTCTGGAAAACCCGGCTTTCCGCCAGAGAAACCTCTTGCGGAGGTATTGGTGTCCGAGATACCACGCTACAAGGACACCTTCCTTCTGGAAGACAGGGGCGCTTTTGTCCTGCACATGTTGAGGAAACTTGTCGGTGATGAGAACTTCTGCCTAGTAATAAGAAGCTACATGGCAGCCTTTACGGGCCAACCCGAAAGCACGGGTGGCGAACGCCTGGGACCTTCGTCAAGCGTAGGTGTCGTGAGCAGCGGGGCCGCGCCTGGGGCAGAAGTTAATCACGCAGTCCCCAAGCGCGCTCGCCTTGAGGATTTTACGCAAATCGCTGAAGCAGCGAGCGGGCAAAGGCTTGATTGGTTCTTTAGCGAGTGGCTGTATGGCGATGTTCTTCCTGACTACAGAATTGCTGATATGAAAGTAAGAGTTTCGCGTGATACGACTTTCGTGGATGTGAAAGTTGAAAACATAGGAACAGGACTCATGCCGGTTCCGGTCACGCTCTTCACCGATAAAGGTCAACGGACCAGCGAGGTCTGGCTTGCCGCTCACGAATCTGCTCAAATGAGATTTATCACAAGATCAAAACCAAAGAGGGTCGAGATAGATCCCCCAAAATGGATACTACAGGCGGACATCAGCAACGACGGGCTGGACGTATCTCTCCCTGGAACGGGCAAGAAATAGCCACGCGTATTAGTGTCAGCTGGTAGGCAGCGCTCTGGGCAGATCGCCGTAGGTGCAGTTGCTGCTTCGTGTAGCATCGACCCCTATGCGTGATAGTCTCAGGCAAGCTCCAAACGTTTCCATGGATATGCTAAAATAGCTATTTGTTCGTGAAAGGGACCAGACTAGGCAACCTAGACAACTGAGGAGTAGGCGATGCCGTCGATAGAAGTCGGGGGAAGAAACATAGAGCTGAACGAAGAAGGATTCCTGGCTCGTCCCCAAGAATGGGGGAAGGAAGTTGCTGAGGCGTTGGCAAAGCAGAAAGAAGGAATAGAAGTTCTGACCGAAAGCCACTGGTCAGTTATCAACTACATTCGAGGCTATTACCTCGAAAAGAACCTGGCTCCGATGGTTCGCAAAATCTGCCAGAACACCGGTCTTCAGCTCAAGTTGATCTATGAGCTGTTCCCCTCAGGGCCCGCCAAGGGAGCCTGCAAGGTTGCTGGGCTTCCAAAACCAGACGGTTGTGTCTAGGGGGGCAGAGCCCTTGCGCATCCGGACGGCTCCGTCTAGGGGGCTTTGTTTGGCCCCAAGGTTGTGTTTAGCCAGATGGTTGCGTACGAGGCGAGGAGTTATGCATGCCACTGCTCTTGAGATATGGTGTAGCCATTTCTTTCTTTATCTGTGTTGCCATCCTTTCGTCCGAAATCGTGAGTACTCTCGCGTTCGGTAAGAGGTCACGTTGTGCACAGCCCAAGTCTAGTGGCTTGCGAGGGGTGCTCTATGTCTTTGGTCGGGGGATGATGCCGTGGGAAAAGGAAAGCGCAACGAAACATCCGCTAACTTACTTCGCCGGGGTTGCGTATCACGCCGGCATATTTGCAGCCCTATTCTACCTCTTCTGCGTCGCCCTTTTTATGGGACTGGGTGCGCTAACGCTCTCTCTTCTTCGCTTACTCCTCATCCTGGGCTTCTTCAGCGGTTCGGGCCTCCTTATGAGAAGGGCCTTGAGTTCACGCATGAGAAAGCTCAGTAGTCCCGACGATTACGCTTCAAATCTCATCGTGGACGCGGTCCTTGTTTTGGCCTCTATCGATACCTATTTCGGTAGTGCGACGCATTTTGGTAGTGTCACGCATCTTGCAAGCACGACCTGGTTGCTTCTATTGGTCTCAATTATCATGTTTCTGTACATTCCTTTCGGGAAGATTCGCCACTGCTTCTTTTTTTTCTATGTCAGAGTTCTTGTTGGTCAATTCTACGGCCGGCGAGGCGTTTTGCCTCCAAGACCGCACGAGGCATGAGGGATGGGCGAAGGCCGAGAACTGGGCGAGACTCACAAGATGGGACTGGACGAGACTCGTGAGATGGCCGCGGACGAGACTCATAAGACGAAAGCTGACGAGACTTATAAGAGGGAAGCGGAGAGCGTCGCGGGAGACCCTCTTGAAGAGAGAATAGCTCGTTTGACGCCAGAAGAGTTGAAGAAAGCCCTTCGAGTCTTCCGTGAGAAAATAAACTCTGAATATGCTGCTTACCTCAATTCCTGCGTCCATTGTGGCCTCTGTGCTGAATCTTGCCATTACTACTTGGCCGACGGAGAGATCGAATCGATTCCAGCTCACAAATTGAATCTCGTCACGGGAGTTTTCAAGAAGTATTTCACGTCTGCCGGCAAAACCATTCCCCGGTGGGTTGGTGCAAAGGAATTTGACCAGGAAACACTGAGGGAATGGGTGGATTCACTCTTTGGAAGGTGCAGTTTGTGCGGCAGGTGTTCTCTAAACTGCTCCATCGGGTTGAATATCCCCTATCTAATCCGGGCGGCAAGAAGCGCAATGGTTTCACTCGACCTGGTTCCTCCTGGTCTGCAATCCACCGTGAATACCGCCATTCAGAAAGGCAATAACATGGGGATACCCAAAGGGGAATGGATTGAGACGGTGCAATGGTTGGAGGGGGAACTTCGGAGTGAAGTCGGTGACTCGAAAGCAAAACTCCCTCTTGACCAGAAGGGAGCAAAACTTCTCTACACGGTTAATCCCAGGGAGCCCATGTTCTTCCCTTTGTCCATGGCGGCCGCTGGCAAACTCTTTTATGCTGCGGGAGAGAGCTGGACTTTCTCGAGTGAAAACTACGACGTTACTAACTATGGCTTTTTCAGCGGCGACGACGAAGCCGCCGCAACCATCTCAGACAGGCTTGTTAAATCGATGGAGGAGCTGAGCTGCAAGACCCTGGTTCTTGCAGAATGCGGGCACGGCTTTAACTCGAATAGATGGGAAGCTCCTGAATGGCTTGGCAAGAAATACGGTTTTGAAGTGAAGAGCATTCTGGAGATCGTGGCCGATTACGTAAGTAAAGGGCGTATCAAGCTTGACCCGTCGCGTAATCCGGATGTTGTCACGCTTCACGACCCATGTAACCTCGTTCGCCTCGGTGGGATAGTGGAAGAGCAGCGATACATTCTTAAGCGCTCGGCAGTCAATTTCGTCGAGATGACGCCCAACAGGGAGAAAAATTTCTGCTGTGGAGGTGGTGGCGGGCAGCTCGCCATGACAAACTTCGCCGAGAGGCGTCTTAAGGCAGGCAAAGTGAAGGCCGACCAGATTCGGACGACTGGTGCGAAGGTAGTTGTAGCTCCTTGTCACAATTGCATTGATCAGCTCATGGAGCTCAACAAACATTACAAGCTTGGAGTCGAGATCAAGACTGTTTGTGAGGTTGTGGCAAATGCGCTGGTGATGAGTGGGAGCGGGGAACGCGCTTCCTGACCGATTCTGCTATTTCCCCGACCGCTTGAATGGCTGCTCTTATGTGTTCCTCGGTATTGAATGGGCCGATGCCAAATCTCACGCCCCCGTGAATCTTGTCTATACCCAACTGTTCGTGAACAAGCGGGGCACAGTGGAGCCCGGTTCTACACGCGATGTCGTAGTCGACGTCAAGAATCGTTCCCGTGTCGAGAGCTTCCATGCCGTCGACGTTAAACAGAAGAACGCTGATGTGATTTGTCAAATCGTCCTGACAATACAAAGTCACACCGTCGATCTCTTTTAGTCCATCCCTGAGCATTGTCGTGAGTTTCATTTCGTGTTTGTGAATGTTCTCCAACCCTCTCTGTTTAATCCAGCTCACGCCTGCATGAAGTCCTGCCACACCCAGGGTGTTTATGGTTCCGTATTCAAGCCTGTAGGGATACTCGGGGAGATGAGTCCGGACCGCCGAGCGAACCCCGGTTCCGCCCGCCCTGCTGTGACGTACCTCAACCCCTTTCCTGACGTAGAGACCACCGATTCCGGTGGGGCCGAGCAGAGATTTGTGACCAGTAAAGGCCACGACGTCGACGCTCTGCTCCTCTATGTCGATCGGCAGCTTTCCTGCCGATTGAGAAGCATCTATTGCGAAAGGTATTCCCCTTTCTCTGCAGCGTCTTCCTATTTCCTTTATGGGTTGAATCGTGCCTATAACGTTAGAAGCGTGGTTGACAATCACGAGTTTCGTGTTGCCTTTGAATTTCTTTGAAAAGTCGTCAGGATCGACAAATCCTTTCTCATCAAAAGGAATGTGGTCAACCTCGACGCCTGCGTTTATCTGCTGATGGTAAAGAGGTCTCAGCACGGAATTGTGTTCAACAGTTGTGGTGATTGCGTGGTCGCCCTTTTGCAGCATACCGCTGATGATGAGATTCAGGGCGTCCGTGGAGTTGTAGGAAAAGCAAAGCCTGTCAGGGTCATCTCCATTGAAGAATTCTGTCAGCATTTTTCTGGTTGTTTCAACGAGCTCCCCCGCTTCCATGCAGAGGTCGTACCCAGAACGGCCTGGGTTAACCCCGTACTTACGGTAGAAGCTGTCCATAAAAGTGTAGACTTCTTCAGGCTTTGGGAAGGAAGTTGCTGCATTGTCAAGGTAGATGAGCTTTTCCATCCAAATTCTCCATAGGCGCGTCCGTAGCTCCTCCTCTCAGGCCCTCGTCCACGCCCCTTCTTGTAGCCCCTTCATCCGCAGCCGTTCGCGTGAGCCTTCGAGACTCTCAGCGCGGGATCGGTTGGGCCGTAATCAGTACGGAAAAAGACAACCACGAATTTTACCGCATATCGGTGGTCGGAAGCAAACAGTTCGTGTTTCTTCCGTCCAGCGGGCCCGTGAGCTTGAGAGCCTCAAAGTATCTCTTTACAGTTCTCAGAAAGATGAGTACTTTTACTCAGGATATTGAGTAATTTGTACGTAGTGCAATTGCGATTGAGGTTTTCTCTTTGCTCAAGAAATTTCTTACCATATTAGGTCTCGTGGCCTTTTTTGCCGCTGACGAGGTCCTCCTCGTTATCCTTTTCTTCAGAATCGGCTTTCCCCATCTGCCGGTTACCATATGGGTTTTGATTGCGGTTTTCTTGGTCCTTCTCAATGTTTCCCTGGCCATAGTCGTCTACAGGACCATTCTGAAACGTCCCACGACTGGCAAGGAGGCACTCGTTGGAGCAACGGGCGTTGTTGTTGCTTCTCAAGGCAAAAGAGGAAAGGTAATGGTGAGGGGTGAACACTGGGACGCAGAGTTCACGGAAGACCTGAAGCCTGGAGATGAGATACGTGTGAGCGCAGTAAAGGGCCTCACCCTTGTAGTCGAAAGTAGCAAGGACCAGCGTGGAGACGAGAAGCGCACGTAGCCCGACCGCCCTTCACGTTGCTTTTCCCTGAAGACAGTAATCCTCCCTGCTCTATCCACCAACACGGTAGCCCCCACGCGGCTCTGCCGCCCCAATGTGGTTGCGACTGCAGAGATCTATCGCCAAATGACAGTTGCCCGCACCGTCCCTCGGTAGTAGCATTGTTTGATATGTCTACGGTTACACCGTTCCGCTCTTTCCTACAGAGCTTCCTCCTGCGAAGCACGATACGGAACCAGGACAGGCGCGTCCTCGTACTCGTTTTGTGTAGAGGCATCACCGCACTTGGTTTCTCTGTTGTTTTCCCATTCCTGAGCATATATCTGCACAACGTGATGCACATTTCCATGACGGCAATCGGCACGGTCTTCCTCACCTCGAGCCTTGCAGGAGCTCTTTCCGCGGTTGTGGGGGGCGAGCTTTCCGACAAATTTGGAAGAAAAAGGGTAATGGCGTTCTCTCTTGTATTCAGAGCGATCATCTTTTTTCTGATAAGCCTCGCAGTTCTAGAGGGCGCAGGATTTCTTGTGATCGCTGCGCTCGTGATCCTGAGCTCTTTTTTTGGTCGGCTCTTCGAGCCAGCGGCAAGCGCAATGATTTCCGATGTGACTACCCCTGCCAAGAGGCAAGAAGCGTTCGCGCTCTTGCGGATAGGGATAAACCTCGGGTGGGCAATCGGCCCAGCGATCGGAGGTTTTCTTGCGTCCTTCTCGTATGCCTTTCTTTTCTTTGCCTCTGGCATCGTGATATCGGCGGGACTCACTATCCTCCTTGTGGCGCTAAAGGGTTACAGAACGGTAACCCACGGGGAACGTGTCAATCTTTGCGATCTTGCGTCCGTGGGACGCGACAGGATATTTATTTCGTACAATCTCGTTTCTCTCCTGCTCTTCCTCGTGACTGCTCAACTGATGATGACGCTCTCTGTATACGCGGTTGACTGGGTCGGGATTTCGACAGTCCAACTTGGCTATCTATACACTCTGAATGGCCTCATGGTCGTACTTCTCCAATTTCCATGCGTCAGACTTGTCCGGGGGCTTCGGATGACACGCGTGATGGCGCTTGGAAGCCTTCTCTACGCCGTGGGGTACTTTTCGGTCTCTCTCGCAGGAGGATTTCTCTCGCTTTTCTTCTGCGTCGTTGTTGTGACCTTTGGTGAAATGTTTACCAGTCCTTCCTCCCTTGCGCTTGTGGCGAACATGGCTCCCCGAGAACGATATGGCCGCTACATGGGCGTCTTCGAGCTTTTTAGCTCCGTTGGGCATTCGCTTGGTCCTTTTGTCGGTGGCATCATCATGGACGCAAGCGCCGGGAACCGATTCGTCATTTGGGGATTCGTGGGTATCGTAGGGCTTATAGCCACGCAGGGTTTTCTCATGATAGGGAATAGGCTCTCCTCGCGCGTGGACAGTCCAGTCCGGGAAATCTCCCCTGAGGTTGTCGGTGGTGCTGTAGTCCCGAACTAGATGGTCCCTCGGGCGCCTAAGGCTTTGTCCCCAATTCAGTTTCGGACGCGATGGATAGGCTTCAGCTTCGTTCAAAGCTCCGTAACGTCGTTGGAAATCGGGGTCGACCGAACCCAAGCCGACTGGATCTAGTTCGCCTTTGCACCGGCGCCAGCTGGACCTGGTTAGTCCTTGCATCTCGGCGTCAATTTGGCCTAGTTAGTCCTTGCATCAAGCCGCCGCCTGTGCGAGTATTATTTTTCCGCAGAAAAGACGCCTTTTCTGCGGGTTAAGCTCACATTGGGTATCGATGCGCGACCGGCGGTTCGGTACGCCTTTCTCGTTCAACTTAGTTCGGCAGTGGTTGCCGCAGAGTACTGGTTTTCGCGCCTCGCGACTACGCTCCCGTGCCATCGAGGGCGTAATAAGAGGGGTTTTTCTTGCCTGCGGCTGCCGGGTGCTAGAAACCTATCCTGGATAATCTGGGAGAGATGGACTACCCGGAACAAAGCTGCCAAGACAGGAGGACGTTTATGATAAACGAGAAGGAACTGTTGGAAAAAGCTATGAAGCCGGCTAAGGACGCCATGAGACTTCACCCTTTCTACCGGGGAAAGATCGAGATTTTTCCGAAGTGCGTCATTCGAGATTTCAACGATTTCGCTATTTGGTATACCCCTGGCGTCGCCGAGCCCTGCAAGGACATAGTGAAACACCCGGAAAAAGTGTACGAATACACAAACAAGTGGAATCTTGTCGGCGTCATCACTGATGGAAGCAGGGTGCTTGGTCTTGGCGACATCGGACCCGAGGCGAGCTACCCGGTCATGGAGGGCAAGGCGCTCCTCTTCAAGTACCTGGGTGGAGTTGACGTTTTTCCAATCTGTCTCGGGACAAAAGACCCGGACGAGTTCATCCTTGCTGTGAAGTGGCTTCAGCCTTCATTCGGCGGAATCAACCTCGAAGACATTGCGATGCCCAAGTGCTTCCGCATCCTTGAAACCTTGAGACGCGAATGTCACATCCCCGTATGGCACGATGACCAGCAGGGAACTGCTGCTGTTATCGTGGCCGGTATGGTTAACGCGCTCAAGGTTGTTAACAAGAAGATTGACAAGGTAAAGGTGGCGATGGTGGGCGCGGGGGCTTCCAACATATGCATAGCCAGGCTCTTGATGGAGGCGGGCGTAGATCCGCAGAAGATCTACATGACCGATAGCAAGGGCATCTTGCACAAGGGGCGCACCGAGTTGAAAGAGAAGTACGCCGAGAAATGGCACATGTGCGAGATTTCCAACGCAGAGCAGCGTAAGGGTGGAATCGCTGAGGCAATGGAAGGCGCAGATGCTTGTGTCGCGCTCTCGACACCCGGCCCCGGCATCATAAAGAAAGAATGGGTCAAGAAGATGGCGAAGGATTCGATTGTATTTGCCTGCGCCAACCCCATTCCTGAAATCTGGCCGTGGGAGGCCACAGAAGCCGGTGCTAAGGTTGTGGCCACCGGTCGTTCGGATTTCCCGAATCAGGTCAACAACTCTCTGGGGTTCCCCGGCATCTTTAGGGGTGCCCTCGACGTGAGAGCCAATACCATCACTGACAAGATGTGTCTTGCCGCTTCGTACGAGCTTGCTCGCTGCGCGCAGGACAAGGGGTTGAGAGCCGACTACTTGATTCCCAATATGGACGAGTGGGAAGTCTACCCCAGGGAAGCGGTTGCAGTCGGGATGCAGGCCATAAAAGAGGGCGTGGCAGGCATCAAGATGGATAAAGATAGACTCTACGAGACTGCTTCAGGCATAATTAAACGCGCACGGGAAACCACGAAACTTCTCATGAGGGAGAACGTGATACTTCCTCCTCCGCCCGAAACCAAAACGAAAAAGTAGTCTGATAAAAAAGCAGGGGGAGGAGAGAATGTCTCCTCCCCTGTAAGCCGAGCCTCTATTCCTCTAGCTACATTGGCTAAGGGATTTGTCGAGAAGGAAGGGAATGGGCAGATGAAAGAGCTGGACTGCATTTTCAAACCTCGCTCCGTCGCCGTGATCGGTGCATCAACAAGAAAGGGTACCATCGGCAGAGAGCTTCTCAGGAACATGATTGACTATGAGTTCAACGGGATGATTTTTCCTGTCAACCCGAAGGCAGAGTATATCCAGAGCATAAAAACCTATCCTTCGGTGTTAAGTATTCCTGACGAGGTTGATCTTGCTGTCGTAGTAGTTCCAAAGGAGCAAGTCCCCAAAGTGGTGGACGAGTGCGGTCAAAAGGGTGTGAAGGGGCTTGTCGTTATCAGCGCTGGATTCAAGGAGGTGGGTGGCGAAGGCATCGAGAGGGAAAAGAAGCTCGTCGAACTCATTCAGAAATACCACATGCGGCTTGTGGGTCCAAACTGCATGGGCACCTTGACCGGTATTCCCGAAGTGCGTCTCAACGCAACCTTCGCGCCCGGCCAGCCGTTCTCGGGTACCACAGCCTTCATGACTCAGAGTGGAGCGCTCGGAATAGCAATTTTTAATCTCACGAGGCAACTCAATATCGGGTTCTCGTACTTCGCAAGCGTAGGCAATAAGGCCGACGTTTCGGGAAATGACCTGCTCGAGTATTGGGAAGACGATGATCACACGCAGGTAATCGCGCTTTACCTAGAGTCTTTCGGCGCGCCACGCGTGTTCACTCATCTTGCGAAAAGGATTTCCAAGAAGAAGGCCATAATCGTCGTCAAATCCGGAAAAACCGAAGCAGGGTCCAGGGCAGCGTCATCGCACACGGGTGCCCTGGCAGCGCCCGACGTTGCTATCGAGGCGCTGCTGAAACAGACCGGCGTCATAAGGGCAGGCACTATTGAGGAAATGCTGGACATTATTCTGGCTTTTACCAAGTGCCCAGTGCCAAAGGGAAACCGTGTGGCCATTCTCACAAACGGAGGCGGACCCGCAATCATGGCGACCGACGCCTGCGTGAACTACGGGCTCAAAGTTGTCCCGCTTTCAGAAGAAACTCGCAAGCAACTCGCCAGCTTTCTACCGGCAGAGGCATCTTTGGGTAATCCGATAGACATGATAGCGAGCGCGACTGCCGAAACTTACAGTAAGGCCATGACGGTCTTGCTGTCTGATGACAACATAGACATGGTGATGGTAGGATTTACGCCCCCGGTCATGGTCAAGCCGATGGAGATTGCTTACGCAATCACAGAGGTGAAGCGCCGCTTTGCCAAGCCAGTCGTGAGCTTCTTTATGGCCGAAGAATCATTCTTCGACGAATTCCCCAAACTAGTTCCCGACTACCCACCCTTCTATCGTTTCCCGGAGGCGGCAGCGGGCGTTTGTGCCCAGCTCTACAGGTATCACCTGTGGTTGGAGAGGCCCGAAGGAAAAGTTCGCACGTTTGACGTGGACAAGGAAACCGTGAGTCGAATTGTGGACGCCCGCGTCAAGCAGGGTGGTGGATATTTGGATCAGCTTGACTCGTACGAAGTACTTAAGGCTTATGGATTCCCCGTGTGCAAGGTGCGCGAGGTGAGAGAACTGGAAGACCTGCGCGAGGCCGGCCAGCAGGTCGGCTATCCGGTCGTTCTCAAAGTCGCGGGAAGGGATTTGATTCACAAATCAGACATTGGTGGCGTCATGCTTGACATCAAGGATGAGAAGGAACTTGTGTGGGCATTTCTGGAGATGAAGAGAAATCTCGCGGAGCATGGCCTCGAGGGAAAGGCCGACAAGTTTCTCATCCAGGAGATGTCCAGTCCAGGAAAAGAGATAATACTTGGCATGACGCTTGATCCCAAGTTTGGCCCTCTGCTGGTCGCCGGAACAGGCGGCAAGTATGTGGAGATTCTCAAGGATGTCGAGTTTGGCGTGACACCCCTCACCGATCTCGACGCAAAGGAGATGATCGAGTCTATCAGAGGTTATCCCCTGTTGAAGGGCGTCAGAGGCGAGGAGCCCGTTTGTATTGACATTGCAATAGAATGTCTCCAGAGGCTGGCCCAGCTTGTTACCGATTTCCAGACGATTCAGGAGATAGACATCAATCCAATCATACTTGTGCCTAAGAAAGAGAATTGCCGCGTTGTTGACGTGAGAATCAGAGTCGAAGCCGAGTCTGCCGCCGAGGTGGTAGCGGAGAGATAGGGACGGCTAGTCAGTTCATCCAGTTAATCTTTCCGGTCGGAGCCTCCGCCCTTAGGGCCCCCTCAACCGTTTTTCATTACTAAAGCTCTTCTTATTAGCACGACGGCGACAACCGCAATTACGAAAAACAGCACCAGCACACCAAAGGGTGAGAGCGCCGGAACGTCTGGCCGAACAGTGATCGTGAACGTGTTATTGCTTGTGTCGCTTCCCTGGTTGAGAGCAGCGTCATATGCGACAACCTTCACCTTGCAGTTGTTGGACACTGTGCCAGGCATCGTCCAGAGGTAGATGCCGTCGTTAGCCTCGCTGGTCGCTATGGTGTACGGATACGTGCCCCCGACGTTAGTCGAGTAGTAAATGTTTACCGAGTCAACGCCCAGATTGTCCGTTGCAGTCCATTTTATGGTGTCCTGATTTCCCGCGTAGAAAATCTCGCCGCCATTCGGTTTGATCACAGTCACAGAAGGAGCAAGGGCGTCGGGAGTCAGATTCAAGGTGATGTTCTGACCGACCTCGCCTATGTTCGTTGCGGCTGCGAATCCTGCGCAGGCGTAATTATTGTAATAGGAGCTTGAGTTCGGCGTTGAGTTTCCGTTAAAAGTCGTAGCTCCGGATGCGCTCGAGTAGAAGTCTTGCCAGCTTCCTCCACTCGTACCTAGCTCGAGTTCATAGAGGCCGTCGGCCTGCTCCAACGAGATTCCGTACCACTTCTCACCGTTACTGGGATTTGGGGGAAGTGCGGCGCAATTGCAGTTCGTCTGACCCTGATAAACGCCGCCACTCACGCATTCGGCTTCATTAGGGTTCCAGAAGGTTCTGTCCAGAACGTTCTCGTCAACATGATAGATGCATAGGCCGTGGGCACTTGATGCCATCCGTAGTAATCCTTGGTCAAATCCGATCTGCTGACGGTTCTCGAAGAGCCAATATTCCTTCCCACTTGTTCCAGGATAGATCAGTTTGTACATGGCTCCAGTCGGGGTGTTTTCAATTGGGGGAATTGTAATGCCGGTTGTGGTTTTTGTTAATGTTGTTGGCGTGACGAAACCCATATATGCAGTTCCCCATGCGCTTGGGTGAGCGGGGGAGTTTCCAGCGCAGTCCGGGTAAACGTTGGGCACCCTGTTCCAGCTTCCGCCAGCCATTAGGCTCACTCTGCCGGTGCCATTAGACTCATATCCGTAGTCGTACTCGTCTGGAAGTCCAAGAATGTGTCCGAATTCGTGCGCATAAACTCCGACGGTCGGAAGCATGGGCGTCATGGGGGGACCAGGCTCTCCTACCGTGTCACCTCCGGCCTCGGGTTCCATTGAATAGTCCTGAATCCGAACGCCGTCTACATAGAGGGCTACGGGAATGCTCCATGCGTGCGACCAGATCAGCGTGGGACCACCGCTCCATTCCGCGCCGGAACCGGAATGCACTATGAACAGATTCTGGACCACTCCGCCAACGGCATACTGCGAGAAATCAACAAGAGGATCAGCCGCTGTGACTGCATCCATGGCAAGACGCTGGGCATTTCGAGGGTAGGGCCCAAAGCCGTTGTCGTGAATTCCGTCAGGCTGGCAGTAGTAGGAATAATTCTGCGGAGCGGTCACCCAGCCGACAGAGCTCGGAAGATTAAGTGTTACGATGTCAATGTTTCCATACGAAACCGTGTTGTAAAATCTCTTGAGTGTACGGATGGTAGTGGTGTCAGCGGGATGAGACCCGCTCCGGATGTAGGCATCGCGAAAGAGCATGCTGTCCCAGACCGTGGTCCTGAACCTCGTGGTTGGCCCTCCAGGCGGGTTGTCCAGGAACTTGACCAGGATCACTATTGCTTTCAACGTCTGGGTAGTAGGTGAAAGGGGCTCACGGTGGATTCTGTTAATAGTGACTTGAGGCTTGCCCGCAAACCTGACTTCTGTCATCGAGAGGGGCAGCTTTTTCCCCGCGCGCTGGTACTGCTGGATAACTTCGGGGTTCAGCGGCATCAGTATAGGCGCGAGCTGTCTGGCGCCATGCGCGAGATTTGGTTGAGCATCTGGCGCGGGCTGCGACTGTGCAAGCGCCATCTGCGTGGCCCGCGTGGGCCGCGCGAGCTCAACTTGGGCGAGGCCTGTCTGCGCGGCATCTGATTGTGCAGCTTGCCACATAGTGCCTCCCGGCAACGGTCCATCGCCGGAGGAAACAGTCAGCGGCGCATACCAAACCACAAGGCTGAATACCAAGAGACACGCGAAGCTTACCGAAAGGCGAGAAAACATTGCTGACTCCTTGCCTCTAGACTGAAGGATAGTATGACAATATCGACTTCCACGCTCGCATCCGAGAGACGCGATCAAAATTGCATAATGCAGTAGTACCGGGAAGTGGAACTAAAGGAAAAGCATCCAAATGGTGCGGCTTTTCATCCCAGATGCCGCACATCAACTCAACGCGGCACGTCATGGTAGATACTATATGCTATGACAGACGCCGCGCATCACGCCCAGCAGTATGTGGGCCAATGAATTACGCCCGGATCCTACAGGGTAATATTATCTCACAGAAAGCGGCGCAATTCAAGGAAAATCAACGATTAGCGCTGAGTTGAGGCCATGAAACGGGAATCCGATCCCAGAGCAACGTCCGATCACTGTGCAGAGAGTTTACACGTATACTTCTTCGCACTGTCCCAATCCTCAGCTGCGAATCAGAACAGCTAGTGTAGCGTCCCAGAGATAACTTTACAGATTGACGTATCGCTTTCTGCTGTAAGTTGAGGCAACTTCCCGTGGTTGGGACAGGTTATTTGTCAAGGAACTTCCGGGAGGCTACACTAGGACCAAACCTGTCATTTTTAATGGACTTTGACGCATCTTTGTGATATAGTGTGACTCACAACTTGATCAGGCACCTTACTGTTGAACCTTCTTAATTGCTGACTGCACAACGCGGAGGAAACCGTGCTTGCAGGCTTCCCTACAGGTTACCTAGCCCGATTGAAGCTTCAAGGCCTTATCCCTATGTGATTAGGCCCTTTCTCGTTGGCCAGGGCACGTTTCGTTTTCTTGGTCTCGGAGAGTGGTGAACTAGAATGTACAGTTATCGAAGCTTGGTAGTTTAGATGCTGTATGTGCCGTGCAACATATAGCCAACCTTTCCCCAGGGAAGCTGTATTTGTCAAATGGGTTGGAGTCAGAAGTTGTAGGCCGTGGTGGAGCGAGGGACGCAAGAGCTGAGTGTCTGGCGGCGCGCTGGGAGCTTGCTGTGCGGGTTGGTATCTGGCGACTATCGCGCGGGACGACTCGTGCGCGAGGTGATATCGGGTGAGTATATGGGGGCCGGGGCAAACCTGGTGCGCTGGGACGGGCGGGATGGAGATGCCAGCATTGTAGGAGAAGATTTGTATTTGGTAGTGGTGGAGGCTTTGGGACGGAGGGAGGTCAAGACGGTATCGGTTGTGAGGTGAGTTCGCTGCCGCGGTCCGCAGTCATTTGTTGAGCCAGAGTTCGAGCTGCGGTCACGAAGGGGATAGTTGGTGCGGCAGGTGTGTCACTGAGGAGGGCAACGTGAGATACTGGAGAGCGGTAATTCTTGCAGCAATGATGGCAGCGGTGTGCGTCAATTCGGCTGGTGCTGAGTGGCAAACGTACTTGTTTCCCCATGGCCCGCTGCTAGGTTCTGTGAACTCGATTTCAGAGGATCGTGATGGGAGTCTCTGGTTTGGGACTCCCGACGGTGTGTTCCGGTATGACGGGCTAAGTTGGCGCACGTATACAGAAGCTGATGGCCTCGGGTACCGGGAGGTAACGAATATTTTCGCGGATCGTTCCGGAAATGTCTGGGCCTGGTTTGGGCACCTTCATGACGATCTGGGGTTGAGTCGGTACGATGGTGTGAGCTGGCGTACCTACACTGTGTCCGATGGCCTTGCGAGCAACGCTGTGACTGCGATTTTGGAGGATCGTGATGGGAATCTCTGGTTCGGGACAGGCGGTGGTGGAGTGAGTCGTTACGATGGTGTGAGCTGGCGTACCTACACTACCGCTGATGGCCTTGCATACAACTACGTGAGTGGGATCTGTGAGGATCGTGCTGGGAATCTCTGGTTTGGGACAGACGGTGGTGGAGTGAGTCGGTATGATGGGGTGAGCTGGCATACGTACACGACTGCTGATGGGCTGGCGGGCAACCGGGTGACTGTGCTTTTGGGGGACGGTGCTGGGAATCTCTGGTTTGGGACAGACGGTGGAGTGAGTCGGTATGATGGGGTTAGCTGGCGTACGTACACGACTGCTGATGGGCTGGCGAGCGACTACATTGGCGGGATTTTTGAGGATACTTCTGGGAACGTCTGGGCCTGGTCTGACTTTTGGCCGCCAGGCTCAGGAGTTAGTCGTTATGATGGCATGAATTGGCGTACGTACACTACCGCTGATGGTTTGGCGAGCGGCTACGTGTACTCGATGTTAGAGGATCCCTCTGGGAATCTCTGGTTTGCTACGTATGGTGGGGTGAGTCGGTATGATGGGGTGAGTTGGCGTACGTACACTACCGCTGATGGTTTGGCGAGCAACTACGTGAGCGCGATTTTTCGGGATAGTTCAGGCAATCTCTGGTTTGGTACAGATGCTGCGGTGACTCGTCATGATGGCGTGAGTTGGCGTACGTATACGACAGCTGATGGTCTGGCGAGCAACGACGTATACTCGATGTTGGAGGATCATAGTGGCAACCTCTGGTTTGGAACATATGGCGGGGTGAGTCGGTATGACGGTGTGAGTTGGCGTACGTACACGACAGCTGACGGTCTGGCGAGCAACTACGTATACTCGATTTTAGAGGATCATTCTGGGAATCTTTGGTTTGGGTTTGGATCACTTGCTGGTGGAGTTAGTCGTTATGATGGCATGAATTGGCGTACGTACACTACTGCTGATGGCCTGGCAAGCGACTACGTGTACTCGATGTTGGAGGACCGTGCTGGGAATCTCTGGTTTGGTACACATGGTGGCGGGGTGAGTCGGTATGACGGTGTGAGTTGGCGTACGTATACGGCTACTGATGGGCTGGCGAGCATCGACGTGACTTCGATTTTGGAGGATCGTGCTGGGAATCTCTGGTTCGGTACATATGGTGGTGGAGTGAGTCGGTACGATGGTGTGAGTTGGCGTACGTATACGGCTACTGATGGGCTGGCGAGCATCGACGTGACTTCGATTTTGGAGGATCGTAGCGGGAATCTCTGGTTTGGCGGCAACCTTGGCGTGACTCACTATGATGGTGTGAGCTGGTGTACATACACTACTGTGGATGGTTTGGCGGTGGATTACGTTACTTTCATTCTAGAGGATCATAGGGGGAATCTCTGGTTTGGGGCAGGTGGAGGTGGAGCCATCCGACACGAGCCAGATCGAGTCTCTCCGCAAACAGTACTTCTGGCGCGCCCGCTGACGCTCTCTACCAGTGCCGCTCAAATCATCACGTTCGCTGCGGTGTTTGGCAAGAATGAGGGTGTCAAGTTCTCCTATTGCCTTGACGGATCGCCGTGGTCGGCTTGGTCGCCGGACAATTCTTGGCTCGGTACCAGCCTTTCAGATGGCCAGCATGTATTCATGGTGAGAGCTCGTGACATAATTGGCAATGTGGATCAGACGGCAGCAGTGTGCACGTTTGAGATTGATGCGACTCCACCTATGCCTCTGATCACTTTGCCGGCTTCAGGGCAGGCGCTGCGGGATTCGGTCGCTATTAGGGGGACTGCTGCAGACTTGCGTTTCAAAGCGTATCGTGCGGAAATGCGTCCAGTCGGGACTGGCTCGTGGGGTTCTTTAATTGAGTCATCGTCTCCGGTGATCGAGGGTGTCCTTTGTGGTTGGAATACCACGTCTCTGTCTGACGGCAATTATGAGTTGCGTCTTTCTGTGACAGATACACTGGGTTTGACAGGGGCCGCCCTTGTGAGAGTGATAATTGATAATCATGCACCCTGGGCGTATGAGACTGTGCCAGCAACGGTAAGCACCACAAAGGGTGGCGATGTCTACACCACTGACGGTGAAGTCCACCTGTACTTTCCGCCACACGCCTTCGGCCAAGATGTCGGGGTGACAATAGTTGAACTTGCGGATTCTGATGTGCCGGACACGCTTGCTGACGGGGCGCGTCGGGTGTTTGCTGGCTATGAGATTTCGTGGGGTGGTGCCACTCTGGAGAAGCCTGCGACGCTAGAGCTGTCATATGCTGATGCGGGCTCGTCGCGCTTGGTTTCATCGAGCGGCAATTGGCAGCGACCCCATGCGGTTTCTTTCAACGGCAATTCGCAGACGTCGCTCAGGGTTTTGTCTAGTGGTGATTCGGAGCCCTCGCTCACAGGTTCATCGAATAGTGATTCGCAACGACTGGCTGCCGATGTTCAGTCGTTGCCGACTGATGGGACTCTTGCTCTCTACGTGTTTGGTGCTGATTCGACCTGGCGGCGATTGGGTGGGACTGTTGATGCTTCTGCCAAGCGTATCTCGTCACCCCTGACAGAACCAGGCCGGTATGCGGTTTTTACAGAGGCAGCTGGGGTGCCAGGAGCCAGCACGCTCTCCTCGCTTTCACTGACCCCGCGAGTGTTTTCACCGCGGGGGACGTTTGCGAATTCGGAGGTGGCGATTAGTTTCACGCTTGGGCGGCCTGGTTCCGTTACGGTCAAGGTATACAATCGTGCGGGGCGACTCGTGCGCGAGGTGATATCAGGCGAGTATATGGGGGCCGGGGCTAATCTGGTGCGCTGGGACGGGCGAGATATTGACGCCAACATAGTTGGGGATGGTCTGTATTTAGTAGCGGTGGAGGCGTTAGGGCAGAAACAGGTTAAGACGCTTGCTGTTGTGAGGTAGCACGGAGATTCAGGCTTGGCGTGCGACATCCACGGCCATATGTATCCACATGCCAGGAGTCACGGTCTCGTGCTGGCAAACGCGGTGTTTGCTGTTGTGAAGACTGTAGTCAACGAGCTTGGGTCCCCCAGCTCAGGAGACGTACCATGAAGGTCTTGCGGGCCTTGATCCTTACGGCGATGATCACTGCTGTGTTGGCCAGTCCAGGCAGATCTGAATGGCAAACCTATGCTGTGGGCGAAGGTGGGGCAGGCAGCGTGTACGCGATCTTGGAGGATCGTGGTGGAAATCTCTGGTTTGGGACAGACCAAGGTGTGAGTCGGTATGATGGGGTGAGTTGGCGTACGTATACGTATGCCGATGGTTTGGCGTACGGCGCTGTGTACGCGATCTTGGAGGATCGTGGTGGAAATCTCTGGTTTGGGACAATGGGTCATGGCGTGAGTCGTTATGATGGAGTGAGTTGGCGTACGTACACGACAGCTGATGGTCTGGCGAGCAACCAGGTGATCTCGATCTTGGAGGATCGTGGTGGCAAACTCTGGTTTGGGGC
>Ga0315291_10002047_pt1 | contig 26670 bp, 37 predicted proteins | sample YL17G12_20_MG_FD_203070 | JGI IMG/M metagenome (GOLD analysis project Ga0315291, IMG submission 203070) | Sediment microbial communities from Yellowstone Lake, YNP, Wyoming, USA - YL17G12_20 | ecosystem: Environmental > Aquatic > Freshwater > Lake > Sediment | place: USA: Wyoming | collected...
AATGTTAAAGCCCGCCCCAGAATATGTAGTCAGTTTAATCTTTTCCATTGATTGGATTAGTTCATCGTGGTATCCATATTTGGCCATGTATTTTAGTGACGAGTCACTATTTTCCGCCAAGGCAGTTAACATAGCTGGAGTCGCTCCACGCTCCAAGGCATAAGTGCAAATGAAATCCTTATCATTACTTTGCAGAACAACATCTGCGAATTTTCTTTCTGGCGTTTCAAAATGGTAGATGTAGTTTCTGTAGTCCCCACAATAATAATAACGGTCCCACTTGATTTCACCACTCAACAATGCTTGGGTGGCTCTGGCATTTTCTCGATTGTGTTTGACGGCATATTTGCAGACCTCTTCAAGTGGGCCTTGAGCGAGAAATGCTTCTTCCATAACCGCCCGGAGGGGAGCCGTCAGAAGGGATTTCCCTAGTGTACCGGACAAATAATCAAAATATTTCCCATCTGCACCGATTTGTCTCGCCAAAGCTTCTGAAATATCCCCTTTCATCATCAGGGTATACTCATATCTGTCAGTAGTGTTCTTCAAATATTTTTCATATTGCGGTTTAGCACCAAATTGTTTTGCCCATTCAACTACATACCCATCATTAATCGCAATTTCTTCCAATGATGGGTAAGGTTTCCCGATTTGTTTCGCGAATTTCATGGCCGTGGAGCCAGGAGTAACACTATCTCTAATGGCTTTAACAACTTCGGTGCTCCATGAATTGGTTTCGTAGTAATAGTCTATTAACCAACCATTCTTAGCCGCCACTTGTTTAACCGCTTGACATTTGGTTTTTTCAAAGCTTCTGTTCCAATAGTTCTTGGTGAAACCAGAATGACCATTTCCCGTTTTCATCCAACCGGGAGGATCTGTGAGAACATCTATCACCTTGCATTTCCGCAAGCGACACTTGCCATTGCTCTCAAAGTAGATAACGTCTTCCTCTTCGGCCTCTAGAATGGCAATTTTGGGGCCGAAGGAGACATTATACGGATCAATGGCTTCTTTGGTCACTACCAAACAGTGAATTCCACTGGAGCATTGTACATTGGTCGTGTCGGCATCAGGGACCTCTAAAATGGCTCCAACATCATACACCAAGGGGTTCCCCCTTGGATTGAGAGACTTATTCTCTTCACTGATGAACTTCCAGAATCGTTTAGTTGCCATATTCTTATCCTTTCCTAAGAAGAAATGGGTACGGCTCGTACTTTCACAGTAGGTCTCGCCTTGCTGTCACAAGACAGTAAGGAGACCCTCAGGCTGGCCGGTGGAAACCTTGTATTATCTTCTGGATCAAAGACTTTTTCTCTTGGTGGTGTGGGCAGTGACAGCCATCCTTCATAATTGGGCACCAATGATCATCCACCAACATCCATGTTTGATCACATTTTTGACAAATGTAGAAGGCCATGCCCTCGGCTTCGCCGATCAAATCACAATGAGTATTCCCGCAATGACATAAATGTTCCATGTTTACCTCATTTCAATGACTCTACTGTCACGAGGGGCCGGAGTAGTCGGTGGAGTTGTAGATTTTTTGGATTCAAAATGTCCAATTATTGTCAAACCAATGAGAACTGTTACTATGAATACAATAATTGGAAACCAGTTTGCAGGATTACACAGGAAAGCAAGCACCAATACCACTCCTAAAACCCCTGTTATAAAAAAAGAACCACAACATGAATCTATTCCATTAATAATGCCCATTATTTTTCTCCTTTTTTGGTCAAATTCTGCCTGGGCTGCGTCAGAAATACATTATAACATTGCCACACATATCCCCCAGTTGAATGCACAGTTGATGCTGAAACCACCTTGTATAGTTTCCATCCTTGGAGATCCATTTTCCCTATTAAACGACGCAGTTTTTTAGAATTAACGTCGGGGAATTTGTGAGTGAGACGATTAAATTGCGAGGGTAAACTAGCTCGGAAATTGATTTCATACTTGATGAGGGGTTGGCAACCAAGACCATTGAGTAGATTATTATACTCTAATGAACCATAAGGATAAACATTATAGGTAATGATGCCACCATAATTTTCTATTTCATTAAAAATATTGTTGATAGCCACTTGCAAGAGAATGGCCTCCTGTTTGATTCTCTCAATGTCGAGGTCAGATTCATCATTTTCACTCAGGAGCTTAGGAAACGGAATCTCAGTAATGTCCCCTATAAAAATCTTGGCTAAATCAGGGTGTATCTTCTGTTTATCTAGAAAATCTATAGCTTCTTGGGGTGTGTCAAATACCCAATGCTTATTGCTCTGTACCACTAAAATCATAAGACCACCATCTTTCTACGGGTCGGTAGGCACTATTTTTCTGCTGTCACAAGACAGCAAGCAGAACCAGCAGGTCATTTTGGTGAAAATGTTTAATATTATATTATTGGTTAAACCTTATGGAGGCAAAACTGATGAAATGGCTGTCGCCAATGAACAAACGAATACCTATCCCTGGTTTATATTGTCCTTTGTGTGCTCAGGAAGGCACAAAATCAGGTCTTTTCAAACATGACATGCCATTCTGGGAATATATGCCAGAGAACTATAGAATGGCTCTCTACATTTTAAGTGAAGGGGTACCTCTCAATGAGATCCCCTTAAATGATGAGGCCCTATTGAGAAATATGTATGACCGGGCAATGTTATCGAGAAGAGAGCACATGGCCACTTCTCCTGAAGCCAATCGTTTTAGAAATGTGATTGAACCAGCATTTACCAAATTGATGCCAAGAAAGCCCCAATGCTTCAGCGTGTGGGATGAATTGGCATCCTCCAAAAATTATTTCAAATTTTGCAGGTCATTTCATCCTTGATCGTTAAATATATATTGTCAAAGCAATCAAAATCAAGTATAATAATTGATGATAAACCCACGAGTTTCTAACGATTGCTTTGACTCTTTCTTGAAATTAGTGGGTTTATTTTTGGGATTATCTTATGTCAATCAAAGAAACACTAAAACTAACTAGAGAAAAGAGAACCCACCAAGTCTGCAAGGTCTTTGAATTGAAAGTTGATGTGTCACATCTGTCAAAGAAAACCAAAAATGACTTGAATCTTCTGTTTGTTGAAGCAAAATCTATCTACAATCATTTTCTTGCTCAACTAGACTCTGGAACCAAAACCAGAGACATTGACACCAAAATTAAAGAAGTCTTGGTCAAAGTGAAAGAAGATTTTGAAACTAGAGAATTGACTATTCTTTCATCACAAATGAAGCAAGGATTATTGACCAGAATGGAAAACTCATTGAAAGCCCTGTCTGCCTTGAAGAAGAAAGGTTACAAGGTTGGGAAATTAAAGTTCAAGAGTTTTCTGAAGTTTAATGCCATTCCTCTCAAACAATATGGCAATACATATCGAATAATCAATGGGAATTATATTCACATTCAGAACATAGATAGCCAAATCAAAATTGAAGGCCTCAAACAGATTGAACAAAATTTCGAGATTGCCAATGCAAATCTGACAAAAAATGGCAATGATTTCTTCATCAAGGTGACATGTTATATCAACGAAGAAGACATGCAACAGATGGAGAACAAAATCTACGAAACACTGGGCATTGATTTTGGTTGTCAACACCAGTTGGTGTTGTCAAATGGGATAGTGATTGATTATTTGATTAGTAATGCGAAACGACTCAGAGTTTTGAATAAAGAAATGCACAGACGAAAGAAACATAGTAAAAACTACAATAAAACAATCAGAAAACGACAGAAGACTTATCGAAAAGAAAACAATCAGAAAAAAGATATCAAGAAGAAAATCATCCATGTTTTGAATGAAAATGTGGAACACATCATCATCCAAGACGAAAACGTCAAGTTTTTCCAAAAGAAACACGGGAAAAAGATCCAAAAGACAGGAATTGGTGGAATAACCGGCAACCTCAAAAAATTGCCAACAACAATTGTTGTGGATCAATTTTTCCCATCAACAAAACAATGTTTTTGTGGTGCGAAACAAGAGATTCCTCTTTGGCAGAGGACATATTCATGTCCAGAATGCGGATTGAAGATGGATCGAGATTTGAAAGCTGCAAGAATCATTGAAATTGAAGGCTGTAAACAGTTTTTAATACCTTCGGGACGAAGGAAATCTACGCCTGTGGAGAGGGCTCCGCTACTTTCGGGTTTGAAAGAAATTTCTCATCTGAAAGCAAGAGTTCTCGTTGAAACAGGAAGCTCCGATGCTTTAGCTGAGGAGTAGTTCACCAGAACGGAGGGCGAAACCACAACCCCTGAGGAAAATCAGCAGTTTGAGGATATCCTGAGGCGTGGCTTTGGTAAAAACAGTTATACTTTTTCAAAACTCACCAAAATCGCCAATCAAATTGATTATCAAGGTGCTTTTGATGTTGCTGATGAGATTGATAAGATTATCATAGCAGGTCATTTCTAAAAAAACATTGAATATAGTTATATCATAACATATGGAGGACCATAATGGGAATATTTGATAGTTTAAACGATGAGTTGAATAATGATTCAGTGGATGATTCAGGGAATGAGTCTGAAAACAATGAACCTCTTCCTAAATTTATTGAAATGGCTTTAGCCATTATGGGTAAGGGAATCCCTATTGATGCAAAACTTCTTAAGGACCCTAAGGCACTCAAAGAGTTGTATGAGAAGGTAATTTTAGGCCAAGAACCGAATCCTACAACCCCCGATGAAAATGATATTTTTAGAGGGATTATGCAGGGACTCCCCGGCACCCCCTCAGACGAAATCACAGAGGCCAAAAACCTCTTTTCCAGGTTGATGAAAATTGCCAGACAAGTTGATTATAAAGGTGCAGTTGATTTAGCCGATGGCATTGATCGGGTCATTACTGCTCAATTTGAATCTTACCAACCAAATTATGAAGTCGCCGATTTATTGACCCCACCAGTTGCAACTCCAGCGGCAACACCTCCAGGTCAAGAAGAAATGCTTGAGCCAGATCCTTCTCTTGAAGATGAAGATTTTGAAGAAAATATAGTTTCTCCGAAAGACCTTGATGATTTGGTCAACAAATTAGAGTCAGTTTTAGACGCTGCTGGAGAAGACTTTGATTCAGACTTAATTGCCATAGCCAAGAAAATTATCAAAGAGATCGCTGAAAAACTTGACCAAGTTAATGTTGTCCCCGAAGAAGTGGCTGCTCCTGAGGAAGCTATTGCTACAGAGGAAGCCTCCCCATCGAACAAAACTGGAGCAGACAAATTTCATGAACAATTAATGGCAGACCTTGGGCAAAGCGAACAGCCTGGGCTCCCTCAAACAGCCGTTGCTCATATTTTAACATCCACTGTTAAACTGGCAATGCAAGCTGAAAAGTTTGATGTTGAAGACAAAGACAAATCACTGTTGATAGATAGTTTGATTTTGGACGTTGATAGTTTATTACAGAAATAAAATAATAATTTGCAGGTCATTGCTCCTGATATCACTAAAAAGAATAACAGTTCAGGAGCAATATTTGTATAATAACATTAAGCCCATTATCTTGGTTTGCTCCTGAACAGAAAAATCCAATTTAATGGGCTTTATTTTTGGGGGATAATAAAATGAAGATTCAGGTGTGTTCTAATTGTAAAAAAGAATTTCCGGCCCAACAAGAAATCAATGGTGAAATGATTAATTTAAATAATAGAAAAGTCTGTCTGGATTGTTTGCCTTATAAAAAACATAATACTGATAAAAGTAAAATTTGTAAAAATTGCGGAGGCAAATTTCCTCAAACAATTATTATTGACGGTAAAATTAGGTTCTTAAATAAAAGATCATATTGTTTAGATTGTTCTCCTTTTGGTACTCGTTATTTACAACCAAATGAATTGATAGAATATCAATTAACAGACATTCAAGAACAGGTTTTAAATGGTCATATGTTAGGTGATGGTCATTTATCTAAGGCTAAAAGGTACAGACATGCATGTTTTGTTTTAAAAAGAAAAGAATCAGATTATGAATATTTATTATGGAGTTATAATTATTTTCAAGAATTTATGACGAATAAGGGTATTAGAAATACACATAGTTTAACAGACTGGGGAGATTTCCCACAAGTATATTTTAGAACAAAACAATTGCCAGTTTTTACAGAATATCATAATAAATGGTATATAGAAAGAAATAAAATAATTCCTAAAGATTTAATTCTCACCCCATTAACTATGGCTGTCTGGTTCGCCGATGATGGCTGTGTATCAACTCCTAAAAATACACGACAAATTACAACAATTTTTTGTACGCATTCATTTACTTATGATGAAACTAATTTTCTGGCTAATCAATTATATAAAAAATATGATATTAATGCATTAATATATAAAATAAAAGATAAAGAACAATATAAGATAGAAATTAATAGAAAAAAAGAATGTATTAAATTTTTCAATATTATCGATGAGATATTCCCATTGAAAAGAAAGGCAGATAAATGGAGAGATAAAATTTATTAATTATTTTTATTTATTAAATATTCTTCGTAAGCAGGGATCAGCCAGGACTTCCCAACTCTCTCAGCATAATATTGCCACTGAGGAATAAACGTAAGCCATACAAGATTGTGTGTATTCACCATGGTCACGAACCTTGCAAACCCAATTCTCTGCACAGGTCTTTCCGGTTTCTTTATAAGCTGGAATGGTTGATTGTTCCATGTTTTTTCGTGTTTCATGTCTTTCAAAAACTTTTGTCCTTTTTGACGATTGCACCTTGAACAAGCGGTGACTACGTTTTCGTAAGTAGACTCGGTGTGCCCTCCCGTATTTCTTACAGCCTTGGGAATGATGTGATCAAGCTCTCTATTTTTTTCTTCGTTCAAAAATGTGCCACAATATTGGCAGATATATTCATCTCTTTGATGGATGTTTTGTTTACTATATTTCGGCTGTGGAGTCTTAGAAACGTGGTTCTTTAATAGAGTCACGGCAGGGCAATTCATCACAAAAACATGGCCTCCTCTGTGCAAGGGAAAATCTTCATATTCTTCTAGAATGATGGATTTGCCGTTGAATACGTTTTCTAATTCATCTGCCCACGGGCGACATTGGTGGGGCACTCCAGAGTTTAGCACTAATGTATTGTAGTGTATCATAACTATCTCCAAATAATTTCTTTTATTTCTTTCAGGTATTCATTGATATAATTACTAATACAACAAACTCAAATCTCCAATACATAAAACATATCACTTGGTTTTGCTCCCAATCGAATGCAAGTAATTCCCTCATGAACATCTATAGAGAATCGATGATTGTGGCCGTTGACGGCTGAATATTTGGGTTTAACCTGTCTTACCAGTTCTGTAATATCAGGCTCCTCGAAATTGATTCTTTCGCTTTTCCTTGTGGCCCCATTATAAAGAAAATTCCAAAATTCAAATGGGCAGCCGTGGGACAGGAAGATGTCAACTGGCTGGTATTTTTGCTCCATACATAACTCATATACCTTGGGTGGATAATGTGCCGGTCCAGGTTCTAATCTTGACTGAGGTAAACCTGGGAGAACCATGACATTAACCCCCTGAATATTTTCCATTCCTCCCATTAACCAATGATTATTAGGAGGAAACTCAAACTCTCCTTTGATAATTTTTTGTATTGTAGGGCCGTGCTCATGGTTTCCGAAGCACCAGAAAAGAGGAACGGGCCATTCTTCCTCATAGGCCCAGAAATCTCCAACCTGTAGTACGAAGGATGGTTGGATCCTATTCATCCATTCTTTAGTGGCCTCTATATTAGTAGTGGAGCCGTGTAAATCACCTAAACATCCTATCAATGCCATTTTCTAATCCTTCTCTTCCAGTGGTCTTTTGAATGCAAACAAGGTGTCTGTATTATGATTGGTGACAGCAACTAACTCCCATCCTTCTTCACCAATTTTCTTGAAGGTGTTAGTCAATCTTTGGTCTCCAAATTTCAAAGTGTTTGTCATTTCGTCATTACTGACTGCCACGAACTGAAATTCCCATTTCTGCATGTGCATCTTCCTTTCTCTCAGGCTGTCGGGCTCTACCGTCACAAGACAGCAGGGGCTCTAATAATTCTGTTTTACCTTTTCCAATAACTTCATATTCCGACAAATAACCGTCCCCCCTTTAGCAACCACCATGCCCACCGGAGGTAGTAAATCTATGTTGTCTTCAAAGAAGTTTTGGCTGATGCTTTCTTTTTGGTCCGCAAAAAAAGTGAACAACCGATAGGAGTTCAATTGATAATTGATAGAAAAGACTTCTTCCGCCTGAGCCTTCCATAATTCTAATTTTCCATCATAAACATAATAGGTTTTACTGTCTATCATTTGGGCGGCAGGCCCAATCCAGTCATAACCAAAGGCATAGGGTATAGTATTGAATTGTTTTCCGTCCCAATAAGTCTCTTTGAAGTTTTTGACAGCATAAGGTGAAACTAATAATTCACCCTCCACTTTTACAATTTTGTAAATAATGGGAAGAATTTTCAAGACAGGGACATTAATGGCTTCTGTTAAACATTGTGGAGGCTTGTAAATAAATGGGCGTTTTTTTCTTGCCATGGAGTAATCACCTTATCATTATACGGACTATTCTTCTTTTTCACCTACTTGTATCCCATCTTTATAACCATCACAATAGGCAACGGCAGCAATAATGTTTATGAGAGACTTATCAAACAACTTCTTGAAGGACTCAACATCATTATGAATGTCCAAAAGAAGACTCGCCTGAACCTTAAATGTCTTGGCCTCTTTTTCAGCCCCAGAAATGGTTTTTAACCATCTCAACTTCGTCAAAATTTTTAGATATTGGAGTAATAACTCTCCGCCTGGATACCCAAACGAAATAGGCACTTGTTTATAAGGAGATTCATCTTTTAATTTGGCGAACTGGAGAAACAAGACTGACATTTGGATAGAGATGTTGATATCCATTAACTTCCCATCAACGGCTTTCAAAACCTCAACATTGATGGGGACGAGACCATCATCTTCTCTAGGGCCACCGAGCCCTTGAATGGAGGTTTCTATGCTTATAATCTTCGAACTGATCTTATTGATTTCTTCTAAGAAATAACTCATTTAGATTTCTCCTTTCTCAATTAATTCTTTCAATTCCAGATATTCTGCATATCTCTTGCTCCGATAATCATCCGAATCTTTTTGGAGTCCCTCTGGGGTCTGTTTCCGATAAACATAAATATCCAGTTCGCCTCCAGCAGGATATATCTCAAAAACATAGTCGGAAGGATAATGACTTTTAAGGGCCTCAATTTGTTCTAATACCTCTGGGACAGTAATCTGCCTATCAAGGTCAAGAGCAATGGAATGGCGTCCCATTTGAACTAGATTATTACTATAAAAAACTTTTTAGAATTATAGATGATGTTTTCCCATTAGATAGAAAAGCTATTCGATGGAGAACGAAAGAAATTGATTTATGGGATGAACATAAAAATGATGGGAAAATCATCTGCCCATCTTGTAATTCTCTAGATACTCGTAAATATGGTTTTAATGAATCTAAAAAACAAGCATACCATTGTAATCATTGCAAAAAACATTACTTAGAAAGCAAAGATTATAAATATCTAATTAAATTTTAAGGTTCTTATCTTTGTAATAATTTTTGATTTTGGGTTAATATCAAACCCAATGTAATTTCTTCCGTTTTTACATGCTGCTTCAGCGGTAGTTCCCGATCCCATAAAAGGATCTAAAACTAAATCACCAGAACAACTCGACATTTTAATCACCCTCTCAACTAATGATAATGGAATTTGATTTTCCCATTCTGTTTTTTCTTTCGAAATATTTTTGACCAATTGGATATCCCACCAATCATAACAATTGGTTCCAGTTTTCCCATTCTCTATTAATTTTTTGATCCGTTTATCATTCGGATTTTTATAGGGCTGCGGGTCAGCCAAAGCATTAAATGTATATTCTTTAGATTTTGTCATGAATAAGATATCTCGATGTGCAGTTGTGAAATTTCTTTTGGAATTACCAATATTAGAAGAAAATACCCAGGCGATGGTTTTCCTATATATAAAACCAATATCCTCCAATGTTGAAAGCCATTTAGAAATAACATATGGGTATTGCATGACATAAAAAGAGCCAGTTGCGTTTAATACTCGATAGCATTCAGTCCACCAATCTTTAGATAAATCCATATATTCTTCTGCAGAAAGATTATCTTTATATAACCCTCCTCCATATTGGATTCCGATGTTATAAGGCGGATCAGCAAAGACTAAATCAACAGACCCATCGTCCAATTGTTTTAATCCTTCTATGGCATCCATATTGTAAACGGTGTTAATGTTAAGCATTTATGATTGGTTTAATTTCTCCCTTTCCTCATGGAAAATCAAAACTATTTCTTGTTGCAGTTTGATCCAGACAGACAAATCTTCAATTCTTGCTGCATCAATGACACTGATGATCTTCTTTTCGAGAAGACATAATTCATCGGCTCGGCCTGAATGAAGTCCTTCAACATACATCTCTTTTAGATTATGGTCAGGAAATTGAACCATTATTCATTCCCCTTTCTTTAGAGCCAAACGCTTCTCTTGCTCTTCATCGGTTTCATCCCGCCATGCAGTGATTTGGATGGTCATGTTGGGCTCATGGAAGTGAATGTGAGAATCTGTATTATTTATAATACCCGGCATCTTTCATCATCATCCCGGCTACTGCGATCTCATTTGCAAAATCTCCAAAACCACGGCCTCCCACATAGATCTCTCTAACGAATTCCAAGACCTGCCCTTTCTCATTCCAAGGCCCCCGCAAACCACGATAATTCCTCCCATAAATTCCTTCCAACTCTTCAAGCGTAGGCGTCTTAGCCATAATAGTCATCTCCTTTTCTGAATAAGCCACTCACCACAGACTGTCATAAGACAGCGTGTTCTGGTTTCATCATGGTGCCGGGAATGGTAACAGATACGTTGCATAATACTCTACTCATTTTTCTTATCTCCTAAGTTTTTTTGTAATATCTCTAGGGCTGCTTGAGCATGTCTTTTTGACTTAGTGGCGTCGGTTCTAATTTCCCCGTGAGTATTTTTGTAATTATCCTTATTCCAAAAATCAGAAGTGATGTATTGCCCCATTTTTGATAAAACATTTGAGAAATTATCTGGATTCATTTCAGCCAATTGGAATATATCGGGCATGATATAATTCCAAAAAATCACTCCAAAGAATCCGCATAAATGATATTTCTTACATGTTTTCCTGATAAATACCTCGGGCATTTGCTGTTTTATGGCTGCCCAATATTGTAATACCATTTGATCACGAATGCCTTGGTCGGCATTTTTCCATTCTGGGAATTGTTCAATGTCCATCCTTTTGAGAGATAATACAATGTAATCTACGAATGTTTTTTGGCCAATAGGTTTGGTTTTCTTTTTTTCAGGGTCGCCCTTTTCATCATCAAACAAAATATAGTTATGTAATGGAGAGTTAACGTCTTTATCTAATTTTTGAAGATACTGAACTGCGTCAGAAGTGTCTACGATTATCTCTTGTATTTGTCGAGGCATATCTGGGATAATACCACAATGGTCTTTCAATTTTTTGATAAAAGATGGTGACTGAGCAATTTGGGCTAGATTTAACTGATTCAAAGCCGGAGAAACAGCTTTCCGCAACGCATTATGGATGATGAAAGTCAATATTTCGTCTTCCCTAGAAGAAAAAGTGATTCTCACTAATATTTCTTTCTTATCAAATCTATGGTCTTTCTCGAAAGCTAAAAGTAGACCTAGATAGCGATGTTGACCATCATAAATATAAAAAATTGTGTCGTCTGGGAAAATCAATTCCCCATTAACGCTTGAAGGGAAATGTGACTTATCTCTCACATTAAGATATAAAGTCTCTAATTGCATATTGGGATTATTGCCCAGGTCATAACCAAGTTCTTTAACAACTCGTGCGGAAGATTTTCTATTATAAGTATGATCAATAGTAGCATGGGTGCGGAGTTCCATAAATGTCAAGGTCCCTATGATGACCTTCCCATATTTAAATGATTCAATAAGTTTAAAACTCAAGAGGGACACCCCTTTCTTTAACATATTTTGAGAAAGTATCAATATCTAATAGTTGAATCAAAGAAACAAAATCAGGATAAGCAGCAAACATTTTATACAAATATGCCTTATTGTCATAAAATAAATGCCGTGATGATTTGCTAACAGCCATTTGGCCATTCACTACAATATACAACCCTCCAATTTTCGGTTGATATGAATCATAGATAGGATAAAACTTGCTTATAATTAACGAATCAATCTTATCCGATGTCGTCCCGGCGACTTCTTGATAGCGACATTCCACCACATAAGTTAAACCATCAATGCCCTTGAATGACAAATCTGGTCTTTTGCATAACCCATTACTAAGATATATCTTTGGATTAGTCTTGAAAGCTACGTTTGCGTCAATACAAACCCCCCTCGCATCTTCTTCAAAATTCATCCCATTTTGATATGCCTTGCGTCCTCCAGCCATTTTGACCACGCTCCTTTATTTAGGGGAGGGATAGCAACACTCTGGCCCTCCTGCTACTATAGGGGGTCGGCTGAGGCTGTCACAAGACAGCATGGGGCTCCCCGGCTCAGGATTATTTCTCCTTTTCAATATATGTCAAATTCACATCTTGTCCATTGAAATCAATATCCTCAACCTTAGAAACTATGATTCTTGACAACCTCTTTGGAGGAGCCCATATCACAAGCCCATTAAGCTTTCCCGATTCGTTGATAAGCACAGGTCTCGCTGACTTTTGCAAAGCTATGGGCTCCTTGAGAAAAATCATTCTCTTTGTGGTGCCGTCATTTATCAACACATTTGCCCCAAAAGAAATGACATAGCAACTATCATGTAATGGTTGCAACATCACTTTCTCAGTATGCTGAATGGGAGTCGCTTGATAAACGGGTCCCAATAACACAATAGATACCATAATGGTAATGAACAAGACTGCTACCACCTTAAATATATCCAGAGGCCATTTTTGATCCAATAATGATGCCAACACATAAAATAGCACTAACATTCCAAAAAATACTAGCATATCATCACCAGCCTTCCTGTCGTCATTATACTTCATCCCCTCCCGAACGCCAACAAAAATCTTGCAGGTCCCATGAGAAAGAATAGATAAATTGAGAAATAGATAAATCTATTAGGAGTTGATAAAAATGTCAGAAACCAAACAAATCATCATCAGCAAAGAGCTTCATCACAATCTTAAAAAGTATTGTGTTGACAATGATGTGAAAATCAAGGACTTCACGGAAGCCGCAGTTGAAGCAGCCATTCTTGAGAAGATGACTGTTGAAGAGTTAAAAGAAAAACAGTATCGAGATTCATTCGCATCTACTGAACAAGGAGGGCACATGATCAGATATGGATCGGCCAAGCCTGATAATGTTAAGGAAGCAGAGAAGAAGCCAGAAGAAGACCCCTGGTAATCTTAGAACGTCATATTAAACTCCAGGCGTCCTTCGGCATTCGTCCCATATAGTTGATAAGAGTTATACTTGAATGACAACCTTTCATTTTCACGAAAAACCTTTTCATATTGAAGTCCAAAAATGTTTTCAGTTCTTACACCACCCAAAATTAGTGGCGAAAAATCTCCCGCTTGGTAAATCAATGAGAATTGACCACTACCATTATTATCTCCAAGACTAAAACTCCAAGAGCTATCCGCATTGTAATTTCTAATGGCAGTTAAAATATTAAAACTTCCCAATTTGCCTCTTAAGGCAGCTTCGTAAGTATGACCTATTCTAATCAATTGTTGTTTAGCATCTAATGGGTCAATCCCATTATTGGTATAAGTTAATTGTAAGTTTGTATTATCACTCAATTTAATGATGCTGTCTACTACATTCAGTGGTAATAATCTGCCTGCTGACCCTTGATATTTATAGGCCATGTCTATCGTTCCGCCATCATGTTTCATTTCAATGCCCATTGTTGGCTCTATCCATTGTATAGTCTTAGCAGGGTCATATCTTTGATACATGGCAGCTAATGACAAATTTTTGATGTCTCCATAACTGACATCCCAGTTAGCCAAAGGCGATGTTACTGCACCGTTATTCTCCATTTGTAATAATGAGGCATTCAGAGTCATGTTGCCAGCCTGTGTAAAAACAGCTTGTTTTTGGATACTAAAGGTATTATCTGCCATTTCTTTTTCAAAATATCCAAAGTTCAATTTCCGATTTTCTGATATGTTATAACCAGTTGCAAAATTCATGTTATAATGTTCGGCTGGATTTAATTCACTATTTATCCAACTCATGGTTGTAGTCGCTTTTTTACTTGGAGCCCAGACTAAATTAAAGGCTCGTTTTTGTAAATTAGCGGTATTATCAGGCATGTAGAACGCAAAATTAGCCTGTGATGTTAGGTTAGACAATAGTTCTACCTGCGGTGTTTCCATAGTATATGTTGTATTAGATGCTCCCGCAGTATCAATATATGTTCTTCCTAAGGCCAAGTTTCCTCTCTTGAATGGAATTGCAAAGTTAGATTGGATTGTGTCTTGTCCCAAAGTATTAATGGCGACACTATGAGTATTAGTAATTAATTTGCCCCAGGCTCGTGTGGGGACCTTCAACTGAGTAGAAAACCGAGAGCCACTCAAACCAGAAGGATCCTCTAAAACATAAGTATAAACACTATCTAAAGGTATGCCAAATAACTGCAATGGCGAAGTTATGGTCACATCTGTGCTGTCGGCCCAGTTGGTGTTTCCATGCAAACGATATTCATTATTATGATAAGCTATAGTAGACCCTTTGGCTAGAAGATTCATTGGGAATGATAATCCTTCTTGAAATCTATCTACTAAGACTTTATTCTCTAATATTGTCTGGTCTAATCGGCTATAAGATGCTCCTTTGAGGAATCTATCCAGTGGCACTAAATACTGCTTACTGGTATTATAATTAGTAAAAACTCCTTTTTCCATTACTTGTGTATCATTAAATGAATAAGAAGCACCTTTGATTAATCGATCTAAAGGAATGACATATTGTTCTGTCAAATTTTTCCCAGTTTGCACTCCATTAGTTAAAACATCACTATTGGCATAAGCGTAAGACATCCCCTTAATTATCCTATCTAGTGGGATCTTATAAATGTTAGTTTCCGATTCTGTTTTAACTCCACTGGCCAATTGCATGGCATTGCCATGTTGATAAAAGGCTCCTTTCCAAAGTAGATCTAAGGGAAGAGTATATTCTTCACTGTCAGTTGCAGCAGTTAAGACTCCATTGACTAAACGGCTACTACTGGCAGTCTTATAGGCTGCTCCTTTAATGAGGCTGTTAAATGGCAAGAATAGTTCCCTTTGAGTTTCATGCACCGGAGTCCAATTTTCTAATTTATCAGCAAAGCCAGAAACAAATTTAGCATCTCCGCCGAGAAAGGGCATTGCCACCCCAATGGTTTTGGCATTTAAATTCCCGATGTCATTAAGAGTCCCCTTTTGGGTCAAATAACTCACAGAATATCTATCACGAGTTAAATTGATATTCACAGTATTTAAATCAGTGGTGTTTTTACTATCAGTAAACTGTGTGCTTTCAAAGGCGGCATTCACTAAGGTATTATGGAAATTCAATCCCAGCCCAAACCGATCAGTTTGCGTTTCGCTGATGAAGGTGAATGGTTTCTCAACTCTTTGAATGCTACGACTCAATTCTAAGGTGTTATTAGAAAATGCCTGTTTGAATCCAAAAGCATTCACTCTGGTCACTTGGGTTAAGTCCAATCTCACTTCTTGATTACCCATTAGTGGGGACATGGCCCTAGTATCACTCAATTGGAAGATTTGAGCGTAGGAGACGGTGGTTAATAGAAGACCCAATAGTAGAGCTAGGCAACGCATTTTTTATTTCCTCATCTCTATTATACATTAGGCAGGGCCTTGATTAAACCTTTGTTTTAGGCCATTTTTATAGGGGCTATCTCGGACGGGGCTTGCCCCGTGGTCAGTCACACAACAATGACATCTAAAACTTTCATAATTTTTGGATGACACATTCTATTGAATGCTCACCATAAAGATCAAAGACATTGCCAAAGGCAGAATTATTTCCAGAAGCACATTCTTTAACATAAATGGTTCTATAATTTTTAGCCCCTAATGTTCTTTGAATCATTTGGACGATTCCGAAGGTACAAGGGGCTTCATCCTTATCTATGGTAAAATAAAATGTATGGTCTTTCGACTGTGGATCAGGCAATAATTTGCTTTTTCCACATAATTCTCTGTCAGGTACATAGAGAATTAGAAACCCTCTAGGTTTTAATATCCTAAACCAGTTTTTCAATCCAGTCTCTGGATCAGAAAGATGTTCAAGCCCATGGGATGAATAGACCCAATCAAAGGCTTCATCATCTATTCCTTCCATGAATGTTGCATCTGGGTCTCCCCAAGCTATGTCCCATGTTCGGCAGTCACTGGTCACTGGATCATCACTAATACAAATGTCTATCCCACTTCCCTTCAAATATTTTTCAAAAAACCCCTCTTGTAATCTTCTATTTTTAGCATTTAAGGTTTGCATGTTCATCCTCCTAAATATTTTTTATCGGTGTGACTTGATTTTAATAATTCGATTTTAGATGATAAGGATTGTAGTTTTTTAATATCCTCATTCAATATTCTAAGATCTCTACCTAATATTCCATCAACTCCAATGTTCGCTAAACATTTTTGATTATTTCTTACATGTTCAAAATATTGAGTCATACTTGATGGTGCTATGGCATTACACCTGGGGCATTTGAGCCAAGTGAAATTATCATATTCAAATTTCATTTGGGATGGTTTTTCTATGCAGCAATCACTAAGACATGGCATTATTGTTTTTTCTTCTAAAAATGGAATGTTATTTTTAGGCTCTTTGTCGTGATCCATTCTATATAATCCATTTTCAAGACGCCTTAATTTTACTTTTGCAAGTTTAGAGAATCGTATGGTTATTTCGATATCTTCTTGACTATATAAAGCCATTGCCGCTTCCTCATTGCCATTAATTGCTAACATGTCATCCTTTAAAAAACTAAACATCCCATTATAACAACTCATAGTATCATCTTCTATTTCAACTATTTTTAATTCTTCATCTAAGGATGTTTCGCCTCTAGATGTTTGTTGTTGTAAATCAGTAAGAAAACCATCTTCATAATTTTTTAAAATTATTTCTATTAATGAATCCCTAAATATCCTATAGACTCCAATTCTTACAAATAAATCATTATCACATAATAATAGGGCATTATTATATAATTCCCAATGGAAGGTTCTTGCGACATGGGTAGCTCCACACATGGGGGCATGAATGATATTTTTGATGGAATATTTTTCAGACAATTCCTGAACAAGGTCTTTATTTTGATTATAAAAACCATCCATTAATACTAATTGAAAATCTTTTATGGTCTGTTTCTTGAGATTTTCCATTAACAAATTAATGGGTAATTGTTCTTTAAAAATATTTGTAGTTAGAATAGAAATCATATTATTTAACCATTAACTACAAGCCCTAATTCTTCTGCGAATTCTGGGTCATTCAAAATCTGTCTCCTCACCAATTTCTTGCCTCCAAAAATCAACTGCCTGGCTCTTTCTTTAGTAATAAGATTCTTCACATAGCCATGTTGGTATAATTTTTCTGCGACCTCTTCTAAGGTGTAATGCGGAATATCTCCGGTAAAATCCAAATCCCCACTATATTCTAGAGCCTTCAACCGAATTATTTTTCTTTTGTCAGCAGAGGACATGATTTTGTCTCTAATTCTGTCTATGATTTGCTGGGTGTCAATACGAGACGTGATGCCCAACATGGTATTTCTATCACTGATAAAAAGATCCATCGGCATCTTATCATCATCATTATCTTTATAATCATAATCCAAAGAATAATAATTACTGGAATGACTGATGACTCTTCTTATTTCAGCCTCTTTCTGTCTCTTCTTTTCACTGACATTTTCTAAGTCATTGGCATCAATATCTAACAGCCCCTTGAAAGCCCGATTTTTATCCTTCATTCTGGCACTAGGGATGTTAATCATTTCATCATATTTCATGACTGTTTCTCTACATTTACTACTAATGCAAGTATAAACGTGAGTAGAGAACTCAGTGCCTCTAGCCATGTCAAAGGTCCTGTCCATGCACAAAATAAACTGGATATAACCCACGGAAACTAGATCCTCAATCAAATCAGTTCTTGAGCCAGCATTTTTTCTGGCGATTTGATAAATCATGGGCAGATTCTCTTGTATCAAGGTTTCTCTGGCTTGATTAGTGGCCTTGATGACTTTCTTAATGTTCTTCAAGTAGGTATGAGCAATGACTAAGATGCGATCCCCTTTGGTGTGAAAAGGTCTATAAGTCAAGGTCTTTCTGCCGAAAGTCTCATAGGAATAGATATAATCCAATCCCTTCCATTTCATTAAATACAAAGGCACATATTTCTCTGGGTCGGCCTCAATGGCCTCTTCCATTTTCAAAACCCAATGAGTGATATATTTCTGCACTCTATTAGCATCTTTGACTATTTGAGAGATTTCATCTTTATTAAATGATTTCAATGCTCCTTGGTTGGAATAGTCTATGATTTGGCTGGCTTGTTCTAGCATCGTCTTATAGCCATCTTTGCACAGAAATAATTCTTCCTGTGCTAAGAGACCTCTTCTGATGAATGTCAATAGCTGTCTATTTCTTTGCTGGCGTTCTTTATTGGTCATAAATAGCTCCTTATTTTAACCCATTGCTCAATGCTACCAATACCGTTGTACTTTTTCTTTTAATTTCAAATTCCTGAGCCGGACTTGACCGCAAGGAAACGGGGGATTTACTCTATCAGATTTCTTCCCATGGAATAATACACTCCTCATAATTTGTATCATTTCTGGAACATTAACATTACCACTAACACAATATAAATTAAAATTTTGGCGAGGTAAATTAATTTGCGTTCCTATACAAGACCATATCTCTAGTTCATTTGGCCCAAAAAATCTTTTAATGTTTAGAATAAAATGTAAGGCGTTTTGAAAGTTATCAAATGCCATACCATTCTTTACTTTTAAATTTTCGTTATCTTTTTGATATATTCGATAGAAATCGGTATAAGCTGGATCAATGTCTAGTGATACTAATTCACCATTATCATTTCTTTTAACTACTTTATAATACATAATGCATCTCTCCTTTACGGTGCCAATAGTAGAGCCGCTGTCGGGCTGCTGTCACAAGACAGCAGGGAAACCTAGCTCGTCATTCGCTTAACCTCGTCAATACCAATCAAACCCGTCGCTTGCACTTCGGTGCCTTGGATTTTTAGTTCTATTTTACGAGGGCTATGCAATAATTCTTCATCTGAAACATCATTGAATTTGTTGGTGAGACGAATGATTTTTTGATTGGAGCTAGCAACAATGCCAGTCTTTACTGCTTTGTCTGCTTCATAAGGGCCAGCAATGGCCATATCAAGGCATTTAGTGGCCCATTCTGGCAATTCTTCATAACCAGTGAAGGCCATGATGTCCACTTTACTATTTTTGAGGAGTTTGCACAAAGCCATAATTCCTTCTTGATGTTTGGGATTCAATGGTTCCCCTCCACTGAGAGTTAATCCTCTGAGGTCGTGTTGACTCATACTCTTTTTGATGATGAATGCTAACAGGTCAGGTTCGTATTCTTTGTATTCGCCGTTAAAATCTTGAAATGAGGGATTACAACATTGGGGACATCGTTTGTCACAACCTTGGACCCATAAAACACATCTACTACCTGGGCCGTTGGAGTCAGAGTGCGACATATATTGAGCAACGTGTATGGTTTTACTCATTATTTCTCCTTTGCTTAGAGCTATGGAAGTATTCTACGCCTGTCACAAGACAGCATGAGGGAATGCCAAGAGCCCATCTCGGCTTGAGATGGGCTCTTGAAATTATAAGACAATTATGGTTTATAGGCCCAACTTAAACCCTGCCATTCCATAAAACGAATCAGTTTCATCCAATTTGCGAAGTTCTGCAAATAGATTCTTATATGACAGTCCAACACCATAAGCTAACTTGCCAGTGCTACTATATTCGGCTTGAAGATTGATATTATCATTCAAGTAAGCAGTAGCTCCTGCTCCACCTTGCCAACCACCATCAACATACCATCCAGCAGTTGATACTGACAACCAATTGACCTTCGGGCTCTTTAAAGTAACGGTTAAACCAGGAATTCCAGTACGTCCCTCACCAATATTATATAATAATAATGCTAATTGAGCGGAATTCTCAGCAGTCCGAGGTCCTGCTACCCATTTGGCACCACCAACAACATTGTCAAGGCTCAAGGGGTCGGTATCGCCACTTGCGAATACATCTAACCCATTACCAAGACCCAAATCTAAAACATAACCAGCACTAGCTGGAATGTCAAAGACTTGATTGGAGCTATTAGCAGCGATTGCTAATTGGCCTGCACCTAAAACTTCAGCGGTGGGGACGTTAAAATAGTCAGTTACAGCCGTGGTTCTCTGAGCTAATGCGGTCCCTCCTACTAGTAAAACTAAAACCAACGCCGTCAATACAGTTTTCATAAACATTTCTCCTTTTATTAGAATTTTCTTTCATATCCAATGCCGCCACCGAACAAACTTTCATCTGATTGCAAAACATCTTCTCCGAAAACAAACAATCGAACACCTTTCATTACTCTGGGACGATAACCCATTTCTAAGTTAATGCCCATGTCTCTTAATCTATACAACGATAATCTACTGTCGAACCCCCTTTCTCCGAATTGATTTAAACCAACATCTAATCCTAAACCATTTTGTATATACCCTGCCCCGACATTAAATATCCCATGATTCGTGCCAGTAATAACTGAAAACTCTTTCCGACTAGGATTATCTACACCATCTAAAGTAAATCTGAAATAACCAAATTGACTACCATCTTTAGATGTTTTACGCCATAATGTTAAATCTGCCGATGAATCTAAACCTCCCGTTCCTCCATAATAAGACATATATACTCTGCCACCTAAACTATCTACAAAACCTACTGTTCTTTCTGTCGCCCTTCTAATGTCATTCACACTTGCGGTAGTTTCATTGATAAATCTGGTTGTAGCTTGAATTAAATCTGCAATTTGCACATTTAAAGTGGCAAGCAAGGTATCAATCTTTGTCAAAGAATCTATTATCTTGGAAGTCATCTGATTTGTGTTATTATTGACATTATTCGTAACATTGTTCATATTTTGTTCAATATTACTTGTTAAACTATGGATGTCATTAGTTATACTTTCTGTACTTTTTGTCAATTGGTTAGTAATTTTGTCAGTGTTCGCTATTATATTATTCGTTAGTTTGTCGTTGTTTCCTTTAATATTCTCTGTTAAATTTGACAAATTTGTGTTAATATTAAGACCGACTGTATTAATATTATTATTGATGCTTCCCCCGATAGTATTGATATTTGTATTTACACTTTGTAAAGTTGTCGTTCCGGTTTGCAAGAAAATTTTAGCTTCGTCTAAAACAGCGTTCAGTTTCTTAATTGTATCACTTAGTCCATTAACAATATCGGTAATCGAAGATGGTAAGGATGCGGCTCCAACAAGGCCTTGCTGTAATTTAATCATTTTGACCAATGATTCGGCTTCTGCTTTGATTGCCTCGGCTCTCTTGATGACCTCTTGCAGATTGGCTTTCTCTGTCTGGCTGTCGGCCCGTATTGGGCTACAGGCTATTATAATCGCTGCAACAAGAAAAATCAAGGGCAATTTCATGGACTACTTCCTCCAGTTGCATCCTCAAAATGCAAAATACACAATAATTCATGCTGTCTTCAAAACTATCGAGGATACTTTCATATTTGCGTTCTACTCCATCTAATAAGGAAATTATCCGATGGATTTTGGTATGGATGACATCAGTAATGCTGGTGGGTCTCATAATGGACCATGACGAGCCATAGTTTTGGTTCTTCCCAATCATTAATACACGATTTTGGTCAATTTTGTCCTTAAACCAGTCACGGGCGATGCCAAAGGAAAAATATTCTTGACTTTGGGCCGCAATAATACATAAGCCAATGATATCTTCCAGACCCTGAGTGATAAAACCATTATCAATCATCACCACTTCTTGTTCGTCAATGATGTCATGGATTCTATCATGGATGGCATTAATACAAATGCGATGTAAAACCTTGGAAGATGATTTTTCATCAATCATTAAGATCTCAGATTTATCTACCGCCGGGGCAATTATCAAAACATATTCCTCACAATTATCCAATACTTGATCCATCACAAAATCCCAACCACTTACTGTTTCCTCATGAGATAAATTGTATTCTACTGGCATGAGCATTCCTTCTTCCCGAAATCATCTATAATGAGCAATAATAATGCGACCATTCCAACCATAGGAATTATCCAACAATCTGGACAAGTAGTCATCAGCCACAGATAAACCCCATAAACAGCCATCCAAGCAAATAAAATCTGATAAACGCTCTTAGTTTGCATTTCTAGTTCTCGACGTAATAAACATTATCTACTGGACTATCATCATTGAAACTAGCATGTTTTTCTTCACTTTCAATGCTTGCTATTTTCTGTAAAATCTGGTAAATTATATCATCGGCACATTGAGAGCCTTGAAAATTCTGCCCTTCTACTACAAGTTTGCCATCCGGCTTGACACGAATAATCCACCCTGGCTTGTCCATTTCGCTCTCCTTAAGAAACATAAATCAAAATATCTTCTCTATTATTAGTAATGTCGCCCTCTAATACCTCAAAATCTCGATAATTATCTCTGGCACAGTTCTTGATGGTTTGAATAGCATAGCGACGAGTTATTTCGTCGCCCACTCTGCGATCTGCACTGTCCATGGTAGCGTCATAAGTTTCTGTTTTCTTGTTGTACTTGAAGCCCATGTCTCCATAACGACCAGCGTTAATTTTACGCAATTCAGAGGATTGGATAACAATATCCGCATCGGCGGTTGCCCCTCGATACCCCCTGCTGGTGATGGTATTTTCTCCCACCTTTTCGATGTATTGCAATCCCATCGCATCCAAAACTTCTTTCAATGTTGAAAGACTTCTAATTTCTAATGCACAATGAATCAATGAAGACATGAATTTATTCTCCTTTTTTCATGACCAATGGGTGTAAGGCATCCATTTTGTCAGATTTGATGTTTCGCTCATTTAAGACAGCCCTAATAATATGTTCGCACTTGACTCGGGCCGATAACATTTGAGCTTCCGGTCCTACTAAATTGTTTTCTTGAGCCGCTTGAATAAAAGCCTCCTCAGGGGCTGTCAAAGCCTCGGGATGATTGGCAAAGGCCAACAACATGGATTTGGCAATTGGCCCTAATTTCCGTCTTTCAGCCCAAGATATCAACTGCCATTTCAACCATTTAACATCCTCTATGTTTATTCTCTCCATGTCTCTTCAATCCTTCCCGGTATCGGCATATTCTCGATATCTGGGTGCAATAACATTTTACTACATACTGGACATAAAAACAAGGCCGGAAGCAAAGGATTATAAGAATCATCTTCAGCGATGGCCGAAATCGGCGGAGCCTGTTGGTTATTAATGTAAGCCACATCATTGATTATTCGTAGACTCTGGCCATAACACACATCACAACCAAGGACCTGAATCGCTGCCGTTTCCATGTTTTGCACATTCATTGCCAATTCATGTCCCTGATGCAAAAAAATATGAGCCTTGGGATATTTTTCTAAGATTGTTTCTCTGAAAGTTTTCTTATTCATCTTTTGACGTTATATCATCCCATTCAAACCCAGGTTCTTCAGTCTCTTCACTCATTGGTTCATTTGGTTCTTCTTCGTCTTCTTCTAAAGGCACCCCAAATCGGAGGTCTGCTACCTGGTGGATAAGAGTGTCATCTCCATAAGGGGCATTGACATCTACTTGATGTTTCATGCAAATCCATTTCAAACTATCCAACAATGCTCCAAAAATTTGTTGGGTGGTGTCTCCCATTAATTTTTCGCTCATGGACAACTCCTGGTAATGCTGATCACAAAGAGTGATGGTGGATAAATTACGATAAACTATTCCCTTAATACGAGCTACGATATCTTCAGGACTCATTTCTTTGAGACGGGCATTAAGGGCTTCAATGTCTGATTCGGTGTCTTCCTCTTGATGCATAAGCATTTTTTGAAAATCTTCTAGACTGATTTGTTTTTCCATTATTATGACCCCTTCTGTTGCTCAACCCATTGAGCAAACTCGTGTTCATTGACCATTGCCTGACCATTCACTTCGGTGATTCTAATACCAGTGCCATCTAAGGCAACTGATAATTGGCGTTCTGGAATGTGCAATTGGTTGGCAAAGTCTTTGGCGACTGCTAACGAAAGATACCCCGAAAGCTTACTCTCTTGTAAAGCAACTTCCCATTTTTTTTCTAATCTCTGCATCAATTCATTAGTTCTTAGCCTTATTTTGTAAGGTGAAACATTTTCTTTCATTTTTCCATATCCTTTAATATCTTTTTGCCCAAATTAGTAATTACTCGACCCGGTTTAGTGGGCATGACATATCCTCGTTCGACTAAATATCTTTCATAAACTCGGTAATTTTGAACATTAACAAAATCTAGCATCTCAATCAGTGTTTCAACTCCAACGGCCTTATATTCATCCAAGATTTGTAGTATTTTAACATCTTTTGGCATGAGCCCATAGGGTCCAATGCTTCGCATCTTTAACGCTTCTAAAGCATCTGTTTTAGTGACTATATTATTAGACTGTCCATTTTTAACCATTTCCAACATTTCCATATTCTGGACGATAGTTCGAGGGCAATCTCGGGTCCGATCTGCTAATAATTCTAATACCCCGGTGCCAAGATTTAATTTTACCTTGTTCGCATATTGCCGAATAATTTCTTTTTGTTCCTCCATAGTATATGGTTCCATAATTACAGATAGTTTGAACCTTTCTCTGAAAGGTCGAGAAATTTTAGCTTCATCTGTAGTCGCCCCGATAAGAGTAAAACCATAATGATCCATCAGCCTGTTCTCAATCAAACTATAAAATCGATGGTCTTGCATCAATAGCAAGAAATGGTTCTGTAATTTCCTGGGGATGGTATGGAATTCATCAATGAACAATACCCCTTGGACCTGCAAAAAATATAAATAACTATCTAAAACCTTTTCGTCAGGGATGTTCTTCCCCTCTAGAGAAGCAAAATAATAGGGGGCCGAGGGGTCTCCAGGCCCTGCCCAATTTACCACCATTTGATTATAATTTACATTGGGCCTTTTCATAACAGGCCATTTGTCATCTTGGGCCATTTTAACTAAAGCCTGGGCATATAAATTAGACAGCCGTGTTTTTCCATATCCAGGGGGACCGATAATAAGAAATGAAGGGGGCATATACAACCCTGCTTTCTTCATTTCTTCCTCGCTACCGTTTCCCATTAACCCTTTCATAGTGAAACGGATATTCTTCAAAACCGTTTGTAGCAACTGTTTGGCCGTAGGCTGTCCTACATATTCATCAAAACTCTGTGGTGTAATCATTGCGATGAAACTCCTCTCGTCCTGCACTCACATAGCCCCTTCTCAGCAACGGTTACAAGACAGCAGGGGGCTATCTCCTACGCTTCTGGTAGGATGCAAACCACTTCTCCACATCGTCGGGAGCACAAATATATCGAGGCACTTTCCCATTGGGATTAACATTAGTTGATTTCAATTCCCCGCTTTTTATGGCCGGACGAATGATTGCCGCACTTAATTTAGTTTTAGCCATGACCTCATTCGGGGTCAAAAATATTTCTTTGCTGTTCCCCTTCTTATTCTTCGGATTTGAGGCCTTAAAAACCTCTACCCATTGCTTGGCGAGTTCGAGTTTAATTTCATACCGGCTCCCCTTCCCAGAATTTTGGGAGGTGTTTTCAGCCGGAAGTTCGTCATCCCGAATGGCATCCAAAACTCGCTTAACATTACAGCCAGCCATTTCAGCAACTTCCTGAGGTTTTATCTTTCGATGAGAATGTTTTTCTTCTAATGTCTGGATGTTCTTATGCCCCTTCTTAAACAACTCCTTCTGCTCCTCTCTGGCAACAGTCTTCCGTTCTCGCTTAATTCTAAGCTCCGTGCGGCCAGCCGCTTCAAAATTCACATTGCTACTATCGTAAATCGTTTTCATATCGTTAAAATATCCATCCTTACGACAGAGAACGGTTTCCTCGCCATCAATTTGAAAGACAATCCATTTCGTATCAGGGTTGCCATTTTCTACAACTGTATCACCAATTTTAAAATCCATTAATTTCATAATGTATATCAGCCGTTTCCTCTCGTCATATTGTACTACGCCCACCGTCAAATTTCAAGCCTAATTTTTACTACAACATCTCAACTGGCTGCAAATGGTATAAGACCTTCACGTTCCCATTCGGCAACACCCTGGCCACGCCTGAGAGCAAGCCGTCTTCCACATTCACCTGGATGTCAGACTGTAAGAGTTTTCGCTCCCCAATAAATTCCTCAAAACTGACATCTATGACTTGGTTGGTCAAAGATGTCATAGA
>Ga0315291_10002048_pt1 | contig 26669 bp, 23 predicted proteins | sample YL17G12_20_MG_FD_203070 | JGI IMG/M metagenome (GOLD analysis project Ga0315291, IMG submission 203070) | Sediment microbial communities from Yellowstone Lake, YNP, Wyoming, USA - YL17G12_20 | ecosystem: Environmental > Aquatic > Freshwater > Lake > Sediment | place: USA: Wyoming | collected...
TTTCACTCTGTCTTCTCTGGACCATCTTCTTCGGGTATTGTTTATCATTTTCGTTTCCCCCTTCTGTATTATACCCCCAGAAAAGTATCACTTATACTCCGGTCCAGTCCTAAAGGGGTTCATTCCGTTTGAGTTTCAGGAAATTAGGATTATTCGCGAAAGGCCAAATTAGCGAGAATAAGCGATAAAGGGCCGTCTGGCAGTTGCTTTTATGCGGCAGCAGGGGTAGGATTTACCTGGCAAGAATGGCGGAAGGAAAATATGGATCTATTATGAAAGTCGTTGTTTTACATTTAGATAGGGGCGTATCATCGGTATTTTATCGCGCAGCTCAGCCCTATGGCCATCTTAGGGACGTTCAAGGTAAAGATATGGCCATATATAACCTCATAACTCATGACAAAGAACAGCTGCGCAATGGAATTAACCTGGCTGATATAGTCATCTTTTTAAACCCTTACTCGGAGTCCGAATATAAATTGATCAAGGCAATTATGGGCAGGAAAGACAAGGATCAAATAACTGTGGCAGATTATGACGATGACCCGTTCAATGTAGGGCCCTGGAATCCCGCATATGATAAATTCGGGACCAAAGAGGTCGGTGACCTGCATTTAGACAAGGAACAAGTTGACGTTCTAATGCCTAGGCTCGAAGAGAAGCATAGAGATCTTCTTCAGATGAATCCGGACGGATCAGCTATCGTTCATATATGGAAGGATAAGCACGAAAATTTCATCTGGAAAGGCAAGTCGGAAAAGCCGATATATTTTGACATTGAGGATAATTTAATAAGGTTAAAGAGGGTCCAAAATATCATGCGGGAAGTTGATCTGCTAACTGCAGCCACTCTACAGCTGGCAAATGAATTAAGAAAATATCGGCCCGAAGGCAAGATAACGGTCATGCCAAACCTGATAGACTTTGAAAGACACCTCCCGATGAAGAAAATAAATGACGGAAAACTGAGGATAGTTTGGCAGGGGGGATCATCCCACTACATTGATCTTACAATGGTTAAAAATGAATTGATATCTTTTGCAAAGGAGCACCCGGAAATTGAATATGTCTTTCAGGGCGCGAAGTTCCCGGCGATATTTCATGAAATTAAAGACAGGGTAAAATGGATCCCCTGGCACGAGGATATAAACACTTATCCTTTATCACTAAGAGAACTTTCGGGGGATATAGCAATATGCCCTTTAACCGAGGACGCCTTCAATTACGGGAAGTCGCCTCTCAAGTGGGAGGAAATGAGCGCGATGAAAGTCCCGTGTGTTTGCTCCCCGACTGTTTACGGGAATTTTATAGAACACGGGAAGACCGGATTCATAGCTCGTCAAGGCGAGTGGGGAACTTACCTGGGGAAATTACTTGAGCCCGATCTAAGGGAAATGATCGGGCAGAACGCTTATGACGAAGTTAAAACAAAATTCTCATTAGAGAACGCGGCAATGTATTGGTCAGCCATTGAGGATCTGTTTTCTTGAACTGTTATTCCGTATAATATATTTATCATAACCACGCCAAATATTAACCCTCCTATTTGCTGAAATATACCAAAATCACATGCAAGTTTTGGTCGTTTTGCCACGAATATATATGTGTAAGAACAAGGAAGAAGGATTAAGGATTAAGAATTAAGGATTAAGGATTAAGGAGAAAAAAGGGGGAGTTAAAATGGCATTTGGAGGGAATATAGCACCGGTACAGGTATCGGGTGGGTTGAACAATATAACGTACGGGGTGGGTGCGGCGGTGAGGTTTGTTCAGTCGGAATTAAGGCGCTTAACATCGGAGCTCGCGGATCCCAACAAAAAGACAATAGTCGTTGCAGGCGTGGAGATAGCCAAGGATAACCTCGTAGCCCTTAACCTGGCGGTCAGCAACTATCAGGAAGATAGCTCGAACATGGTGGCGCAGGTAGTGGGATTGAAGAGCGCCCAATTGAAGCAGGATCAACAGATCGGAGGAATAGTGGCCTGATGCGATACGACGCAACCTTAATTAATCTCGGGATCACATTAACAACGCCGATGCCATCCAAGCCATTGGTGCTGGGGGTGGACGGCAAAAAGCTGTCATTAAAAACCGGCGAGGACGAGGAGCAATTTTTAAACGTCCTCCTGAAGATAGGCGACCTTGCCCAGGCTTTTAAGTTCCTTCCAAAATATGACCAGATGAGGTACCAGTACAGCTCGCCCCTCATGCTTTACAAAGCCGATCCCCAGGCGTTCAAGGATTATGTGGCCTCGCTCACAGAAGGCATGCCCCAGGCGGATAAGGACAGATACATGGCATACTGCAATGACCTTATTTCATTGCCGGCTAATGACCCGGCAAGACTGGACGCGGCCTACGAACTTAAGAACCTTGAAAACACGGTGCTTTCCAGCACTTATTCCAAGCAGATGGAAACAAGGACGCTGTCATGTTCCCTCACCTATAACGGCACGAATATATACGACCTTGGCAGGGAGTATTTAGTTGAAGGGAGCGGAAAGGTCTACGTGAACGGCGTGGTCGCGGACCCGGCCAATTATACGATCGATTACGCGGCAGGACAGATCATATTTTCCGACGGTATCCTTGCGGAGGGCTCAGAAATTAAAGTTGACTATGAATATAAATTAGCTTCAATTCGCGGGCAGGGAATGGGGATCGGCTATTCAAACCTTGAATTTTCCCCGGATGCCAATGAATGGGACATGATACCCGGAGATGACATAGATTCCAGCGGCACGTCTTTTTTGGCCGATTTTGACGGGGATGGCGATGGAGCCAGTGACCTGAGCAACTTCTTTGATCTGAACGGGATCTTATGCGACAGCAAATGGACCGGGATGAGCTATTATGATATAGCAAAGAGCGGCATGGTGGATAGCACTGATTTTTCTGATCAGGACGCTTTTTATCTTATGTGCTCGATGCTTGAATCAAGGGAGAGGGTTTTCCGCACGTTAAGGGAGATATTCGGCGATGCGTCAGAGCTGGGGGCTGGTGATGTTGATAATAACGGAGTGGATGACGTGATCGACAATATCACCTCTTTCCTTGACCAGTACACGGAGGTGGACCCGCACAATATCGGGATATTGAAGATGTTCTTCGGCATGCAGACGGATCTCGTGAACACGCTTGATGCCTTTATCAACTGCCAGACTTACTGGGGGTTGGATCCTACGCTGGGCGGCAGCGACCTTGGCGGATTTGCCAACACGCTTATGAGCAAGGTCAATTCATATATCAGTAACGGCCTTTCGGGCGACCTCACCGACGCAATATACGACGCGAAGGACGCGGCAAAAGACCTTGAGGATCTGTGGTTCAACCTTGATAATGACGGCAATCCTTCGCCGCTTAAGCGATGGGACAGGGTGAACGGCGAGTGGGCGGCAGGACTCGCGAAGACCGACGGCAGCTGGGTAAAGTTCTTCCAGGATGCGATGGATAACTTCAACAATGAAGAAGTGATCAGGCTCGTTACATGCCGCATTTTGTCCAGGTCGGGAAAGAGGCAATATGACGTAAAGATGGTAAAATATGAGAGCGAAAAAGACTTCGAGATCGAGCGCGCGAAGTGGCTCCAAAAGGTGGCGGCAAAAAATACGTCGCAAAACAGGAAAACGTACAAAAAATCCGTTGGCAGGAGGGTCAATGTATCAAATGTGCTCAGGAAGAGATCGGGGAACATCAAGATGAAACCCGCCCGCGCGCATCAGTTCCGTCCAAGACCGGTCGCAAAGCCAAAGCCAAAGCCCCCGGTCAATACGGGAGCAAGCAGTGCCATGGCGGGCATAAAGAACGCGATAAACAGGGCTGTCGCAAAACCTAAAGTGAATTCAGTAGCAGGCGGAATGAACGCGTCGGCGGCTGTCAAAAGTCATCAAAGGAACAATAATAACAAACAGAGCAATCAGGCTCCGAAGAAGGGCCATAGCGAAGATAAAAATAAGGTGGCATAAATGAGCGAATTCAGTACTAACGTAGGACTTAACTCGGCCGCGAACAAGCAGTATGCGATAGCCAGGCAGGCCCAGTCCGCCGGTAAAAAGGTGGAGGAAGATGCCGGTTTTTCCGGAAGGGAAAAAGGCACGGTCAGCAACCAGCAGGTCGTTGACATGGCAAATCCCACGCTCGACGCGTATATTACGGCCCTTGCCACCCAGGAAGAGGTGCAGAAGAACAAGAAGAAATATGAACCCACAATAGAGTCGCTTAAAGAGCGCCTTGAAAAGTCTCTCGAAGACCGTTATGACAATTCCCACAACATGCTGGCCGAGGCATTCTACGGGTTCAAGGTGAGCACATGCAGCTCACTATTGGGGCTCCTTGGGGCGGACGCTGCGGAGCTTGAGGCGATCCGGAAGAAAGCTTATGAGCAGGCAAAGGATAAATTGCAGGCAGGTTATGAAAGGCTTGCCACGGCATACGCGGAATACGAGATCTACGCTTCATAACTCCTATTGTGATATAATCTAGCCCGTGACCACGAAAAAACGTAAACAAGCTCAGCAAAAGATACTCTCAGAAATAAAAGGCCAGCTTACCATAAAGGCGAAAAAGCTCGGGATCGAGGATAAGTATTCCGCCATTAATTTTGAGAGCATGAAGACGGATGCCGCAAAGAAGATCCTGGATGACCTGAATGCCGAAAAAACCAACCTTGAATATGAGCTCCATATGAAAGGCATACTGGATAAGGAAAGCACTATAAAGCTTGAAAAGGTCCAAATGTACATAAACAAGGCCCAAAGGGTGATAGCAAGGTACGAGAAAACAATGCACAAAATCGCGGAAAAAGCGGCCCCGCACAGGGAAAAAGCCAGGGAAGCCGCCAGGAAGCTAACGCCAACCCCGAGGATCTCCGTTCACAGGTAGGACCTGTCCTACGAAGTCCGCAGGACGAAGTAGGATGCAAGTTTTTGGCCTGGAATCACGATATATACAGTGTAAAGGCATCAGACCATCAATGAATAAGTATATCAGGAGAGGTAAATAATGGTCGTTAATATTATAGGTCAGATAAATCCCGCGGAACAAATGCAGAATACTGAACAGGCGAATAATTCCGCTGTTGTCCAGGAACTTAATAAGATCGATCAGCTTAAGCAGATGCAGCAGAAATCAGATGACAAAGCTTACGACAAACTCCTCTGGAACGCGAAGCACCTGGAAGCCTTAAGGGATGAAAAAGTGCAGGATAAAGCGCTAAAGGACCACGGCGTAAGGATACTCTCCAATTTAATGGACGGATTATCAAGCCTCGGCATCGCGGACATTTCCTCAAAGACGCTCACAAAGTCCACAACAAATAAGATCGAACATGAGTTCCAAAAAAGTCTTGATAAAACTGCCATGAAAGAAGATAAGCATGAGGTGACGAACCGCCTTACAAGGGAAGCGGTAAGGAGGTCCGAAGGAAAAGGGGAAGAAAAGCATGAAAAGGAGCATAAGGACGCAAGACAGCTTTTAAGTTCTGCCGACGTGTCAAAAGCCGTACAGAGCTACTCAGGAGCTTACGCGCAGTATGTTGTTGCCGCGTCGCCGGAAGCAAGAAACAAGCTGGAAGATGCCCAGGAAAAACTGAGAAAGAAAGGTTTCTCTGACAGGGACATGATGATCGTTGAAAGGTCCGTAAAAAGGTCCCTGGGCAACCAGGTTGTTTCCGAGATCCAGGACAGCATTATCCAGCACATGTTCTCGCCAAAGAAGACCATAGAGTACGCCCTGTCTTTAAGGAAGTTCAATAATTCATACAAAGAAGCAATGCAAGCGGGCCAGATGCCGGATATTTCCGAAGATCCCAAGGCGGCAAGGAAAGAAATGGCTCAGATCTCGGAAGTATCAAGTGACGAGATAAGGGAGTTCGTAAGAGACGCCGTTGAATCCAAACTCATGGAAAGGCACATTTCCGGCAGGGACAATATAACAGAACTGAGAAAGCTCATGGAACTTGGCCACAGAGTAGGTTTTGATCTTGACAAGTTCCTTAAAACATGGGAACAGAAGAAATTTGACCTTGGAATATTTGCTCTGGAAGCGAAGGCGGTCGCGAAGGCGGAAAACAAGCTGGAGATCTCGATCGGCGAGGTGAGCGCGAGCGGGGTGGGCGAAAAGAACGGCTATGAGATGACTCCGGAAGAGGAGAAGGAACTTTTGATCAACCAGCTCAGGGCCGAGCTGATGAAGAGGGCCATTACAGGCGATCCTTTCGCGGTGTTTAGCTTCGCGCCAAAGATAAGGAAGCTGAAGAACGGGCTTATAAAGCTGGGGCTGTTCGCGGAGGACTTCCAGAAGATCGAAAAAGAGGCGAAAGTGCTTGCCCGCCTCAGAACGCTGGAGATGCTTGTGGGGGCTTTTGTGGAAAGGTCCACATATTTCGAGCTTTCAGGCCCGGCATTCAGGGTATTGAACAACAAGTTAAAGGGGCTTATCTCAAACCTTGAGAACCTTGACATCACGCTTACAAGGGAAGAACTTGACGTGATAAGGGATGAGGCGAACCGGAACATGTACGATCACGCTATCCTTGAATTAAGGACGGCGCTGGCATACCTGGAAAGCCATGAAAACCCGTCACTTGAGAAAAAGGTCCCCATGATGGTAAAGCTCATTGAACGGCTGAGGGAAGAGTCCGGCTTCCAGCACAACTTTGGCGAGAACCTGGGAGATCTATTCAGGCGCGCGGAAGCATTGAACGGCGTAAAGGAGCATGCGTAAAATGGTAGCAAGAGTAGGTATTAATACAAAGCCTGTAGCGGCGCTTAAGCTGGACCTTAAATCGAAGGCCCTCCAGAATGGTGCGGCGCGAGCAGCTGCGACACAAATGCCCGCTAATTTATATGTTGAAAAAGTAAGTGTGTCAAACAGATTTATGGGCAATATTACCAATATTGTAGATCGCTATGGTTTGGGCGGCGTCATCAACAATACGAGCACAACTGTCAGGAATTCCGCTCTTTATAAACTAGCTTCCCAATTGATAGCGAATTTGTTCGGTGAGGCAAAGGAAGCAAAGGCAGCGATCGACGCGGCTGTAGAGAGGGGAGACACAAAGACGGCAGTTGCAACGGCCAGCGCGTCATTAAAGAAGAACAGGATAAATACCGAAGGATTGACCGAACAGCAGATCCTTGATGCTTTTGATCAATTGTATACCAAGTTGGAAACGGCCACCAGAACCGGCGATATCGAAGGCTTTATCGCCGGCAAGAACGAACTTAAGAGCCAACTCGCGGCATTAGCGAATCGTACAAATAGCGGATTCAAGATCACCGCCACCATTCAGGTTAAAATGAACGCTGTAATAGAAATAGAAACAAGAGGTACAGCCGAATTTGATGTACGAATTAAAAGCGGCATCGAGTTGATCCAGGCTCAACCAGCCACCGCACAGGGCGAAACAAAGGTCAATGAACTGGCGGCAAAGCTGGAAGCGCTTCACGCACCTGATCCGTCGATCAAGGCAAGTTCCGAACAACTTGGAGCACAGGCCGATGTTATTGCCGGAATTGACGCGAATATTGCCGAATCTCAGGATATATCCCGCATTATAATCCAGGTTGCGACAGAAAAAGGATATAGACTAAATAACTTTGATCAGCTGGCGGTCATGGCGGGGGCTATTGAAACTTCTCCTGCGACCGAGGTTTACGCTACCAGCGATATGGCGCAGATCAGGGCCTTAAGTGACATAAAGGTTTCATTTAGTAATTTAACACAGGCCGTCCTGGATCTGCTGGCAAGCTACAGGGCAGAAGCAAAGAAGCTGGATGAAGAATCGGCAAAGATCATGCTTGCGAATAAAAGGGAAGAGCTAAAGGAAATAGAAAGGGGATTTGAAAAGAAGATCCAGGATAAGAAGCTTAAAGCCAAGCTTCTTGCGCAAGCCCTTGATCTGTCGTATCAATTGAAAGTGCCGGGTGAATTAACACAGGCGCGACTCGAGCTTTTAATTGATGCAATAAACAAGATCAAGTGGCAGGTCATTACCAGCAAGATGCCCCAGTAACACTCCGTTTCTGACGAAAATCACTACAACTGTCGAAATTTGCTACGATACTTCCTCTTGATTCCCCTAAGAATTGCTCGTTATTCTTTGGCAAGAAAATTGCTGCGTTATATTGGAAAGAAGGCCCGCCAGGGGCGGGCAGGGATGGTGGGAATATGGGGAATGTGGGGACCAGGACTGGGGAACAGGGGATGGAGGAAAGCGGGAAAGCGGGAAAACCCGTGAAGAGCTTCCTGACCCTGGATGTCTATCAGAATACCTTGAGCGCTGCTAGAATTATTCTATTTCAGATAATCCCGAAACTTCCGAAAGCCGAAGCGTTCGATCTGGCTGACCAGATGAGGAGAGCAGCTAAAGCGATCCCGACATTAATAGCCGAAGGCTACGCCAAAAAGTATCAGCAGAGAGGATATGTGAAATATTTAACTGACGCGTCAGCTGAAGCAAACGAGATGATCGTGCATTTGTCTTTTTCAAGGGATTATATCAAGTCTGAATGCGGCCTTATTGATGAATTGGTGGATACATACAATTTAGCAAGAAAGCAACTGTACAAGCTTCGAAGGAACTGGGATGGCCTGAACAAGTCAAAAAACTAATAATCCCCTTGTTTCCACATTCCTTTTTCCCTCATTTCCCAGACATGGTTCCCAATTTCCATCTTCCCTCTCTTCCGCTTTTCCTGTGACTTAATAATACCCAGTTCCTTTTATCCTTTTTTCACCAAGATGCGGAGTGCTGTTAAGAAGCGTTATTATTGGTGACCTGTCTATTTCGATGATATTGATGCATGTATTGTCCTGCCTTATCCTCCAGAAGTTATTGATGTCCATGTGCATGTAATGGAACAGTATGGCCCTGTTTATCCCGCCATGGCCCACCACGCAGAATGTTTTTCCCGAATGCTTTTCGATGAGCGATTCGATCGCGCTGACGCCTCTTTTCTGTAGAAGTTCCAGCGGCTCAGCGCCGGGGATGACCGTCTTTCCCGGGTCAATAAGCCAGCTGCCGTAAACATCCGGATATTTGGAGCGGATCTCATCGAATTTCATGTTCTCCCAGATGCCGTAATTGCGCTCCTTGAGATCCTCTATCTGTACGACCTCAAGGTTATGAGGCCTTGCTATGATCTTTGCTGTTTCATGCGACCTGGAAAGCGTGGATGAGTAAATGGCGCAAAAATCCTCTTTTTCCAGGAACCTTGAAAGCTCTTCTGACTCCTCAAGCCCCAGCTCACTGAGGTGCGATTCGCCCTGTCCCTGGTAGCGTTGTTCCAGGTTTGCCTGTGTTTCTCCGTGGCGCAGAAGGATCAATCTGGTCGGCATGGTTCAGAGCTCTTTTTTAATGCGGCGCTCCAGGTCCTTGTGTTCCTGGATGATCTCCCTGGGCAGGGTATGGTTGAAGGTTTCAAAGAACTTCTTCTGGCCTTCGATCTCGGCAAGCCATTCTTCCTTGTTTATCTCGAACAGCTTCTTCATTGTGCCTTTCGGCAGCTTGAGGCCTGTCATATCTATGTCCTTGATGTCCGGGAGATAACCGATGGGCGTCCTGATAGCGTCCACTTTATGCCTGCAGCGGTTTATTATCCATTCAAGCACCCTCAGGTTCTCGCCGTATCCCGGCCAGAGGAAATCGCCCTTATCGTTGGTCCTGAACCAGTTCACATGGAATATCTTTGGTATCCTTGTCATCAGCTTGCCCATCTTGATCCAATGGCGGAAATATTCGGCCATGTTGTAACCGCAGAAAGGAAGCATCGCCATCGGGTCACGCCTTACTTCGCCGATCTTTCCGAACTGCGCGGCGGTGCGCTCCGATGCCATCGTGGCGCCCACAAAAACCCCGTGCTGCCATGTCATGGCCTCGTATACAAGGGGAGCTGTCGTCGCCCGCCTGCCGCCAAAGACAATGGCGGAAATAGGGACGCCGTGGTGATGTTCAAGACGGTTGGTTATGGAGGGGCACTGCGAAAGGGGAGCGGTGAACCTGGAATTTGGATTTGCTCCGCGGATCGGATTGCCTCCTTCATCTACAGTCCCGGGCTTCCAGGGCTTGCCCGTCCAATCGATGCCCTCGGAAGGCACGGCTCCGTCAGCTCCTTCCCACCATACTGTGCCGTCCTTCTTAAGAAGGACATTGGTAAAGATCGTGTTCTTCCTGATCGTTGCCACGGCATTAGGATTGGTCTTTGAGTTTGTCCCCGGTGCAACCCCGAACATTCCTGCTTCAGGATTAATTGCCCATAGTGAGCCGTCTGTGTCTATCCTCATCCAGGCGATGTCATCGCCAACCGTCCATATCCTGTAGCCTTTCTTTTTTAATCCCTCGGGAGGTATCAGCATTGCCAGGTTTGTCTTTCCGCACGCAGATGGGAAAGCGGCGGCGATATAGCCGATATAGCCGCTGGGGTCCTCTATGCCCATTATCAGCATGTGCTCCGCAAGCCAGCTCTCCTCTTTTGCAAGGTAGCTTGCTATACGCAGGGCAAGGCACTTTTTCCCCAGAAGGACATTTCCGCCATATCCTGAGTTGACGCTCCATATAGTATTGTCCTCGGGGAAATGCAGTATCAACCTTTTCTTTACATCCAATTCCGCTTTGCTGTGAAGGCCTTTTGTGAATACCCCGTTCGTGCCCAATTTTTCAAGAACGGTATTGCCCACCCTTGTCATGATCAGCATGTTCAGGACCACATAAATGCTGTCCGTAAGCTCTATCCCTACCTTGCTGAAAGGCGAGCCCACGGGACCCATTGAGAAGGGGATAACATACATTATCCTGCCCTTCATGGATCCCCGGAAGTACTGCCTTGCTTTTGCATAGGCGTCTTTCGGGGACATCCAGTTATTCGTGGGGCCGGCATCGCTCTGTTTGGTCGTACATATATAAGTGAGGTGTTCGGTGCGCGCCACATCGTTCAGAGCGGTCCTGTGATACAGGCATTCCGGAAGCTTTGAATGGTTAAGCTCCGTCATCTCCCCGGTCGCAACGGCTTCTCTGGTCAATTTGTTTTTTTGCTCTTCCGAGCCGTCTATCCAGACGATGCGGTCCGGCTGGCAGAGCGCGGCCATCTGCCTTACCCATTTATTCAGTTCCGGATGTTTGGATCTCGTCATATTATCTCCCGCGTAGTTGAGGATGTCTCATCCTCGACATCAGGTTGAGACAACCTGACGTACGCGATTAGAAGTAATAAGATACTATATTTTTAGAGCGTCTTCAAGGGAGATTTTTCCCTCATAAAGCGCCTTGCCGATTATGCAGCCTTCCACTCCGGGGATGTTCTTCAATTTTTTGATGTCGCTCACAGATGTTATCCCGCCCGATGCGATGATCGGAATATTGACCGATGCGCAAATGTCCTCGATAGCGTCAAAATTGGGGCCCTTGAGTGCGCCGTCCCTTGAGGTGTCCGTGAATATAATTTTTTTTACTCCAAGGTCCTGCAGGTCTTTTGCAAACGCCTTTGCGTCGATATCAGTGACCTTGGTCCATCCGTCCGTTGCGACGCGTCCGCCCGATGCGTCCACGCCAATGGCTATCCTGTCCCCGTATTTATTGACGATGCTTTTTACGAACTGCCTGTCAATGACGGACCGTGTGCCCACTATTATCCTTTTCGCGCCGCAGGCAAAAAGGAATTCAATGGTCTCTATTGTCCTTACGCCGCCGCTGACTTCGCAATTAATTTTAAATGATTCGATTATCTCCCGTATTATTTCCAGGTTTTCCTGTATGCCGGTCTTTGCGCCGTTAAGGTCCACAAGGTGCATCCACTTCGCGCCCAGGCTTACCCACCTTTCCGCCGCCTCCAGGGGGGAAGCATCGTATACGGTTTCAGCGTCAAATTTTCCCTGGTAAAGCCGGACGCATTTGCCGTCCAGTATGTCAACAGCTGGTATGATATCGAACATATTAATTTAATCCTTTCTTGCGGTATATGAGCCTGAGGCTAAACCCCAACCAACGTGTTGGGGTAAACGCTTCGGCTCCATTTATTAACTTGGTTAACCACACATTAAAATGTGTGGAATATTCCCCACAATTTATTGTGGGGGTTCCCCCTCATGATCAATTTGGAACCGCGACGCCTGCCCGCCTCTGGAGGGTTTAGTCGCAGGTTCCTCCAATGCTATTTACACATCTTTGCGAAATTATCCAATACTTTCAGGCCCACAGTTCCGCTTTTCTCTATGTGGAACTGGACGCCGTATATATTATCCTTTGCGATGGATGAGCAGAAGTCGACTCCGTATTCTGTTGTCGTGGCCGTAAGCGAAGCATCCTCCGGCACAGGATAATATGAATGCACAAAATACATCATCGAGCCGTTCTCAACGCCTTCATACAGGGGATCTATCTTTTTTATCTTTATGGAATTCCAGCCCATCTGTGGGACCTTAAGGTGAACCGGTGGTTTGAAGTTGAATTTCTTGACATTGCCGGGGATCAATCCAAAGCCTTTAAGGCTGCCTTCCTCGCTTTCGGCGAACAATAACTGCAAGCCAAGGCAAATGCCAAGGAACGGCTTCCCAAGGGCTATTTCTTCTATGATCGTGCCTTCAAGGTTGGAATTCCTGAGTTCTGCGACCGCGGGATCAAAGGCGCCAACCCCGGGGAGAATGATGCCCTTGGCGCCTTTTATCGAGCTTTTATCCCGGGTGACGATAGCATCATACCCCAATTTCTTGAGCGCCTTCTCAACGCTCCTCAAGTTACCCGCTCCATAATCAATAATTACAATCATAACCTTATTCATCACCCGACTTCGCTCTTCGAGCTTCGTCGGGCGAGCCTTTCAGGCATATAGCAATGGCGCCCATTACGCCCACGTTGGTTTTTAGCTTTGCGGGAACGATTTTAAGGTGTTTTCTTGTAATGCTCATTGCGCATTTAGAAGCCCACTTACGGATCGGCTTAAAGAGCAGGTCGCCCATGTTGGCCACTCCTCCTCCAATGACGATCATATCAAGGTCAAGAAGGTTATTAACGCTTCCTACGGTGGTTCCGATGTGTTTGGCGGCCTGATCAATGGCTTCCAGGGACCTTTTATCGCCTTTTCTTGCCGAATTCTCCACGGCCAATGCGTCATTCTTGCCAGCGAACCTTGCAATGGAAGGGCCGGAAGCCACCGCTTCCAGGCATCCGCGGTTGCCACACTTGCACCTTGGACCGTCTATCAGGACGTTCATGTGGCCGATCTCCCCGGCAATACCGTATGAACCGCGATAAATTCTTCTGTTGATTATTATTCCCCCGCCTATGCCAGTGCTTATAGTAATGTAAAGAAGGTTCTTGGCATGCTTACCCGCTCCGAACATAAGCTCGGCCAGGGCGGCCGCATTTGCGTCATTTTCCACGACCACGCGCTTCCTGAACATCTTTTCAAGAAGCTTCTTGATGTCCACCTTTTTCCATCCGGGCAGGTTTGGCGGCGATACGATTGTTCCCTTTCCGATTATGGGGCCGGGGGCTCCAACTCCGATGCAGGAGATCCTGGAAAGGGGGATATTAGCCTTAGCCAAAGTGAGCATTACGGACCTTTTTATGTTATCGATCACTCTTTTCGGGCCAAGTTTTGCCTGAGTATCCACCTTGACCGATGCGATGACCTTTCCGTTCTTATCAGCCACCGCGGTAAGTATCTTTGTCCCCCCAAGGTCTATGCCTATAAACATGGCTCAAAGTATAACACAAAAAAGGCCCTTGACAAGAATTGGCGGCATCAGTATAATTAGCACTCGTGTCAGTTGAGTGCTAATTGAATGTTCATAAAGGAGGGATTTATTTGGCAAAGAAATTGCAACCATTGGGGGACAGGGTAGTTGTGAAGGCCGATCCGGCTGAAGAGAGGACAAAATCGGGGATAGTGCTTCCTGAAACAGCAAAGGAAAAACCGGTCGAGGGTACCGTTATCGCGGTGGGCTCAGGATGGGTGACGGATAACGGGCAGAAAGTTCCGCCGGAAGTGAAAGTAGGGGACAAAGTGATATATTCCAAGTACGGCGGCACAGAGGTAAAGATCGATAATCAAGAATATGTGATACTGCGGTATAGAGAAGATGTCCACGCAATCATATCATAATCAATCAAGGAGGTAGTATTAAATGACTGCAAAACAGATGTTATTCAATGACGAGGCCTGGAGAGCGCTGGAAAGAGGCGTCAATAAAGTGGCGATGGCAGTAAGGGCCACGCTTGGGCCAAGAGGGAAGAATGTGGTGCTTGAGAAGAAATGGGGTTCGCCCACGATCACCAATGACGGCGTCACCATAGCGAAGGAGATAGACCTGGAAGATCCGTTCGAGAACATGGGAGCTCAACTATTAAAGGAAGTAGCGTCCAAGACCAACGACATAGCGGGCGACGGCACAACTACCGCAACTGTCCTTGGTTACGCGATATTCAAGGAAGGGCTCAAGAACGTAGTATCCGGAGCCAATCCGATGGCGCTAAAGCGCGGCATAGAAAAAGCGGTTAAAGCATCCGTCGCGGAGCTTAAAAAGCTGAGCATATCGGTGGACAACAAGAAAGAAATATCGGATGTTGCCACCATATCCGCCAATAACGATCCGGAGATCGGCAAACTTATTGCGGATGCAATGGAAAAAGTCGGCAAGGACGGCGTGATAACCGTTGAAGAATCAAAGGGGATAGAGAACGAGCTGGATGTGGTGGAAGGAATGCAGTTCGACAAGGGTTACGCGTCCCCCTATATGATAACCGACAGGGAAAGGATGGAGGCCGTACTTGAGGACTGCTTCATCCTGCTGACAGACAAGAAGATAAGCGCGGTCAAGGACCTTCTGCCCACGCTTGAAAAAGTAGTGCAGGCAAGCAAGCCTCTGCTCATCATAGCCGATGAGATAGAAGGCGAAGCGCTTGCCACGATAGTGGTCAATAAATTAAGGGGCACGCTTAACTGCGTTGCCGTAAAGGCCCCGGGATTCGGCGACAGGAGAAAGTCGATGCTGGATGACATCGCCATAATCACGGGCGGCGAGGTAATAACGGAGGAAAAAGGATTCTCACTTGAAAATATCCAGGATTCATTCTTTGGCAAAGCCAAAAAGGTCGTTATTGAGAAAGAAAAGACAACGATCATAGAAGGAGCGGGGACAAAAGAAGCCATGAAGGCAAGGATATCCGAGATAAAGAAGGAGATCGAGGCTTCGGATTCTTCCTACGACAAGGAAAAACTTCAAGAGCGCCTTGCAAAGCTTTCCGGCGGAGTAGGCATTATAAAGGCCGGAGCTGCCACGGAAACAGAGCTCAAGGAGAAAAAGCACAGGATAGAGGACGCGCTTTCAGCCACCAGGGCGGCCATTGAAGAAGGCATAATACCCGGCGGCGGAAGCACATTGATACATATTATCCCTGCGCTTGAGAAGCTGGAGGGCACGCTTTCAGGCGATGAGAAAGTGGGTGTATCGATAGTGAGGAAGTCCCTTGAAGAGCCGATCAAACAGATAGCGAATAACGCGGGATGGGAAGGCTCTGTTGTGGTCGACTTTGTCAGGAAGAAAAAGTTCGGCATGGGATTCGACGCTCAGAAGCTAGAGTACTGCGACGACATGATAAAAGCCGGGATAGTTGACCCGGTAAAAGTGACCAGGTCAGCGCTTCAGAACGCCGCTTCGATCGCTGCCATGCTCCTCACAACAGAAGCATTGGTCGCGGAAAAGCCGGAAGAGAAAAAAGAAGGTCCGGCAATGCCTGGAGGCGGAGGGTACGGCGAGGGCATGATGTAAGTTAGCCTGCCTGCCGGCAGGCAGGACGAGCTAGAAGAGTAATAAGAGAGGGGCGATAACAGATGATGTTATCGCCCTTTTTGTTTCTTAAAACTCCTCCAAGACACTCAAAATTCTTCTCAAAATATGAAATTTTCCGGTGAATATGCAGATAAAACATCAGGGTGTTCATGTAATGGCAAGAGGAATAATATTATGCGGGCATGCTGGCATAGGGAAAAGGGTGTTGGTGATATCAGCACTAAGGCAATTCCCCGATATAGCGAGTAACTTCAAGAAGATCCCCATATATAACAGCAGGGAAAAGCTGCCCAAAGAGCAGGAAGGGGCAAGCTGGTACTTCCGGTCGGAGGGGGAGCTTAATAGACTTTCGACGCAAAGGGGGATGGTGTCTTTCCAGATGAGAGAGGGGAATTTTCAGGCGCTTGATCTTTGCGAGTTCGCGGATGCCGCAAAAGAGGCCGAGACGATCGCATTCGTAAGGATCCTGACAAATGTGGGAGTCAGTCTTCCTGAGAGGGCCGAGCTTCAAGGTGTTGACATCCGAAGTGTTTTCATATCTCCCATATCGATCAAGGACATCCTGTATCTAAAAGCGGAAGCAGCTAACGATCCGGAAAAGGTAAAAGCGGGTATCATAAAACTTCTAAGAAAAAAGCTGCAGGACAAGAAACATATATTGCGGAGAATAAGCGCGGACAGGGATATAAACTGGTACATGAATACCGGTGTTTACACGATATTTGATGAATTGCTGCTTGCGCCTTTCTTCAAGTACGTTCTTGTGCATCCCGATACTATAGGAGAAGGGCCATGGTCAGGCAACCAGATGACGGAAAGCGCGGAAAAGCCTTTCCTGAGCTTTGTGGATATACTTCGCGGGCGGGAACCCGAACACGCGGAAAAATGGCCGGATGACATGTTCATGAGCAAATCCCGGATCGATCAGCTGAAAAGGAATTTCCGTCCGGGGGGATCGAACAGGCTTTGCATATAAGTGTAAAAACTGAAATTTTCGGATGAATATGTCGATAAAGTAATGTGAAAAGCGAGCTTCATTTAAGGAGGGAATTTTATGGCAGTTGAAAATGTTCCTGGCAAGAAAACGGTAAAATACAGGATGGTGCTTCCCGCGGCGGATGTGAGCAGGAGATTTGAAGGATTCAGTAAGCAAAGGGCAAACTTAAAAAGCTGGGAGGCGGCTGAACTCGAAATGCATCCTCAGGGAGGTTGGGGATTTCCATCTCATGTAAGTGAGGAAATTAAAAGTAAAAGGGAAATGGTAGGACAAAGGGTCGCAAGAGGCACTCTGAACGCATTTTTAATGCCGAAAACCAGGACAGCGGAAGAAGTGAGGGATCTGCTAAAAGCTGCCGGAAATCCGCTTGCTTTCATCGGCAAACTAAGGCTTTTTGACATTACCGGCTCAAGCAATGATCTGCCATCATGGCAGGTGGCCTTCAACAGAAAAGTCCTGGCGCGCGAAGTTGATTTCAGGGACCGTTTCGGATCCTGGACAAAGGGATTTCCCACGCTTTCCGCTTGCTGCAGCACCATGCCCGTGCGGCTGGAAATAAGATATTCGGATAAACCGAACAGCATAGTGTTCCATAATCTTGCGTACGGAAAGGCGCCGCTGGAATGGGATTTTGATGCCAAACCGTCGGTCCCGATAGCGGGGCCGGAAAATGAGGGGATGGACCTGGCGCCATTTTTTATACTCGGTAATTATTATGGATTACGGGGGATAGAGGTGATAAGCCATCCAACCAGCCCTATAGCAAAATGCGGAGGGCTTGAGTCATCCAACGCTTTTATATATGGCCTGAACTGGCTTGGAAACGTTCTTTCCGGAGCCGGCTTGGGACAGGCGGAGATCTTCTCGACGTCCGTATTCCACGCAAATTACGTTCTGGGAGACCTCACCGGAGGTCAGGGTATGTCTGCCATGATGGAAGGCGGATACCATACTTTTCATTACATGATCCCCGCGGGGATGAACGGATATATCTCGCAGGAAGTGGTTACACCGGAACATTACGGGGCGATCTACAGCCACATAGATCTTGTTCAGCCTGGCAAGGATTTCAGCGCACATGACGGCAGAAGCGCGGCGGATATCAATAATGGCTGGTGCGCCGCACTTACGACTCCGGAGGGGTTCGACGAGCAGTCAAGGATACCGGAGCTTGCGATAGAATTTGCCAGGGCGCTCAACACTGCTTCCGAGGGAGATGAGAACGCTTGGAAGGAAGCGGCAAGACTTGCCAGGGCCCAGGTAGCAATAAGGGTCAATAGAGGGCCGAAATACCTTCAGGGCAACGAGGAATTTGTGAAGCATGTAGAGGACGGTGGCGGGGCGGCTTTCGCCCTTGGAGCAGGCGGTCCCGGAGCCATGTTCGCGGTACTTGGGCCGGCGGGGCTGATACAGGAAGTGAGGGGAAGGGAAGGCCTTATACCTATAACCGAGCAGGTGGCAATAGAAGTATTAAGAAGTAACGGAAAGCTGAAGGGATATATCGATTACGAGATCGATAAAGTGGGCATGGAGCATGAAGGCGTTGAAGAGGCGGGTTTCGGGCCGATCCCTGTAATGCCGCTGGAAGTAAATATCGACATCTAAGTATCGATTTTATTCAGGATCGAAGGGCCATAATATATGTTATGGCCCTTTTTGTTTGGGCTTGCCATTGACAGCTATCTGTGATATATTTGTCCGGCTGTAGGGAAATAGTACGTAACGCAGAGAGTGGAAGAACGCCACTCTTTTTTGTTTGAGAAGTGACAATGGCCCGCCTCCGTCAAGACTACGGCGGGCAGGAGGAATATATATGATAAAGATCGAAGGTTTGGACAGAGTCCTTGAGGAGATCCACAAGGAAAGAGGCGTGGAAAAGCAGGTACTGAAGGACGCGGTTGCCGCGGCGCTGCTTTCCGCGTCTAAAAAGAAGCTTCAGCACGCGGAGAACCTGGAAGCCACCATTGCGGACGACGGCACCGTTATAATACTTGCCAGGAAGACCGTTGTCATGAAAGTAAAGGATCCTATTATTGAGATCGCGAAAAAGGATGCCGTAAAGATACAGAAAGGCGCTAAAGTAGGGGATGAGGTAAAGATCGATGTTACCCCTTCTGACTTCGGTCGCCTTGCCGCCCAGACCGCGAAACAGGTCATAATCCAGAGGATACGGGAAGCGGAAAAGGACGGAGCATACGAAGAATACATAAAGAAACAGGGCGAGATAGTGAGCGGGATCGTGCAAAGAAGGGAAGCGAGCGGTTATCTTGTGAATCTGGGCAAAATAGAGACCCTTATCCCGTTCTCCGAGAGCATCCATGGCGAAGTTTACAGGCCCAAGGACAGGATAAAGGTGCTTGTGGTGGAGACAAAAAAGACGCCAAAGGGGCCCGTGATAGTAATATCAAGGGCGCACCCGAATTTCCTCAAAAAACTTTTTGAGCTTGAGATACCAGAAGTGCTTTCGGGAACGATAGAGGTAAAGGCGATAGCCCGCGAGCCGGGAAGACGGTCAAAGGTCGCGGTATTATCGCATGATAAGAACGTCGGCGCGGTGGGCACATGCATAGGGCATATGGGAGCCAGGATACAGAACATAGTGAAGGAACTTGGCAACGAAAGAATAGATGTTTTTGAATGGAGCGACGACATAAAGACCCTTATCACCAACGCGCTCTCACCCGCGAAGATCAGCAGGATAGAGATAAAGGAAGCGGAAAACCTGGCGCATGTGATAGTGCCGGAAGCACAGCTCTCTCTCGCGATAGGCAGGGAAGGGCAGAACGTGCGGCTTGCCGCGAAAATATCAGGTTGGAAAATAGATATCGTCAGTGAAGAGGCAAAGAAAAAGGCGGAGGCAAAGGCAGAGGAAAAAGTGGAGGCAAAGGTGGAAGAGGCCGTAGAGGAGAAAAAGCCGGAAGAGGCAAAAGTGGAAGAAGTCGAGAAGGAAGATACTGAAAAAGAGGGATAGATAATTGGCGACTAAAAAGGGCATAAAAGTTTCGGCGCTTGCTGAAGAGCTGAAGATGGAGGCAAAGGACCTCTTGAAGCAGCTGAAGGACCTGGGAGTATCCGCGAAGACTTCCGCAAGCATTGTAAGCGAAGAGGACGCGAAAGCGGTAAGGGACCTTCTGGCAAAGGAAAAGAAGCAGGAGGAGAAAAAGATAGAAGAGATAATTTCCCCGATAATCCCCGCGGTGCCCGTAAAAACCACCAGGCAGATAACGATATTCGGCGACATAAACGTAAAGGACATGTCGGACATGCTGGGAGTAAAGCCCAGCGACGTGATCAAGGAGCTTATGAGACTGGGCATCCTGGCCACCATAAACCAGAGGATAAATCCTGACGTGGCAAAACAGGTGGCGGCCATATTCAAAATAGAAGTTATTTCCAAGATCAAAGAGGAAGAAAAGGAGGCCGTGGCTGTTCAGAAGGATGAGGCAAAACACCTGATGCACAGGCCCCCGATCGTGGTCGTTATGGGGCATGTTGACCATGGAAAAACAAAGCTGCTTGATGCCATCAGAAAGACGAATGTCATGGCCACGGAAGCGGGCGGGATAACCCAGCACATAGGAGCTTACCAGGTGGAAGTAAAAGGTAAAAAGGTCACGTTCCTTGACACTCCAGGCCATGAAGCTTTTACGGCATTGCGGCAGCGCGGAGCAAAAGTGACGGATGTCGCGGTCCTTGTAGTTGCCGCGGATGACGGCGTCATGCCGCAGACAGTGGAGGCGATAAACCACGCCAAGGCGGCCGGAGTCCCCATAATAGTCGCGATAAATAAGGTGGACAAGCCGGAAGCCGATGTCGAGAGAGTGAAAAAACAGCTGATGGAACAACAGCTTGTCGCCGAGGAATGGGGAGGCAAGACGGTAATGGTCCCCATATCCGCGAAGCAGGGGACAGGCATTGACGAGCTTCTGGAAATGATACTTTTAACCTCCGATATACTGGAACTGAAAGCGAACCCGAACAGGGCGGGGACCGGCATAGTGATCGAGGCGAAACTGGATAAAGGAAGAGGCCCGGTCGCCACGGTCCTGATCGGCAATGGGACCGTAAAGGTGGGCGACAGCTTTTATGCGGGAGGAGTTTCCGGAAAAGTAAGGGCGCTCATCAATGACAAGGGAAAGAACATAAAAAGCGCTCTTCCGTCCCAGCCGGTGGAAGTTCTGGGTGCCCAGTCCGTCCCCGTGCCGGGCGAAGTTTTCCGCGTAGTACATGACGATCCCACCGCCAGAAAACTCTCCGAAAAAAAGCGGATGGAAGAGGAACAGGCAAAAATGCTCAAGGGCAAGGTGCTTACGCTTGAAGATTTCTCAAAAAAGATCAAAGAAGGCGGGAGAAAAGACCTGAACATAATCCTCAAAGCGGATGTCCAGGGATCCCTTGAGGCGATAAAAGGCCTATTGCAGAACCTGACCACGGAAGACGTAAGGGTGAACATAATCCACAGCGGGGCCGGGGCGATATCCGAGAGCGACATAATGCTTGCGGTGGCTTCCAGGTCGATAGTTATCGGCTTTAACGTAAGTTATGACGGCGGAGCAAAGCTCATGGCCGATGACAAGGGCGTGGACACAAGGATCTACGACATAATCTATAAGATCGCGGATGACGTGAAGGCGGCGATGCTGGGGATGCTGGAGCCGATCAAAATAGAGGCAGTGCTCGGGCATGCCGTGGTAAAGCAGCTATTCAGGTATTCAAAGGTGGGAGTCATCGCCGGCTGCATCGTTAAGGACGGCAAAGTGCTGAGGGGGTCCAGCATAAGGATCTTGAGGGAAGGCAAGAAGATATATGACGGAAAACTTGATAACCTGAAGAGGTTCAAAGAAGACGCCAGGGAAGTGCAGGCAGGGTATGAATGCGGGATCTCAACATCGGGGTTTTCTGATTTTGCCGAGGGCGACACCATAGAATGCTATGAGATAAGGATCGAAGCAAGGAAGCTGTAATGGGAAGAGCCGACAGGGTTGCCGAGCTCATAAAGCAAGAGGTAAGCGACATCATTTCGAGGAAGCTCAATGATCCCCGCATAGGGTTCACATCGGTCACGGCAGTCGACATCGGGGAGGACCTCCAGAATGCCAGCATATATGTAAGTGTTTTCGGCAGCGACGAACAAAAACAGAACACGATGAATGCCCTTTCCAGCGCCACCCGTTTCGTCCGGGGCGAGCTCGGCCATCGCCTGCAGCTGAGGGACGTTCCCGAGATACATTTCAAGCTCGATGAATCAATTGAAAAGGGAGCCAGAGTTTTCGAGATAATCAATAAGCTCCACAAGGAAGAGGAAAAATGCAAAAGATCATCAAGGCGATCAAAGAAGCAAAAAGCATAATCATATTGACGCACCTGGACCCGGATGGGGATGCCATCGGGTCGATGATAGCGGTATATCTCGCGCTTAAGGGGATGGGGAAAAAGGCGGAGATGTTCTGCAGGGACGCCGTTCCCGAGATGTATGAATTCCTTCCCGGATCCGGAAAAGTTAAAAAATCAGTGAACAAAGATAAATACGACCTGGCCATAGCCCTTGACTGCGGCGACGATAAAAGAGTGAGCAATAAGATCGACTTAAGGGCTATTGCGGGAACAGTCATCAATATCGACCATCATCCGGACAACACCAAGTTCGGCGACATCAATATGGTGGAAAAGCTGTCATCGGTCGCGGAGATCATCTATAAACTGTTCGTCAAAATGAAAATAAAGATAACAAAGGATATCGCTCAGTGCCTTTATGTGGGGATAATGACGGATACCGGCAACTTCCGTTACGATTACACGACCCCTGAAACACTTGACATTGCCGCGACGCTCGCAAGGGCCGGGGCGAAGATCAGCAGGATCGCGATGGCCGTTTATGAGACAAAGACCATGTCATCGGTGAGGATACTGGGAGCGGCCATGTACAGGCTGGAAAGCTCGGAATCCGGGAAAGTTGCCTGGACGGTGCTTCCGAAGCAGCTGATGGATTCCCTTGGCGCAAAGAGCGAGGACCTTACGGGACTAGTGGACCAGCTGAGGGCGATAAAAGGAGTGGAAGTTGCCATACTCTTCAGAGAAGAAGATGACGGGATCAAAGTCAATTTTCGCTCCAAGTTCACTGTGAACGTTTCAGAAATTGCCCAACAGCTCGGCGGAGGGGGACACATCAGAGCCAGTGGGGCGATACTTCAGGGGAACCTTGATAATGTAAAAGAGAAAGTGTTAAATGAAGTGTTTAAGGTGATTAAGTGAGTGTCACCCTGAGTGAAACGAAGGGTCTGCAATTAAATGCAGATTCTTCGCTTCGCTCAGAATGACAAATAATTATATGCACGGCGTGATCATACTCAACAAACCAAAGGGCATGACCTCTTTCGCGGTGGTCAATACCATACATAAGCTTACAAAAGCCAAGGCCGGCCACGCGGGCACGCTGGACCCGATGGCGGAGGGCGTTCTGATAATCCTTCTTGGAAAATACACAAAAAGAGCAAGTGAATTCGTGGCTTCAATTAAAGAGTACGAAGCCGAAATAACTTTCGGCATTGAGACCCACTCTCTTGATTCAACGGGAAAAGTCACTTCCAGAAAAGAGGTCAATGTCACCGAGGATCAGCTTAGAGAAGTGATGCGTGAGTTCGTCGGCGAGATTGAACAAATACCCCCTATGGTGTCGGCGATCCATTATAAAGGGAAAAGATTGTATGAACTGGTGAATGACGGCATTGAAGTGGAACGGGAGCCGCGAAAGATCACCATCCACAAGCTTGAGCTTCTCAGCTTTGAAGGCAGAACAGCTTCATTCAGGGTTTCTTGCTCAAAGGGGACATACATCCGCTCTTTATGCGCTGATATCGGCGCAAAGCTTGGGTGCGGGGCCATTATGTCAAAGCTGACCAGGACAAGGTCAGGTGAATACTCAATCAGTGATTCGATCTCACTTGAGGAAGCGATAAGGCTGCATAATATGGGGAAACTGGAGGCAAGGATACTTGGGGTGTAATGCACCCCGCAATGAATTGCCTGCCCGTCCGGCAGGCGGGTGGGGAATAGTAAAAGACCGATCGGGAATTCCCCACATTTTAATGTGGGGTGTTATATCACACAACCGGAGGGGAAATATTGGATATAAAGAAAGAGATCGATAAACTCCGAGAAGAGATCCGCCATCACGATCAGCTGTATTACGTGATGGACAAGCCCCAGATATCCGATGCTGACTACGATAAGCTGTTCCGCAAGCTTGAGGACCTGGAAGGGGAGCATCCCGAACTTGTGACCGCTGATTCACCCACGCAGAGAGTGGGCGGAGCGCCGTTAAAGGCATTCAAGACCGTTACTCATAAAGTACCGCTTTTATCGCTTGGCAACGCGTTCAACACCGAAGAGCTTGATGCATTTGACAAAAGAGTAAGCGATGCGTTACGCGTAATGAGTAATGAGAAGATCGAATATGTCTGCGAACTTAAGATGGACGGCCTTGCGGTTAGCCTTGAATATAAGAACGGACATTTCATAAAAGGATCGACTCGCGGTGACGGCGTTACAGGAGAGGATATCACTCAGAACCTTAAGACGATCAAATCCGTTCCGCTTTCAATCGACAAGAAGATCGACATCGAGGTGCGCGGGGAGGCTTATCTGCCTTACGATGATTTTGTTAAATTGAACGAGGAGCGGATGGAGGCGGAGGAGCCCAAGTTCGCAAATCCCAGGAACGCGGCAGCAGGATCACTCCGGCAGCTGGATCCGAAGATCACCGCCAAAAGGCCGCTTGATATTTTCTTTTATTATTCCCCCTTGATTGCACAAGGGGCAAGGCCTGATGCAAAGGTTAAAACTCAATTTGAGCTCCTTCATTACCTTCAAGATATCGGATTCAAGGTCAATTCTCATTTTAAGCTCTGCAAAGGAATTGCGGATGTGAAGAAGTTCATCACCAACTGGGAAAGCAAGCGCGACGACCTTGATTATGAGATCGACGGCATAGTTATCAAGGTTAATGATCTTGAAGATCAGAACAAGCTTGGCTTCACCGCCAGGGAGCCCAGATGGGCGCTGGCTTATAAATATCCTCCAGAGCAGAAGGAAACCGTCATTGAGGATATCATCGCAAGCGTCGGACGCACGGGAGTTATCACTCCGGTCGCGATAATGAAACCTGTCAACCTGCGCGGCGTCACAGTCCAGCGGGCGACGCTCCACAACCAGGATGAGGTGGACAAGAAGGATGTTCGCGTCGGTGACCATGTCATTGTCCAGAGGGCAGGGGAAGTAATACCGGAAGTCGTAAAAGTATTAAAGGACAAGCGTAAAGGTTCCGCTAAACCTTACAAGATCCCTGACAAGTGTCCAGTATGCGGAGAAAAGGTGGTAAGGGTGCCCGGCGAATCCGCGCATCGCTGCATTAATAAAAGCTGTCCTGCACAGCTTATCGGCACGATAGCTCATTTTGCATCCCGTGGGGCGATGGACATCACCGGCATCGGCGGCCAGCTTTCAGCTCAACTGGTGGAATCAAAGCTCGTGAAAAGCCCGGCCGATCTTTACGACCTTACGAAATCAGACCTTCTCAAGCTTGAGAGATTTGCGGAAAAATCAGCCCAGAACATCATCGATGCAATTGAAAAGAGCAAGAAGCGTCCGTTTGCAAAGCTTATCAATGCGCTAGGCATCCCGAATGTCGGGGAAGCGACGGCGGATGATCTGGCGGAGCATTTCAAGACTATCGACAAGATATTGGAAGCCAAGGAAGCCGATTTGTCGAAAGTCCACGAAATAGGCCCTAAAATTGCTAAGAGTATTTACGATTACTTCCAGTCGAAAGAGAATTGTCATATGGTGGAACGACTCGTAAAAGCAGGGGTAAAGATGAGAAGTGAGGCAAGAGACGTGAGTAAATTGCCCCTTTACGGGAAATCATTTGTTATTACAGGGACTTTATCCCGCCCAAGACCGGAAATTGAGGACGAGATCAAGTCGCTTGGCGGAGAGATCCACTCATCAGTATCAAATAAAACGGATTATGTGATAGCGGGGACGGAACCGGGGTCAAAATATGAGAAGGCGAAGGAATTAGGCGTGAAGATATTGGATGAGAAGGAGTATAGAAAGCTTGTTAAGGGGTAGCTGATACGCTGCCGAAGGCATTGCCGGATCATTGCCGGATATTCAGGGTTGGCATATGTTGGCCGAAAGCATACAATTGTATGCCGAATGGCTATGGAATAAGGAGAAAGTATGGCTTTTGAACCAAAATACACTATTACAGACAAAATACTGAATAATCTTACGGGGATTTCAGCGGCGAGAGAAGTCGTTGAGCGATCACGTCTGATACCTAAATGGGAAGCGAAGCTGCGGCGGATGGCTCTTTTGCACAACACCCATTCCTCGACCGCCATTGAAGGCAATAAACTCACTCTTGAGCAGGTTGAATCTCTTTCCGAAGGGAAAGAAGTAATTGCCACGAACAAGGATAAAAAGGAAGTGCTGAATTATCTCGGAGCGCTTAAAAAGATCCCAAATTTTACCTCAAGGGGCAATATCACCGGGGAGGATCTGCTTGAAATGCAGAAACTTGTGACTCAAGAAACGCTTGAGAACGAATCTGACTGCGGGGTGTTCAGGAACAGGCAGGTTTTTGTGGGGAAAAGGGTGTTTGAAGGGACGGGTTACCGGGATGAAGTTGAATACATGCCGCCAGAAACGAAAGAAGTCCCCTCACTGGTGGAAGATATGATCGACTGGCTGAATGAGGGAAAGACATGGAATATCAATCCCGTTCTGCTTGCAGGGATAGTTCATTATGAAATTGCAAGGATCCATCCTTTCATAGATGGGAATGGCCGGACAGCCAGGTTGTTCGCAACGCTCGTTCTATATT